>Ga0335078_10011151_pt1 | contig 13332 bp, 24 predicted proteins | sample Lox_Sample_32_FD_206711 | JGI IMG/M metagenome (GOLD analysis project Ga0335078, IMG submission 206711) | Soil microbial communities from Loxahatchee National Wildlife Refuge, Florida, United States - Lox_Sample_3.2 | ecosystem: Environmental > Terrestrial > Soil > Wetlands | place: USA...
AGAGCGCCGCTACAGCGCCTGAGGACTGAGGACCACTTATTATGGAAGCGCTGGCATCGTCCAAGTACTTGCGCATGTCGCCGCAGAAGGTGCGGCTGGTTGTGGACCTGATTCGGGGCCAGAATGCCGGCCAGGCATTGAATATTCTGCGGTTCACCAAAAAACGGGCCACGCACGAAGTTGAGAAGGTGCTGCGCTCGGCCATCGCCAACGCCGAGCAGAAGAACGAGAACGTGGACGTCGACCGCCTGGTGGTCGTGAAGGCCTACGTGGACGACGGGCCGCGCGCCAAACGCATCCGTCCGGCGCCGATGGGCCGGGCATACCGCTATCAACGCCGCATGTGCCACATCACGGTGGTGGTCGAGGAGCTGGCGAGGGCTTGACGATCTTCGATTGACGATTGCCGGTTTTGAAAGCGGCACTCGTGAGTCATCAAGGAAAAGGCCAATATGGGTCAAAAAGTTCATCCTTACGGTCTGCGGCTTGGCTACACCAAGACCTGGAAGTCGCGCTGGTTCGCCAAGAAGGACTACTCCGCCCTGCTGCACGAAGATCTCATGATCAAGAAGAAGCTCAAGGAGGACCTGAAGAGCGCGGGGGTGGCCTCGATTGAGGTCGAGCGGCCCGGCAATAAGCTGCGGATCACGATCCAGACGGCGCGGCCCGGAATTATCATCGGACGGAAAGGCGCGGAGATTGACCGTTTGCGTCAGCAGGTGCAGAAGCAGACCGGACGCGAGGTGCTGCCCATCAATATCCAGGAAGTGCGCCGGCCGGAATTGAACGCCCAACTGGTGGCCGAATCGATCGCCATGCAGCTTGAGAAGCGCGTCGCCTTCCGGCGGGCCATGCGCAAGGCCGTGGATTCCGCCCAGCGCTTTGGCTGCAAGGGCATCAAGGTTCGGTGCGGTGGACGCCTGAACGGCGCCGAAATCGCGCGCACGGAGTGGTACTTGCAAGGACGTCTTCCGCTGCACACACTTCGCGCCGACATCGACTACGGACTGGCCGAGGCGCGCACCACTTACGGGGTCATCGGCGTGAAGTGCTGGATCTATAACGGCGAGATTCTGGAGCAGAAGAAGCGCCGCGATCGAACGGCGGAGGCTGTAGCAGCGAAGGCGTGAGAAGAAGTTGCCAGTTCTCAGTCGTCGGTCCGCGGCCGGACGATGCAAGCCGACTGAATGAAGAGTGGAATCGCCCAAAATGGGGAACTGACGACGGACTACCGATAACTGAGAACCAATCATGTTGATGCCAAGCAAAGTGAAGTATCGCAAGCAACAGCGCGGACGGCGCCGGGGCAAGGCGTGGCGCGGTTCCGATCTGTCCTTCGGCGATTACGGGCTCAAGGTGCTGGAGACGGGCTGGATCAGCGCCCGCCAGATCGAGGCGAGCCGCGTGGCGATCACGCGCTTCATCAAGCGCGGCGGCAAGCTGTGGATTCGTATCTTTCCCGACAAGCCAGTCACCAAGAAGCCGGCCGAAACCCGCATGGGCAAGGGCAAGGGCGCCCCGGAATTCTGGGTCGCGGTGGTGAAGCCGGGAAGAATCCTGTTCGAGATGGAAGGTGTGAGCGAGAGCGATGCCCGCCAGGCGTTGCGTCTGGCCAGCCACAAGCTGTCGCTGCCCACGCAATTTGTGGCCCGGCCGCATGCCGGAACGGCATCCGGAGCGGCATAAGCGAGGAGACTCATGGCAGGACCCAAGCGGCGCGGTGCGCAGATCAAGGAATTCAAGGAGCATCTGAGAGAAGAGTCGCTCGACGAGGTGCGCACCAAGGAACGCGAGCTGCGCGATCAGCTTTTCCGGCTGAAATTCCAGTTCGCGAGCGGCCAGAACGACGTGCTCCCGAAGATGCGTCAGCTGCGCCGGGATATCGCCCGGGTGAAGACCGTGGCACGGGAACGCGCGACGGAAGCAGTCAAGGCGTGAGGGGGGCTGTAGCGGCGGTGTCCTCACCGCCGTCGCGGGATCGCGGGCATGATCGGCGCTGGGGACAGCGCCGCTAAGCGGATGGGAGTGGGATCGACGATGCAAAGCAATCGCCAGCAGAAGATCGGCAAAGTAAGCAGCAGCAAGATGCAGAAGACTGTGGTGGTCACGGTCGATCGTCAGATCAATCATCCGCTCTACCACCGGGTAGTCCGGCGCTCGGCGAAGTTCATGGCCCACGACGAGTCGGGCAAGTGCCGCGTCGGCGACTGGGTGCGGATCGAGGAAACACGTCCGCTCTCGGCTCGGAAGCGCTGGCGCGTGGTGGACGTGATCAGCCGCGCTGAGCAGGTGGCCCCGGTGCCGGAGGTGAACGTATGATCGGCATGCGAACCATTTTGCGGGTGGCTGACAATTCCGGCGCCCGTAAGCTCTCCTGCATTTTGCCGCTCGGCAATGACGTCGGCTTGCAGGCGGGCTTGGGTGACGTGGTGACGGCGAACGTGAAGGAAGCTGCGCCGGATAGTCAGGTGCCCAAGGGCAAGGTTGTGAAATGCGTGATCGTGCGCATGCGCAAGGAGCAGCGGCGCCGCGACGGCAGCTACATCCGGTTCGATGAGAACGCCGCCGTGCTGATCAATGACGCCGGTGAACCGGTCGGGACGCGCGTCTTCGGCCCGGTGGCGCGCGAGCTGCGCGAGAAGAAGTTTCTGAAGATCGTTTCCCTCGCGCCGGAGGTCCTCTGATGGCCTTGAAACTGGACATTCGGAAGAACGACGAAGTGCGGGTGATGGCCGGCCGGGACAAGGGCAAGACCGGGCGCGTGCTCGAAGTGGAGCCCAGTACGCGCCGGCTTTACGTCGAGCACGTGAACATGATCAAGCGGCACACGCGGCCGAATCCCAATAAGCAGATTCGCGGCGGGATTCTCGAGAAGGAAGGCCCGATTCACATTTCGAACGTGGCGCTGGTGTGCGGCGAGTGCGGACCGACGCGGGTTCAGCACCGGCAGAAGGCCGAGGGTGGAAAAGTCCGCGTCTGCGCGAAGTGTGGAAAGGTGCTGGAACAGTAAGCTGTCAGCCCTCAGCTTTCAGCCTTCAGCTAAGCAAAGGCTGGCGATTGCTGACGGCGGAGAGCTGATTGCTGACGGCTTGAAGGCTGGTTTGAGATGACACCAAGACTCAAAGAGCGTTATCAAAAAGAGATTGTTCCGTCCCTGACGAAGGAGTTCAAGTACACCAATCCCATGGCCGTGCCGCGGGTCAGGAAAGTGGTCGTGAACATGGGCTTGGGCGAGGCGATTCAGAATGCCAAGCTCCTCGATTCGGCAGGCCTGGAGCTGGGCCTGATCACCGGGCAGAAGGCGGTGATCACGCGCGCACGCAAATCGATCGCGAATTTCAAGCTGCGCAAGAACATGCCGATCGGCGCCATGGTCACATTGCGCGGCGACCGAATGTACGAGTTTTTGGACCGGTTGATGAACGTGGCCCTGCCCCGCGTGCGTGACTTCCGAGGACTTTCGTCGCGAGCGTTCGACGGGCGCGGGAATTACACGCTGGGGCTGCGCGATCAAATGGTGTTTCCTGAGATCGATTATTCGAAGGTCGACAAAGTTAAGGGCATGAACATCTCGATTGTGACCGACGCGCGCACGGACGCCGAGGCGCTGGCGCTGCTGCGGCATTTCGGCATGCCTTTCCGGCCGGAAGGCCGCCGTCCGGCGGCGGGAGCGGCCGAAACGAAGGCAGGAGGATAAGCTGTGGCGCGTCTTTCGCAGATGGCGAAGCTGGTGAGGAAGCCCAAGTACAAGATCCAACACCGCAACCGCTGCGGCCGCTGTGGCCGTCCCCGCGGCTATTTGCGGAAGTTCGATCTGTGCCGGCTCTGTTTCCGGCAGTTGGCGTTGCAAGGGGATATCCCGGGAGTGATTAAGTCGAGTTGGTGAGTGGTCAGTTGTCAGTTGCGCTGTGGCATGACGTTAGAGGTGCAACGGAAAAACCCTGGGACTGAGAATTGACAACTGAGTGCCGGGACGAAGTACAGGGGAGTCGCAGGAGTTCCTATGGGAGTTGTTACTGATCCGGTTGCCGACATGTTGACGCGCGTCCGCAATGGCATTCGCGCGCGGCACGCTCGCGTCGAGATGCCGTCGTCGAAGCTCAAGGTGGAGTTGGCGCGCATCCTGAAGGATGAAGGCTACATCGGCAACTACAAGGTGGCGGAAGAAGGCAAAAAGAAGGTGTTGCGCATCAACCTGCGCTACGACACGGAAGGCTTGAGCGTCATTTCGGCCTTGGAGCGCGTCTCCAAGCCCGGACGCCGCGTTTACGTGGGGAAAGACGAAGTGCCGAAGGTGCTGGGCGGACTCGGGGTTGCCATCCTGACGACACCGCAAGGCGTCATGACCGGGAAAGCCGCGCGAAGGGCCGGAGTGGGCGGGGAATTGATTTGTAACGTCTGGTGAGCTGTAGCGGCGGTCTGTGACCGCCGTATAACCGGCGCTCATAGAGCGCCGCTACAGGACGAAGTTTATGTCACGCATTGGAAAGAAACCGATTGATGTGCCGCGCGGCGCCTCGGTGGAAATGCAAGGCGCGGTGGCCCTGGTGAAGGGGCCGAAAGGCACCCTGCGCGTTCCCCTGCCGGAGGGGATCCGCCTGGAGCGCAAGGATGGGCACGTGACCCTCGGTCGCAACCACGACAGTCGGGCCGCCTTGCACGGGCTCAGCCGAAGCCTCCTCGCCAACGCCGTCAAAGGTGTTACCGAGGGCTTCGAGCGGCATCTGGATATTGTGGGCATCGGCTATCGCGCCGAGAGCAAGGGAAGTTCAGTAACGTTCACTTTGGGCTATTCCCATCCCATCGACTTTCCTTTGCCGACCGGAATCGAGGTCACGGTCGAGAAGATGACCCATCTGGTAGTGAAGGGTGCGGACAAGCAGCAGGTGGGGCAAGTGGCTGCCAAGATTCGCGGTCTGAGACCGCCCGATCCGTACAAGAACAAGGGCGTCCGCTACACCGGCGAACGGCTGAAGAAGAAGGTTGGCAAGGCGGCAGCGGGCGCCGGCGCGGCCAAGAGTTAAGCCTGAGGTTACGGTATGCTGAAGCAGACTTCCAAGGACGACACGCGGCGCAGGATTCACCAGCGTTTGCGGGCGCGCGTGACGGGCAGCGCGGCCCGCCCGCGTCTGAACGTGTTTCGCTCGACGAATCACATTTACGCCCAGATTGTGGACGACGCCTCCGGCCGCACGCTGGTGGCGGCCTCCTCGCGCGACAAGGATGTTCGCGCCGAGATGAAGACCGGCGGCAACGTGGCGGCGGCCAAGACCGTGGGCAAGGCGCTGGCCACGCGCGCCAAACAGGCCGAAATCGTGCGGGTGGTCTTCGATCGCGGCGGATACGCTTATCACGGACGAGTCCGGGCGCTCGCGGATGCAGCCCGCGAAGCGGGTCTCGAATTCTAGCTGGGAGGACCGTTTGAGTCGGATTGACGCCAATACGCTGACATTGAAGGATCAGGTCGTCTCCATCAACCGCGTCACGAAGGTCGTGAAAGGCGGCAAGAACCTGAGCTTCTCAGCTCTGGTTGTGGTGGGCGACGGCGGTGGACATGTTGGATATGGGTCCGGGAAGGCTCGCGAAGTCCCCCAGGCCATTCGCAAGGGGATCGAGGCGGCGAAAAAGTCGCTGGTGCGGGTGAATATCACCCAGACCTCGATTCCGCATACCGCTCTGGGGCGCTACGGCGCGGGCCGGGTCCTGTTGAAGCCGGCTTCGGAGGGCACGGGCGTTATCGCGGGCGGCGCGGTGCGAGCGGTGATCCAGGCCGTGGGAATCCAGAACGTCTTGACGAAGTCGCTCGGGACCACCAACCCGCACAACGTGGTCAAGGCGACTATGGACGCTCTGCTCCAACTCCGGAATGCCGAGGAAGTGGCGAACACGCGTGGGAAGACGGCCGACGATCTCTGATCGAAGCGGCTGTCGCACGAATGAAGCCGGAATATTGCTGAAACTAAAGAGGTTGCGAAAATATCGCAGCTATTGCGGATTGGGACGGGGTGAGTACTCGGGGATTCTGATGGCAAAACCTGACCAAAAAACGGTACGGATCAAGTGGGTACGGAGCGGTATCGCCTTTAACCGCAATCAGGAGGAGGTCGTTCGAGCGCTGGGGTTGCGGCGGCTTCACCATGTGGTTGAACGCCAGGACAATCCTGTGGTTCGCGGACTGATCGCCAAGGTGCCGCACTTGGTTGAGGTGATTGGCGTCACTAAGCCTCCAGCGTGGGCCTCTGTTTCCGAGTACACGATCATTGCGGCGGCCCCAGCAAGCGAGCCTCCGGCAGCGACGCAGGCCGAGGCCCTCGCGCCGGCTCCCGTCGTGGAGACGGTTGAGTCCGAGGCTCCCGCGGATGTGACCACCATTGGGTCTGAGGAAGAAGTGAAGCCCAAGCGACGCGCGCGAGTGCCTAAGGCGCAGGCCGCTGTCGACGAGGGCGATGATGCCGAGGCGAAGGACTAGGTTATGAGCACTCACGTTGGATCATTGCGCCCGCCCCGCGGAGCGCGTCATCGCCGGAAGCGGATCGGCACCGGCATGGGTGAGGGTCACGGCAAAACGGCCACGCGCGGCGAGAAGGGCCAGCGCTCGCGCACCGGATCGCGCATCCGCAGCGGGTTTGAAGGCGGCCAGATGCCCTTGCATCGGCGGCTGCCCAAGCGCGGATTCACTAATATCTTCAAGAAGCACCATGCCATTCTCAACCTGAGCGACCTTAAAGGGTTCGCGGCCGGCGACAAGGTGACACCGGACACCGTGATCGAGCGCGGGCTGGTGAAGAAGATGTGGGATGGCTTGAAGATCCTGGGCGAGGGCGAGCTTCAAGGCCCGCTTCACGTTTCGGCGCATTTCTTTTCGAAGTCGGCCCTGGAGAAGATCCAGAAAGCCGGCGGCACGGCTGAGGTAATCCCGGTATGATGGAATCGCTCAAAAGCATCACGGAGATTCCGGATTTAAGAAAGAGGATCACGTTCACCCTCCTGATGCTGGCGGTGTATCGCCTGGGCGCCTTCATTCCCACCCCGGGCGTTAATTCCCACGTTTTCGAGCAGTTCTTCAATTCGATGGGCGGCAGCCTTTTTGGCCTGCTGTCGATGTTTTCCGGCGGCAGCCTGCGGCGCTTCACGGTGTTCGCTCTGGGCATCATGCCGTACATCACGGCTTCCATCATCCTGCAACTCCTCACCGTCGTGTCTCCGACCTTGGAGAAGCTTTCCAAGGAAGGCGATCTCGGCCGCCGCAAGATCACCGAGTACACGCGCTGGTTGACGGTCGGTCTCTCGGCGTTTCAGGCATTTGGTATCGCGGTAGCCTTGGAGCGGCAGACCAGCAACGGCGTCGCCCTGGTGAGCGATCCTGGCCCTCTCTTTATCCTGACTACCGTGCTGACGCTCACGGCCGGCGCCATCTTCATCATGTGGATCGGCGAGCAGATCACGGCGCGCGGCATCGGCAACGGGATGTCGCTGCTGATCTTCGCCGGTATTGTGGTGGGCTTGCCTCGCGGCATCGCCGATCTTTACACGAAGGTGTTCGTGACCCACGTCTGGAGCCCGCTGGCTCTGATTGTGGTTCTGGCGTTCATGATCGCGATCGTCGCCTTCATCGTGCTCGTCGAACGCGGCGAGCGGCGCGTTCCCATTCAATACGCGAAGCGGATTGTGGGCCGGCGCGTGGTGGGCGGAGTTTCCACGCACCTGCCGCTCAAGGTCAACAGCGGCGGCGTAATGCCGATCATCTTCGCGGTCTCACTCCTGACCTTCCCCCAGACCATCGGTCTGTTCTGGAAAAATGGCGTGGTCGCCCACGCCGTGACCGCTTTTCTCTCGCTGTTTGCCTACGGTGAACCGCTTTACACGTTGTCGTACGTTCTGTTGATCATCTTCTTCGCGCACTTCTATCTTTCGATCATCTACAATCCCGACGATGTTGCTGACAACGTCCGCAAGCAGGGCGGTTTCATTCCCGGGATCCGCCCCGGCAAGCGGACGGCCGACTATCTGGACGACGTGCTGACCAAGATCACCTGGGTGGGCGGCGTCTACCTGGCGATTGTGGCGCTGATTCCTGAAATCATGCTGGCGGGCTTGAGACTCAATCACCTGCCGGTGTGGCTCGGGGGAAGTTGGTTTGACTCGCACATGCCGACATGGCTGTTGCACGGGTTAAACGTCAACTTCTATTTCGGTGGAACGTCGCTGTTGATCGTCGTCGGCGTCGCGATGGATACAGTGCAACAGGTGGAGGCCCAATTAATCATGCGGCACTACGAGGGCTTCCTCAAGAAAGGCCGGGTGCGCGGGCGCCGGGCGTCGTGATCCGAGTGTGGGAAGGCTGTTGAAGGCACAGGCGCTGATTTTCTTCGGGCCACCGGGGGCGGGCAAGGGAACGCAGGCCCAGGCCGTCTCCGCCGCCTTTGGGATTCCTCATATCTCCACGGGTGAGATGCTGCGCGAGGCGGTAAGGCTGGGCACGCCGCTGGGTCTGGCGGCTAAGGCGCGGATGGAAAGCGGCGAACTGGTGTCAGACGAAATCGTGAGCGGCATTGCCGCCGCACGTCTGGCGCGACCCGATTGCGAAGCCGGTTTCATCCTGGACGGGTTTCCCCGCACCATCGGCCAGGCGGACTTTTTAGAGCGGCTGCTGCGGGAACAGAGCCGGGGTGAGCCCCTCGTGGTTTACATCCACGTTGAGTCCTGCGTCCTGCTGAAGCGCCTGAGCGGGCGGCGGACCTGCCCGATTTGCGGGCGAATTTACAACCTGTACTTCGATCCGCCCAAAGCGGATGAGGTTTGCGACATCGACGGAGCGGCTCTTACCATGCGCGCCGATGACAATGAGGCGGCGATCCAGCAGCGCTTGGACGCTTACGAGGTGCTTACGCGGCCGCTGCTTGACTACTATGAGGTTCGCCACCAACTTTGGGAGGTGGACGGCGATCGCCCGCCCGCCGAAGTAGCGCGCGATGTTATCGAATTGGTTTCGCGCGAGCTCGCATCTACAACAGCATGATTGTCTGCCGGTCCAAGTCGGAAATCGAAAAGCTGCGGCGCAGCGGACATCTGGTGCGCCAGTTGCTTGAGGAGACGCGCCGGCAGGCTCGCCCGGGCGTCAGCACGCTTGACCTCGAACGGTTTGTCGAGAGGCGTCTGAAGGAAGTCGGAGCCAAGCCGGCATTCAAGGGCTATCGCGGGTATCCCTGCTGCCTCTGCGCCTCCGTTAACGAGGAGATCATTCACTCGATTCCCTCGGTGCGGCGGCTGAAGGAAGGCGATATTGTCAGCCTGGATCTGGGCGTAATCCTCGACGGCTATTATGGCGATTCGGCATTGACGGCCGCCGTCGGTGAGATTTCCGAGACTCTTAACCGTCTCATGCGGGTGACCCGGGAATGCCTGGATCTTGGCATTCGCCAGGCCCGGGCCGGCAATCGGGTGGGCGACATCTCGTGGGCGGTCCAGCAGCACGCGGAAGAGAACGGATATTCCGTGGTGCGCGAGTTTGTCGGCCATGGCGTGGGGCGGGCGCTGCACGAAGAACCGCAAGTTCCGAACTACGGCCAGGCAGGCCGGGGCCCGCTGCTGAAGCCGGGCATGGTGATCGCCATCGAGCCCATGGTGAATGCCGGACGCGCGGACGTTCGGGTGCTCAAAGACAAGTGGACGGCAGTCACTGCCGACGGTCAGTGCTCAGCCCACTTCGAGCACATGGTCGCCATTACTCCGGAGGGCGCGGACATTCTCACCGAGCTGGAGGAGCAGCCCGCAGCAGAGGCGGATTTGACTGTGCACGAAGGTCGTTTATAATCAGTTCATTGGGCTGGCGTTGCGTGTTGTTCGAATTCCGGCTTTCTCTCACGCGGAACGTCCATAGCCGGTGGACATCTAATGCTTCAAGCGAGTCCTCGGGCAGAGCTCAAAGCATCTCAAGGAAGCACACTCGGCGAGTTTCCGGGGCGCGGGGTCTATGGCGAAAGAAGAAGCAATTGAAGTGATGGCTACCGTCATCGAGCCGTTGCCGAACGCAATGTTCCGGGTTGAACTCGAGAACAAGCACCAGGTGCTGGCTCATATTTCCGGCCAGATGCGCAAGAACTTCATCCGCATCCTGCCGGGCGATCGTGTGCAGGTCGAGCTCTCGCCGTATGACCTGACCCGGGGCCGGATCACCTATCGGTTCAAGTAGCCTCTCAAGATGCCGCTGCCGCTCCAGAGAGTGGCCGGCATTTCCGCGTGTGAATATCGGGCGGCAAGGCGGAGGACATGAAAGTACGCTCATCGGTTCGCAGAATTTGCAGCAAATGCAAGATCATTCGCCGCGGGGGCGTGGTGAGGGTGATCTGCGAAAACCCCAAGCACAAGCAGCGCCAGGGGTAGGCTCGCCAAGAGGCAGGGTAGGAGGCAGGAATGGCACGCATCGCGGGAGTTGACCTGCCGCGCACCAAACGCGCGGAAATCGGTCTGACGTACATTTACGGCATTGGGCGCGCTCGCGCACTCTCGATTTTGCATCGTGCCGGCGTGGAACCCGGCAAGTCGGTCAAAGATCTAAGCGATGACGAGGTCAATCGCCTTCGCCAGGTCATCGAGGAAGACGGCGGGGTGGAAGGCGATCTGCGCAAGGAAGTGGCGCTGAGCATCCGGCGCTTGATTGAGATCGGGTCCTATCGCGGCCTGCGCCATCGACGGAATCTCCCGGTGCGTGGCCAGCGGACGCACACCAACGCGCGAACACGCAAGGGTCCGCGCAAGGGGACCGTGGCGAACAAGAAACGCGCCACAGCTAAGACGTAACTCACCAGCGGAGCGAGGGCACATGGCGAAGGCGGCGGCAGCCAAAACTGGAAAGAAAAAGGTCTTTAAGAAAAAGGAAAGGCGCGTGGTTCCTCATGGTGTGGTCCACGTGCAGGCCAGTTTCAACAATACGCTGGTGGCGATCACCGATCCCGACGGGCGGATGGTTTGCTGGTCGAGCGCCGGCTCTCTCGGATTCAAGGGCTCGCGCAAGGGAACGCCCTTCGCCGCCCAGCAGGCCGCAGCGAGGGCGGCCAACAGCGCGCGCGATCACGGCATGCGGACGGTGGAGGTTCGGGTCAAGGGACCCGGCGCCGGACGCGAATCGGCGGTACGCGCCCTCGCCACCGCGGGACTCGACGTGCGCCTGATCCGCGACGTCACACCGATCCCTCACAACGGCTGCCGCCCTCCGAAGCGTCGGAGGGTTTGATCCGCAGATCACGCAACTGTGATCCGCAGATTACGCAGATTTCACCGATTTAGAAGCGTGGAATCGAAGCGGGTCGCAATAGGCGGAGAACACCGGCACCGATAATGCGGGCCGCGCTTTGTAAAAGATGTGAGAGATATCGATCGTCCGGTTTGGAGAGTTGAAGGTTCGCTTTGGAGCGAACTTGTGAGGTTGTGCTGAATCCGCGATTTGCAGAGCGCTAATCTGTGAAATCTGCGTAATCTGCGGATAGGGAGGTTGGTTTGGCGAGGTATCGTGACGCGGTATGCCGGCTCTGCCGGCGCGAAGGAATGAAGCTCTTTCTCAAAGGCCAGCGCTGCCTGACAGACAAGTGCGCCATCGAGAAACGAAACTTCGCGCCCGGCCAGCACGGCAAGTCCAGGAAGCCGAAGATCGTCGGCTACGGTCTCCAGTTGCGTGAAAAGCAGAAAGCCCGCCGGCTGTACGGCATCGTCGAGAGCCAGTTCCGGGGCTATTTTGAAGAAGCCTCTGCGGGGAAGGGGATCACCGGCGAAGCGCTGCTCCAGATGCTGGAACGGCGGCTCGACAACGTGGTCTATCGACTGGGGCTCGCTCCCTCGCGGGCCGCGGCGCGCCAGTTGGTCCGTCACGGACACATCCGCGTGGCCAACGATAAAGTGACCATTCCTTCCTACCAGGTGACCCCTGGCCAGGAGATCGCGGTGCGCGAGAGCAGCCGCCAGATGCCGGCCATGGAACGTTCGCTCGATCTCGCCGGCGGCCGCTCGGTGCCCAACTGGCTGCAATTCGACCGCGGCGCCATGAAGGGCAAAGTGCTCTCGCTGCCCAAACGCGAAGACGTGAACTTCCCGATTCAGGAACAGATGATCGTCGAACTTTACTCGAAGTAAGCCCGCGCGTGAGATCGGCAGAACCCGGGCGCTCGTAGGAATTGGAGGTAAAGCAGGATGCTTTGGAAGGGATTTCAGAAGCCCAAGCGGCTGGTGAGCGACACGGAAACGCTCACCGACAAATACGGAAGCTTTAGCGCGCAGCCGTTCGAGCGCGGTTTCGGTACCACCATCGGAAATGCTTTGCGCCGCGTGCTGCTCTCCTCGATCGAGGGCGCGGCCATTACCGCCGTCCGGATCGAAGGCGTGCTGCACGAATTCTCGCTCATTTCCGGGGTGGTAGAAGACGCTACGGACATTATTCTCAACCTCAAGCAGATCCCCCTCAAGATGCACGTTGAGGGTCCGAAGACCATGTATCTGAAGGTCGATCAGCCCGGTGAAGTGACCTCGCGGATGCTCCAGGAGGATCCCGACATCGAGATTCTCGACAAGGACGTCTACATCGGCACGGTGAGTGAGGGCGGCAAGCTCGAAATCGAGATGCGCGTGAAGATCGGACGGGGCTACGTCTCCGCCGAAAAGAACTACGACGAAGATCTGCCCATCGGCTACATTCCCGTGGATTCGATCCATTCGCCCGTGCGCAAGGTGAATTACACCGTGGATGCCGCGCGGCTTGGGCAGATGACCGACTACGACAAGCTGAACCTTGAGGTCTGGACGAACGGCGCGGTAACGGCTGCGGATGCCGTGGGACTCGCCGCCAAGCTGATCAAGGACCACATGACCATCTTCATCAACTTTGAAGAGGAGCCGGAAGCCGAAGAGACGGTGGTTCCTGTCACGGGCAGCGCCACCGTGGCGCCGCGAGTTCCCATGGTTCCGAATGAGAATCTTGACCGCTCGGTCGAGGAACTCGAACTTTCCGTGCGTTCTTACAATTGCCTGAAGAATGCCAACATCACCACCATTCGCGAGCTGGTGCGCCGGACCGAGCCGGAAATGCTCAAGACCAAGAATTTCGGCCGGAAATCTCTCAACGAGATCAAGGAAATCCTGTCAAACATGGGGCTGAGCCTCGGCATGAAGTTTGACGAACGGGGCGCTCCGATCATGCCCGCCGGCGGCACGCCGCCTGCGCCATCAATGCTGCCGCCGGACATCGATGATATTGACGAGGACGATGAGGAAGATATGGCGGCGCCGGCGGAGACAGGACAATAGCCATGCGTCATCGCAATTACGGCCGTAAACTCAGCCGCA
>Ga0335078_10011152_pt1 | contig 13328 bp, 11 predicted proteins | sample Lox_Sample_32_FD_206711 | JGI IMG/M metagenome (GOLD analysis project Ga0335078, IMG submission 206711) | Soil microbial communities from Loxahatchee National Wildlife Refuge, Florida, United States - Lox_Sample_3.2 | ecosystem: Environmental > Terrestrial > Soil > Wetlands | place: USA...
TCGACCTGCGGCCCGGCCCCGGTGTCGATGTCGTCGCCGACGCGAAAGACCTCCCCGTGCTGTACCCAGGCGGGGCTGACATCGTTGTCGCCGCCAGCATGCTCGAACACGCCCCCGGCTGGCAGGCGGCCCTCGCCGGCCTCGTGGGCGTCGTGAAGCCGGGCGGGACGCTGCTGGTCACCGTCCCGTCGCCCGGTTTCGGCTACCACGGCCACCCCGGTGACTACTGGCGGTTCAGCGTGGACGACCTGCGTGCCATCGCCGTAGCCGCCGGGCTGACAGTGCTCGACCTGCGGGAAGACTCCCAGGTTGAAGGGGCGTTCCTCAAAGCCTCCAAACCGGCCGGCTGGGCCGAGCCTGCGGGGATGCGCGCCGGGTGGGAGGCGCTCGGCGACCTCGGCCTCTGGTACCCCGCCTACCAGGCGCGCGCCGCCGTGTGGTCCGACATCCAAGGGCACCTTCCGTACCTGTACGAAACGGTCCGTTCCTACCCGGACCCGGTGGTGATCGAACTCGGGGTGCGGGAAGGGAACTCGACGATCGCGCTGCTCGCCGCGACGTGTTCCGGCGGTCACCTGTGGTCCGCCGACGTCGCGCCCCCGGCGGTGCCGAACGACTGGCGTGAGGACACCCGCTGGCATTTCCTGCTCGCCGATGACCTGTCCCCGGAGGCGCTGGGCTGGGCGCCGCCGGTGTGTGACGTGCTGTTCATCGACACCTCCCACACCTACGAGCAGACTTTGGCCGAACTTGAGGCGTACGCCCCGCGGGTCGCCCCGGGCGGTACCGTGCTCCTGCACGACACCCAGTTCCAAGAGGACGGCCCCACCGACCGGGACGTCGCCCGCGCGCTCGACACCTGGTGCGCCGCCAACGACCGCTCGTGGGAGAACCGGCCCGGATCGTACGGCCTCGGGATCATCCGCATGACAGGAGAAAACCGCGTTGGGCGTAGCCACCTGGGAAACTGACCCGTTCCCGCACGCCGTCATCGACGGCCTGTGGGACGACGCCGACCTGCAAGCCGCGGCCAGCGAGTTTCCCCCCGGCACCGACCCGCGGTGGATCACCTACGGCGGGGAAGAAGAACGCGGCAAAATGTGCGGCGCCGAAAACATGCAAGGCCCCGCCGTGCGCCGCATGCTGGCGCGGATGAAAAACGCCACCCCGCTGCTCGAAGAACTCACCGGCATCCGCGGCCTCGTCGCGGACACCCTCGGCGGCGGGATGCACATGACCGGCGAAGGTGGCCGCCTCGCCGTGCACCGCGACTTCAACGTCCACCCCTCCACAGGGCTGGAGCGGCGGCTCAACCTGCTGGTGTTCCTCAACCCCACATGGGACAAGTCGTGGGGCGGGGTGCTGTACCTGGGGGAACACCGCGAAATCGAGATCCTGCCGCTGTCGAACCGGACAGCGATCTTCGAGTGCGGTCCGGCGTCGTGGCACGGGCACCCGGAGCCCATCACCGGCGGGCACTGGCGGAAAAGCCTCGCCTGCTACTTCTACGCACCGCCGCGCGGCCCCATCCGGCCGGATAGCACCGTCTGGCTATGACCGGCGGACTGCTCGTCATCGTCCCCGTCCGCGGGCGCCCCGCCTCCGCGCCCCGGTTCGCTGAGGCGTTCGGCGCGACCGCGCGGGAAGCGGACCTGCTGATGGTCCTCGACGACGACGACGGCAGTTACGACGGGATACTCCCCGGGCTGGGTGTGCGGGCGGTCACGTACCCGCGGATGCCGACCGCGCCGAAAATCAACCGCGCCGCCGCCGACCACGGCACCGGCTACGGGGCGGTCATGTTCATGGGTGACGACAACATGCCCCGCACCCCCGGCTGGGACCAGGTCATGATGGCCGCACTCGAAGGTCACGGCGGCACCGGCATCGTCTACGCCAACGACCTGCTCCGCAACGACCTGCCCTGCTCGGCGCTGATCTCCGCAGACATCATCGCCGCGCTCGGCTGGATGGCGCTGCCGGCAGTGTCGCACTTCTACATCGACAACGCGTGGGCCGACCTGGCCAGCAGCACCGGCTGCCTGACCTACCTGCCCGGTGTGATCATCGAGCACCTGCACCCGTGCGCCGGTAAAGCACCTTACGAGGGGCTGTACAGCGAGGCGCGGGAACTGTACTGGGACGCCGACGAAGCCGCCTACCACCAGTGGCGGGCGCAGCAGATGGAGGCCGACGTGGCGAAAGTGCGGGCGCTCCTGCCGTGAAGGTGTTCATCACCGGGGTCGCGGGTTTCCTCGGCTCCCACCTCGCCCGCTGCGGCCTCGAGGCAGGCTGGGACGTGCGCGGCATCGACTCTATGCTCGGCGGTGACCGCCGCAACGTGCCCAAAGGGGCGCTGTGGAAAGCGGTGCCGTGCGCCAGCCACGGCGTCTACGGCGGCAGCATCCTGGCCGGGACCGATGTGGTGTACCACTGCGCCGCCGCCCCGTACGAAGGGCTCTCGGTTTTCAGCCCGGAGATGGTGTACGAGAACACCCTCATGTCCACCATTTCCGTCCTCCGCGCGTCGATCGCTGCTGGGGTGCGCCGGTTCGTGTTTTGCTCGTCGATGTCCCGCTACGGGGCGCAGCAGGCACCCTTCACCGAAAACATGCGGACTGCCCCGGTCGACCCGTACGGGTGCGCCAAGACGGCCGCCGAGGACGCCGTACGCACCCTGTGCGGGCTGCACGGGCTTGAGTGGGCGGTCGTGGTGCCGCACAACATCTACGGCCCCGGCCAGCGGTACTGGGACCCGTTCCGCAACGTCGCCGCCATCATGGCCAACCGCGTGTTGCAGGGCAAACCGCCGATCGTGTACGGCGACGGCACGCAGCGCCGCTGCCTGTCCTACATCGGCGACGTCACCGGCCCGCTGATGCAGATGGCCACCGAACCGGCAGCCGCGGGTGAGGTCGTCAACGTCGGCCCCGACGACGAGGGTGTCACCATCGCCGAACTCGCCGAACTGATCCTCAAGCTCACCGAATCCGCCCTGGAGCCGGTGCACATGCCGCCCCGGCCGGCTGAGGTCCACACCGCGACCTGCTCGGCGGCCAAGGCACGGGCGCTCCTCGGCTACGAGCCCAGGTGGGCGCTGGAGGACGGGCTGGCGCAGCTGATCGCCTGGATCAAGGAACGCGGGCCGCGGCCGTTTGACTACCATCTCCCGGTCGAGCTGCCATCGGAGCGGACGCCGAAGACGTGGACCGAGCGGCTCATCTGAGAGGCGGCGCTTGTGCCTGACATGCTCGTGATGGTCCCTGTCCGGGGGCGCCGCGCCGGCGCCGAACGGTTCATCAAGGCCTTCGGTGAAACCGTGCGGGGCGATACCGACCTGCTGCTCATCAACGACAGCGACGACCCGTCGTATGAAGGCATGGATCTGGCTGGGGCGCGGATGATGACGCTGCCCAGGTCCACGATCGTCGTCAAAATGAACACCGCCGCCGGGCTGTACGCGGAGCGGTACCCGGTGCTGATGTTCACCGGCGACGACACGATCCCCCGCACCGAAGGCTGGGACAAGCTGCTGTGCGCCGCCATCGGCGGGATGGGCGGCACCGGGTACGCCTACCCCGATGACCGGCGCCGCAACGACATCCCCGAGCACGTCGCGATCTCCTCGAACATCTTCTGGGCCCTCGGCTGGTTCGCCAACCCCAAACTTGATCATTTCTGCATCGACAACACCTGGGCCGATCTCGGCAACGGGGCCGAGTGCCTCCGGTACGTCCCCGAAGCGGTCCTTGAGCACCGGCACCCCACCGTCTGCCCGGACGTCCCCGGCGACGCTGTCTATGCGGAAACTGCGGGGCGTCTCCCCGGCGACTACGCCCGCTACCTTGAATGGAAAGCCACGCAGTTCCAGCAGGACCTGGCGAAAGTGCGGGGCCTGCGGTGATCTGGGACTGCGTGATGCTCCGCGACGAGCTCGACATGCTTGAGATGCGGCTGACGGAGTTCCAGGACGTGCCCGGGCTGATGCACGTCGTCGCCGAGGCCGACGTCGATTTCCAGGGGCATCCGAAACCGCTGTGGTTCGGGGATCACCTGGAGCGGTTCGCGCCGTGGAAGGACCGGATCCTCCACATCGCCGCCACTAACCTGCCGGACAGTGACGACCCGTGGGTGCGGGAGAACGCGCAGCGTAACGCCTGCGCCGCCGCCCTCCAGCAGCACGGCGCCGCCCCCGATGACGTTGTGCTTGTCGGTGACGTTGATGAGATCCCCCCCACCCCGCTGCCGCCGCTCGGCGGCGCGGGGTGGGCGATGGAAGTGCGGCACATGACGTTCGCCGTCGACTGGGAAAACCCGGTCCGGCAGGTCTGCACCTCCGCCGTGCGGTGGAAGCAGATCCGCACGTTCGCGCGGATGCGGGAACTGAAGTACTGGCTGCCCCGCATCGACGCGGGGTGGCATTTCTCCTGGCTCGGCGGCCCGGCCGCGATCACGGCCAAAAACGAGGCCTGCGCGCACCTGGAGCACAAGGCGAAAGTCGCCGCCGGTAACGCCGCCGGACGGCTGTATGAGCAGGGCTGGTGCCCGTGGATGGGCGACGGTGTCCAGCTCGCGCCCGTTGAGGTGGATGAGACGTGGCCGCGGTGGATCCGGGAGCGGCGCTGCCCGCCGGAATGGTTCCGGCCACGGCAGAAGCACGGTGAGGCGGCATGAGCACCCCCTCCGCGCCGTCATCACCAGGTTTCCCGCTGCTCGACCCCGCCGCGAACCAGGCGCTCCACGCCGCGAGGGCGCGCGTGGACGCGATGACCGGCCGCGGCCCCCAGCTACCCGCGCTGAGCACCGAGGAACGCGAAGAGGCGCTCAAGGACGCCGCCACCGCCACCTGCACCTTCTGCGCCGGGTTCCACCCGGGGGCGTCCACCCCCGCCTGCCCGCGGCTGGCGACGTTCAAGCTGAACGGGGACGGCAACGTTGTCGAAGGGTCGTTCTGGCCGGACGGGATCACCGACGCCTCCGCTGAGGTGATCGGCGAGGACGGCAAGACGAAGGCCGTGTTCCACCTGCATGGCGAGTGGGACACGTCGAAGGTGGTGTTCGCAGCCGACGCCGCCGAAGAACCCAGGGAAGCAGGTGAGCCCGGTGAGTGACGGCCCGGACGCGATGCCCGCTGACCCGTTCGCCCCCATGGACGCTGGGGGAGTCGCCATCATCGCCATGTTCCGCGCCCTGCGCCGCGGCGGCGGCACCCTGATTGAGGCTGCTTTGATCGTCGGCGCGAACATGGCCGTCAACGGGCTCATCGCGCAGGCGAAAGAAGAACCACCTTCGGCCGAGCCGGGCTAGGTCCCCGACCTGCTCCAACAGGCCGGGGACTGCCCACACCGCGCATAGGGAAACGGTGCGGCACGTGCATGGTACGCACCGCTGACGACTTAGCCGAAGGGCCGGTGGGACCTTATGGCGAGTCAGAGCGCGATCCTGCGCGCCGCTAAGGCCGTCCCCGGCGGGGCGCGGCCGACGATGCCGCCGCAGGGCGCGAACCTGGGGCCCAATATCGGCCAGATAAGCCCTCTTGCCGCGCAGCTAGCGAACGAACGCGGCTACGCCAACGCCTACGGCCCGTTCTTGCCGCGGCCGGCGTCGACGTTCACCCAAGGCGCGTTCGGGCCGTTTAGCCCGATCCTGCCGGTCCCGGTTGATGAGCCGCCGCCGGGCGGGGAGATGCCGGACGCCCGCCGGTGGGAGTTCAACGTCGGCTGGAACCTCCCCGTCGGGCAGCCCGGCTCCGAGGGCATCAAGCTGGCGTCGTTCGGCACGCTGCGGTCCCTCGCCGACATCTACAGCATCGCCCGGACCTGTATCCAGCGGCGCAAGGATGAGATCGCCGGGCTGGACTGGGACATTGTGCCCACCCACGAGGCCGCGAAGGCGTACCAGGGTGACCACGAGGCGATGCGGGACTTCGGGCAGCGCCGCGCCGAAGCGGTCAAGTTCTTCCGCAAGCCCGACCCGAACTACTTCACCCTGTCGTCGTGGCTGAAGGCGATCCTCGAGGAGATTTTCGTCTTCGACGCGCTGACGCTGATGCTGAAGCCGAAACGCGGCACCGGCCTCGGCCGCGGTGTCCTCGGCTCCGACCTGGACTGCATCGAGCTGATCAACGGTGCGACGGTCCGGCCGCTGCTGGACCTGCACGGCGCCACCCCCCGTCCCCCGGCACCCGCGTACCAGCAATACCTGTACGGGGTGCCGCGCAGCGATTTCATGACGATGGTCACCGGCCGCGACATTGAGGAAGCCGGGATGGGCGGGGACGCGCTCGGGGCGTTCACGACCGACCAGATGCTGTACCTGCCGACCAACCCGCGGTCGTTCACGCCGTACGGGTTCGGGCCGACGGAGCAGGCGCTGATCGTCATCATGACGGGCCTGCAGAAGCAGGCGTACCAGCTGGACTACTACCGGGAGGGCACCGTCCCGGCGGTGTACATCTCCCCTGGGGATGCGAATATCACGCCGAACCAGATCCGGGAGCTGCAGGACGCGCTGAACGCGTACGCGGGTGACCCCGCCTGGCACCACAAGATCATTGTGTTGCCGCCGGGTGCGCGGGTTGAGCCGCAGCGGGCGCAGGACCTCGCCGACCAGTTCGACGAGATCATCATGAACAACGTCGCGATGACCTACGACGTCGACCCGATGTCCCTGGGCATCATCCCCAAGGTATCCACCGTGGCGTCCCCGTTCGCGGCCCGGGAGATGGCCCAGGCCAGCCGCACGGTGCACGAGCGGACCAGCACGAAGCCGCTGCTGAAGTTCATCTGCGACATCATGAACACCGTCCTGCACGTCATCGCGGGCCAGGACGACATGAAGTTCACCTTCGCCGGCTTGGATGAGGCGCAGGACCAGGCCGCGACCACGGATCTGCTGGTCAAGCAGGTGCAGAACGGTATCCGGTCGGTGGATGAGGCGCGGGGTGAGCTGGAACTGCCCCCGTGGGGGCTGCCGGAAACGTCCGGGCCGGTGGTTTTCACGCAGATGGGGCCGATGCCGTTCGAGTGGATGCCGGGCGCGGACATGCAAGGCGCGAGTTCGGGCCCGTACTCCGGCAGCACCGGCAGCCCATCGTCGGAGGCAGCGGGCGAAGCCACCGCCACCAGCGGCACCGGCGCTGCTGCGGGCACTCCGAAGCCGATCGGAGTGCACCACCCCCCGTCATCGCGGCCTGTGGGTACGCACAACCCGCGGCTCGGGCTGCCGACCGGGTCCCGCCGCCAGGCGGAGGTGCCGCCGGAACGCGCCGGGCGCACCGTGGGGAGCACGCCGGCGCATTCCGCCGCCCAGGGTCACATGGGTGTCACCTCGGGCCGGGGACGGGCGGCGAAGGCCGAACTTGAGGCCCTCGGCCGCCATCTGCGCAAAGGCCGCGACATCCGCACCTGGCGGCCCAGGTTCATTCCCGGTGTCACGCTGGCGACGATCGCCGAGGACCTCACCAAGGGCCTCACCGTGAATGAGGCGGTCGCCGGGGCGCTGATCACCCTCCCCCCCGGCTCTGTGGAGACGGTGGTGAAGGCCGGTGGCCCAAAAGGGTGGGCCGGGTGGGCGCATGACCAGGACCTGGCGCGCGTCTACACCGGGAAGATAGCCGCCGCGTTCGGCAAAGCCCTCCGGAAGGCCGCGGCGCTGATCCGCCGCTGGTGGGCCGGCACTTTGGCGGTCACCCGGCAGGTTCTGGCCGGGCTGATCCGGGACCTGATCGCGCAGGCTTTGCGGAAGGTGCTGCGGGCGCTGTGGCGGGAGGCGTGGCACCTCGGCCACCGCTCCGCGCTGGAAGCAACCGGCACGGGCAGCGGATTCGGGAACTGGACCCCCGGCGACCGGCGCACGATCGGCACCGCCGTCCCGGAGACGCTGAAGGCGTGGATCGCCTCCCACGGCGAGAACGCGGTCACCGGCATGTCCGGCACCCGCGTCGGCGAGATCGAGCAGGCCATCGCCGACACCGCGGCATCGGGCGGCGCCCCGGCGGATGTGATCACCCGGCTGGAGTCGCTGCTGATGGTGCCGCAGCGCGCACCGATGATCGCCGGCACTGAGATCGGGCAGGCGCAGGGCGAAGCCGCGATGCAGCACTACCGGCAGGTCGGGGTCGCCTACAAGGAATGGGTCACCGAAGACGGCCCGTGCCCGGTGTGCGCGGCGAACGCCGCCGAAGGGCCGATCCCGCTGGATGCGGCGTTCCAGTCCGGTGCGCTGACGGTGCCGCAGCACCCGAGATGCCGCTGCGCGGTCCTGCCTGCCGGCGCGCCGGATGTGGAGAAGGCACGCCGGTCGGTGGGGCTGAACGGGCAGGAGTACTGGCCTGCAGGGTCTGACCAGTACGGCACCGCCCCCGGTCAGGGCGCGCTCGGCGCCCCGGTGCCGCACGACGGGAACGGCGGGTACCGGCCCGGCGGGGTTGCCGGTGTGACGGCGGGCGGGGAACCGCTGCGGTGGAACGGCGGCGAAGTCACCCCCCGCATAGCGACGGCTCCCGATGATGCTGACGACGCGGACTGGCCCGGCGAACGTGAGGTTGGCCCGCTGCCGGGGGCCCGCTGGCCGGCGACGTACATGGACGGGTACTGGCCGCAAGGCGGGCACGGTACTCAGCAGGCCCCCGCCATGCCGGTGCCGGGTGATGGCAGGATCGGCCGGCCGCCGAACGCAGTGGGGAAGAACGCGGCCGACCTGACGGACCCGAACCCGGTTGAGGCCGAGCATGTCATCGGGCAGATGCGGCAGAACTACCCGGAGAAGGCGCTCGGCTGGATGCGGGACGCCCGCTGGATCGGGCCCGTGCGGATCCCGCAGGACCGGATCAACACCAGCGACGAGGATTCCTGGGCCGCATCCCACGAACCGAAGGCCGTGGACCGGTTCGCGAAGGCCATCAAGGACGGCACCGGGCACACCAACCCCGTCGTCATGGTGCAAAAACCCGGCGACGACAAGACCGAGATCATCGACGGGCACCACCGCACGCTGGCGTACCGCAAGCTCGGCAAACCAGTGCTCGCCTACGTCGGGTTCGTTCCTCGCGATGACGGGCCCTGGGACGAGACGCACAGCGCACAGATCCACCAAGGGGAAGACCCGGCGAACAAGGCGTTCTCTGGGCATGGCTTTGAGGACGTGGCCGCCATCGCCCAGCGCGAACTTCAGGCTGCGGCAGCTCGTGAAGTTTACGGCGAGATGCTCTACGGAAAGGCGGACAAGCCGCCTGTCGCCGCGGGCCTGGCCGTCAGGGCGGCGGACACGGGCCGGATCCTGATGCTCCAGCGCGCCATCGACCCCGGCGGCGACGACAAAGCCGCCGGGTTCTGGGAGTTCCCCGGCGGCCGCCTGGACGCCGGTGAGGACGCGCTCGAGGCCGCACGCAGGGAGTGGGCGGAGGAAACCGGGTGCGAGGTCCCTGACGGGGACCTGGAAGGCATCTGGAACAGCGGCAACGGTAGGTACCGGGGTTTCGTCCACACCGTGCCGTCGGAGGATGCGGTGCCGATCCACGGTGACCGCGACGATGTCACCAACCCGGACGACCCGGACGGGGACCATGTTGAGGCGCTCGCGTGGTGGGACCCGGCCCAGTTGAAGGAAAACCCGGCCGTCCGCCCGGAGCTGCTGGAGGACGTGAAACGGATCCGGCGGGCGCTGAAATCGGCGCAGACGCCGATGCTGGAAGCCACCCCGCATCTGCTCGGCCCGCACGGGCTGTGGCACACCCCGGACAAGCACGTCCCGTTCAAGCAGAAACTGCCCAACTATGTCGAGCACATCGCCGCCGCCCTGATGCGGGACCAGGGGCTGGACGAAAGCACCGCCGTCGCCTACGCGATCAACGCGATCAAACGGTGGGCCGCAGGTGACCTGCACTGGGGGCGCGGGAAAGTGACACCTGAGGTGCAGGCGGCGTCCCGGCGTGCCCTGGCCGAATGGGAAGCGCTCCGCGCCAGCCATGGCGGCTGAACAGCTCATCGCCGCCGTCGTCGACGCCTTGCAGGCCCTGGACGCTGCCGGGATTGACGTGGACCTGGATCACGGCGCGGTGGTGCTGGACACGGGTTTCATCGTCCGCGGCCCCCGTAACAGGTGGGTGTGGCGCGAAAAAGTGGACCTGCGGGGCCAGTGATGGCTGCGGTGTGCAGGTGCGGGCATGACCGGGCTGTTCACAGTCATTACCGGCGCGGGAGTGACTGCGGGCGGTGTGGTTGCAGGCGCTGGTCCCGCAGATGGTTCCCGAGGGGAAGGCGGCCCCATGACAACCCAGACCGAGGCGGCCAAGGGCTGGGGGAACGCCTACGCGAACGAGGCCCGTAACCCGGCTGGCAACGCGCACGCATCGGGTGAGTGGACCCGTAACCCTATGTCGCCGGGAATGCCGCCCAGCGCAGGCGGCGGCGGTGGCGCGGGTGCCCCCGGCGGTGGCGGCGGTTCGGGGGGTGGCGGGGGCGGGACGGGTGCTGCCGGCGCTGCTGGCGGCGGCGCGGCGACGACACCGGCGCAGCGCGAGCAGTACTGGCGCGAAGCCGAAGCCGACCTGCAGCAGGAACGGCAGATCGAAGCCGAGATCACCCAGCTCAAACAGCAACTGCGGGCGCTGCAGGCGACGATCGCCTGGGCGAACAGCCCGTCGTCCACAACCTCGGCCGCGCCGACGGGGGCGGCGGCGGGGGCGACGACCGCGACCACGAACACGAACCAGGCCGCGATCAACGCCGCGAACGCCTCCACCGGCACCTCATCCACCACCAGCACATCTGCGAGCGGGCAGACGTGGTCGCAGTACGTGTCGGGCCTCCTCGCGCAGCAGCAGGCCCTTGACGCGCAGATCCACCAGCTGGAGCAGCAGGCCGCGCAGTTGCGGCAGCGCGCGGGGGAACTGTTCGCCGAATCGCGGAAGACCGCCGGCGGCCCGGTTGTGAAGGTCGCCTACGGGGTGCCTGAGCAGATCACGATGTCCGCAGGTGCGCTCGTAGCGTTCCTCGACGCCACATCCGGTTAGATCGCCAGCGACAACTGGACGGCCCCTGCCGTCGCTTGCAAGTACCTGACCGCAGCGAGAAGGCGTTCAGCGTCGTCCATGGCCATGCCCAGCAGGCGGTTACACCATACGCAGAGCAGTCCCCGGACGCATTTGCCGCATGACGTATCGCCAGGACAGCATCCGTGGTCGTGATCGACAACGAGCCGCTTCACGCGATCATTCGCCGCTTCTGGCGGACGGCGGCAGATCGCACACAGGCCACCCTGCGCCTCAATCGACGCGTCGTATCGTTCCCGTGTGATCCCGTACCTCTTGTAGAGATGCCACGTCCAACCGCCGTGAGGCTCGCAGAACCCGCCACGCCGGGCCGCTTTAGTGCAGCTGGGCATAGAGCACTGCGGTTTAGCCGTGGCAATGTCGGCACGGTAGTGGCGATTACACATGCCGTTCCGCCGTGTCGCTAGTTCGGTACAGCCATCCTGCGAGCACGGCAGCCAGACCTTGTCCCGTCTGGGCGGCGCATATGGCGTCCCATACTTGCGCTGGTTCTTGTAATGCTTCTCGCACAGATCATGCGCCCGCACCCGGTCATCGCATCCGTCAGCAGAGCACGGGCGTCCGGCCATCTTGGGTGCATCGGTCGAGCCGGTCCGCTGGAAGCGCCGGTAATGCACCACGCACAGGCCCCGCGCCGCCCAGGGCTCAGCGCAGCCGTCAACCGAGCAAGGTCCACGCTCGGCGTTTTGCAGATCACGGTAGTGCGGCAGGCACAGGCCCCGCATGAAACCAGGCTTGCCGCAGTCTCGCCTTTCGCACACTGGCGCCTGCCGGAAGCGCCGCTTCACGATCAGCGGATCGCCGTTGTTCTTCCAGCGCTGATAGTGCATGCTGCACCACCCGCGGCCTGCGACAGTATCGGTGCAGCCTTCGATGTTGCACGTACGCTTGGCCATGGTGCCGTAACCGCCTTATCCGGTTCGGTGCCTTGCCCTGGCGGTGTGCTACCACTGCCAGGGCTTTTCCTATTCGTCCATCTTATCGTTTATGGCCGTCTGGCCTGCCGTTTTCCCGATAAGGAGCTGTGTGGCCGTTCTTGTTCAAGAAGCCTCCAAGGCGACGACCGTGGACGGTGGCTTTACCCGCTTCTCGTTCCCGATTGAGAAGTCGGAAGACACGCAGGACATCAACCCGGTGGACGGCACGCCTGACCTCCAGATCTGGGGCAAGGCCACGGACGGGACGCTGGACAGCGACCTGCAAGTGGTCGATCCCGATGCCAGCCTCCGCTGGATCAAGACCTGGTTCGACACCAAGGCGAACATCCGCATGGGCCACGATCCCAAGAGGCCGGTTGGGCGCGGGATGGAAGTCGATGGGCATTACGTCAAGGCCCTGATCGCAGACCCGACTGCGAAGCACCTCATCCGCTCAAAGGTGCTGAATGACTTCAGCGTCGGCATCATGAACCCGGATGTCCGCAGGGGTGACCCGAAGTTCCGCCATCTGGACCCGGCGGGCAAGGCTGTCAACGGCGTCATCACAGACCGCTCAGACGGACTGACTGGCCTCGGCGAGATCTCAGTGGTCGATCGCGGCGCGAACTTCGGATCTTCGTTCCAGCTTGTCAAGGCGGCGTCGGATGGCGCCCCGGAGTGGGTCGGCAAGATGGTCGGCGGGGACCTGCTCACCAAGGAAGCCGCGCCCGAGATGGAGGACGCCACGGTGAGCGTGGACCTGCCGAAAGACGTGTCCCTGTCGATCACCCCTGGTGATCTGGCGAAGCTGCTGAAGCACCGGCAGGAGGCCGAGGAACGGCAGGAAGCCGTCTACAAGGCCGAGACGGATGTGTACAAGCGGGACATCGACACCGCGACCCGGCGCCGTCTTGCGTCGGAAGGGAAGGCGCTGCCGGACGGCTCGTATCCGATTGAGACCGCCGGTGACCTGCAAAATGCCGCGATCTTGGCCCGGTCGGGGCACGGGAACGTCGCGGCGGCGCGGAAGCTGATCGCGCGCAGGGCGCAGGCGCTGGGCGTCGCGAACCCTCTCGACGATGACGACAAGGTCAAGAAGGGCGCGGACAGCACGACCGCAGCTGAGACCCCGGACACCGACGCTGTCGAGACGGACGACACGTCCGCAGTGAAGGGCGCGGCGCCGGTGCTGCACCACGACGACGACGAGGACGACGACACCGACTCCGACGCCGACACCATGGACGAGCCCAAGGCCGGCAAGCGCGCGAAGGCGATGAAGGCGCCGTGCAAGGGCTGCGGAAAAAAGGTCAAGCCCAAAATGCCGTTCTGCCCCGGCTGCGGCAAGAAAATGGCCG
>Ga0335078_10011154_pt1 | contig 13327 bp, 8 predicted proteins | sample Lox_Sample_32_FD_206711 | JGI IMG/M metagenome (GOLD analysis project Ga0335078, IMG submission 206711) | Soil microbial communities from Loxahatchee National Wildlife Refuge, Florida, United States - Lox_Sample_3.2 | ecosystem: Environmental > Terrestrial > Soil > Wetlands | place: USA: Florida...
ACCACTACCACGGTGAGCACCGGGATCTCGCCTAGCAGTCTGCCGACCACCGGTGCCGACCTGCTCCTGCTCGGCGTCGCTGCCCTCGGCAGCATCGGCGTCGGCGCGGGTGCCGTCGCCGTCGCCCGGCGTCGCCGGAACGGCGAGGTCTGAGAATCCGCCTGCCGCCCCGGGCGGCAGCGACACCGTGCGCGGCTTCCCCTCGTCTCCCCGTCCGGGGGAAGCCGCGCACGCCGGTTACGAACGGGGCGTGTGTGCCAGCGGCATACACGCCCCGTTTTCTTGGTTGTTACCGTGCAGGCTCAGAATGTGCGGACTGGGCGTATGATTCGCCTTCGGAGGGTAGCCTTCCTGCTGCCGTCGGCGCTGAGCGAGAGCCTGGACAGTTCCCAGTCCCCGTACTCGGCGTGGTCGGTCAGGATCCTCCGCGCGGCGTCGCGAGCATCTCGGGACACACCGCGCGGCAGGTAGACGACAAGGTAGGCGTACTCGGCCATCGGTCCTATTGTGCTTGAGTTCACCGGTGATTCAACCTGCGGTAGTGAAATCTGCCGTGTATTCGGGCGAGCCCGAGGGAACACACCGAACCGGGCCGGTGGTTTCAGCTGTGGGGCGGCGCGTGACCACGGGTAGCGTGAGGGCGGTCACGACGCGGATGCGAGGACGGGAAGAGCGTGCCAGCTAGGACAGAAACGGCGAAGACGAAGGCGGGAACGACCGCCAAGGCCACCAAGGGCAAGAGCACCACGGCCGCACGGGGTAAGGCCGCGCCCGGAAACGGCCACGGTACCAAGCTGGTCATCGTCGAGTCCCCGTCCAAGGCCAGGACGATCGCCGGCTACCTCGGCCAGGGCTACGTGGTCGAGTCCAGCGTCGGCCACATCCGCGACATGCCGGACAGCGCGGCCGAGATCCCGGCCAAGTACCGGGGCGAGCCGTGGGCCCGGCTCGGCGTCGACGTCGACCACAACTTCGAGCCGCTGTTCGTCGTGCACAGCGACAAGCGCCAGCAGGTCTCTAAGCTCAAGAGCCTGCTCAAGGACGCCGACGAACTCCTGCTCGCCACCGATGAAGACCGCGAGGGCGAGGCCATCGCCTGGCACCTGCTGGAGGAACTCAAACCCAAGGTGCCGCACAGCCGGATGGTCTTCCACGAGATCACCCCGGAGGCGATCGCCCGGGCCATCGCCAACCCGCGCCAGGTGGACGACGGCCTGGTGGACGCGTACCAGGCGCGCCGGGTGCTTGACCGGCTGTACGGGTACGAGGTCTCGCCCGTGCTGTGGAAGAAGGTCATGCCCAAGCTGTCGGCCGGCCGCGTGCAGTCGGTCGCGACCCGGCTGGTGGTGGACCGGGAGCGGGAGCGGATCGCGTTCCGCGCCGCCGTCTACTCCGACCTCGAGGCCGAGTTCGCAACGGCCGAGCACGGCAAGCCGAACGCCGACGAGCCGACCAGCTTCACCGCCAGCCTGGTCACGGTGGACGGCCGCCGGGTCGCCCAGGGCCGCGACTTCACCGCGGCCGGCGAGCTGAAGAGCACAGACTCAAGTGCCACCGGCGTCTTGCACCTGGACGCCGAAGCCGCCGCCGCCCTGGCGCAGCGCCTGGAGAACGCCGCCTTCGCCGTGTCCAGCGTGGAGCGCAAGCCGTACCGGCGCTCGCCGTACGCGCCGTTCCGCACCACCACGCTGCAGCAGGAGGCCTCGCGCAAGCTGGGCTTCTCGGCCAAGCACACGATGTCGATCGCGCAGCGGCTGTACGAGAACGGCTACATCACCTATATGCGCACCGACTCGGTGACGCTGTCCCAGACCGCGATCAGCGCGGCCCGCAAGCAGGCCGCCGAGCTGTACGGCGCGAACTACGTGCCGGACGCCCCGCGCACCTACGCCAGCAAGGTGAAGAACGCGCAGGAGGCGCACGAGGCCATCCGCCCGGCCGGGGACAGCTTCCGCACCCCGCGCCAGGTGGCCGGCGACCGGCTCTCCTCGGACGAGCGGCGGCTGTACGAGCTGATCTGGCAGCGCACCGTCGCCTCGCAGATGAAGGACGCCACCGGCGAGTCGGTCTCGGTCCGTGTGGCGGGCACCTCGGCCAGCAACGAGCGGGCCGAATTCGGCGCGACCGGCAAGGTCATCAACTTCTACGGCTTCCTCAAGGCCTACGTCGAGGACACCGACGACGCCGCCGACCGGGACGACCGGGAGCGCAGGCTGCCGCCGCTGGCCGAGAGCGACCCGCTCGACGTGCTGCGGCTGGCCCCGGCCGAGCATTCCACCAGGCCGCCCGCCCGCTACACCGAGGCGTCGCTGGTCAAGGAGCTGGAAGACCGGGAGATCGGCCGGCCGTCTACGTACGCGACCATCATCGGCACGATCCTTGACCGCGGCTACGTGTTCAAGAAGGGCACGGCGCTGGTCCCGTCGTTCCTGGCCTTCGCCGTCGTCACCCTGCTGGAACGGCACTTCGGCCAGCTGGTCGACTACGAGTTCACCGCCCACATGGAAGACGTGCTGGACGAGATCGCCCGCGGTGAAGCCGAACGGGTGCCGTGGCTGCGCCGGTTCTACTTCGGCGCCGACGGCGACGAAGCCGACCCGGGGCTCAAGTCCCTGGTGGGCGACATCAGCGACATCGACGCCCGCGAGGTCAGCTCGTTCCCGCTGGCCGGCTCCGACATCGTGGTACGGGTCGGCCGGTACGGCCCGTACCTGGAGCGGGACGGGCAGCGGGTGAACGTCCCCGAGGACATCGCGCCGGACGAGCTGACCGTGGAAAAGGCCGAGGAGCTCATTAACCAGCCGAACGGGGACGTGTCTCTCGGCACCGACCCGGACAGCGGCCGCGAGGTGGTCGCCAAGGCCGGGCGGTTCGGCCCCTACGTCACCGAGCTGCTGCCGGAGATAGAGCCAGCCAAGTCTGGGCCCTCGTCGGCCAAGCCGAGGACGGCCTCGCTGCTGAAGTCCATGGCGCTGGACACGGTGACGCTGGACGACGCGCTGAAGCTGCTGAGCCTGCCCCGTACCCTCGGCGAGCTGGACGGCGAGCAGGTCACCGTGCAGAACGGCCGGTACGGGCCGTACGTGAAGAAGGGCACGGACAGCCGGTCGCTGGAGTCGGAGGAGCAGCTGTTCACGCTGACCCTGGCCGAGGCCAAGGAGCTGTTCGCCCAGCCGAAGACCCGCGGCCGCCGCACCGGCGCCGCGGCACCGCCGCTGCGCGAGCTCGGCCAGGACCCGGCCACCGGCAAGCCGATGGTGATCAAGGACGGCCGGTTCGGCCCGTACGTGACCGACGGGGAGACCAACGCGTCGCTGCGCAAGGGTGACGAGGTGGCCGCGATCACCGATCAGCGGGCGGCCGAACTCCTCGCCGACCGGCGCGCGGCTCCGCCGACGACCCGCCGCAAGACCACTACGACCAGGAAGAAGGCAGCCACCCCTGCCCGTTCGGGATCTAAGAGATCTTGACCTTCGTCCGCACCATGAGGATCGAGGACTAAGCCGTTATGCGGCCAGCACTGCCGATACGCTTACGCCGTGAACTTCCGCGCCGCACCGGATGAGGGCGACGCCGACCGGGGGAAGACCGGAAACGGCGCCGCGCGGCGCCACCATGCCCGGCGTCAAGGGGGGCAAGGGGAGCCCGGGGGACAAGGGGTCCTGTCGATCAAGCCGTTCCGGCGGCTGTGGATCGCGCTGTCCCTGTCCAGCCTGGGCGACTGGCTGAGCATCGTCGCGCTCACCGCGCTGGCGCCCTCGCTGGCCTCCGGCGGCGCGGTGGCGAAGGGTTCGGCCGTCGGCGGCGTCTGGCTGGCCACGCTGCTGCCCGCGCTGCTGTTCGGCCCGCTGGCCGGGGCGCTGGCGGACCGGATGGACCGCCGGACCATGATGATCGCCGGCGACGTGATCCGCGGCCTGCTGTTCGTGTCCATCCCCATCTTCCCGAACCTGACCTGGATCTACGTCGCCAAGTTCCTGGCCGGCATCGCGACCCAGTTCTGGGCTCCGGCGACCTCCGCGTCCATCCCCAACCTGGTGCCCAAGGACAAGCTGGAACGGGCCAACCAGCTCAGCATCCTGAGCACGTACGGCACCGCGCCGCTCGCGGCCGGCGTGTTCAGCGTGCTCGCGCTGGTCAGCGACGGGATCAGCCGGGTCACGCCGCTGTTCCACGCCAGCAACGTGGACCTGGCCCTGTACTTCAACGCCGCCTCTTACTTCATCTCCGCGCTCACCGTCTACTTCATCCGCGAGATTCCCAAGCGGAACGACAGCGAGAAGATCTCGGCGCCGTCCGCGGCCAAGTCCATCTGGGAGGGCTGGCGGTTCATCGGCAGGACCCCGGTGGTGCGCGGCCTGGTGATCGGCATGGTGGGCGCGTTCGCCGCGGCCGGCGTGGTGATCGGCCTGGGCTACTTCTACATCACCTTCACCCTGCACGGCGGCAGTGCCGGCTGGGGCCTGGTCTTCGCCGCGATCTTCGTCGGCATGGCGCTGGGCATGGTCGTCGGGACCAAGGTGCTGGGTAGCTTCAGCCGTCGGCGGCTGTTCGGCATCACGATCGCGGCCGCGGCGGTGCCGCTCGCGCTCATCGGGCTGATCCCGAACCTGGGCGCCGTCGTCCTGTTCGTGGTGCTGCTCGGCGCGCTGTCCGGAGTCGCCTACTCCACCGGCTTCACCATCGTCGGCCTCGAGGTGGACGACGCCACCCGCGGCCGGGTCTTCGCCTTCTTCCAGTCCTCCATCCAGATCATCCTGCTCACCGTCATCGCCGCCGTCCCGTTCCTGTCGGCCCTGTTCACCAGGCTGATCGTCAGCCTGAACGGCACCGGGGACGTGAAGATCGGCACGGTCACCTACGTCTCGGCCGGGCAGAACGCGGTGATCCTGCTGGCCGCCCTGGTGGCGTTCCTGCTCGGGATCCGGGCGTACCGGCAGATGGACGACCGCAAGGGCGTGCCGCTGCGCGAGGACCTGATGGCGGCGATCCGCAACGAGCCGCCCCCGCCGATCGGCGAGCCGGTGCACCTGAACGGGAACGCCCCGGACGGACCGCCGCCGGGGCTGCTGATCGCGTTCGAGGGCGGCGAGGGCTCGGGCAAGACCACGCAGGCCCGGCTGGTCGCCATCTGGCTGCGCGAGCTCGGCTACGACGTGGAGAAGACGCACGAGCCCGGCGCGACCAAGATCGGCATGCGGCTGCGCGCGCTGCTCCTGGACACCTCGCACACCGGCATGTCGCCGCGCGCCGAGGCGCTGATGTACGCGGCCGACCGGGCCGAGCACGTCGCCTCGGTCATCGCGCCCGCGCTGGCCCGGGGCGCGGTCGTCATCACCGACCGGTACGTCGACTCCTCCCTCGCCTACCAGGGCGCGGGCCGGAACCTGGCGGTCGGCGAGATCGCCGGGTTCAACCGGTGGGCGACCGGAGGCCGCACCCCGGATCTTACGATCCTGCTGGACATGGACCCGATGGCGGGGCTGAGCCGCCGGGCCCGTTCGGCCGACCGGCTCGAGGCCGAGCCCGCCGACTTCCACCTCAGGGTCCGGGCCGGCTTCCTGGCCCTGGCCCGCGCCGAACCCGCCCGCTACCTGGTGCTCGACGCCGACCGGCCGCCCGCCGAGATCACCCGCGAGATCCAGGAGCGGATCCGCGAACTGCTCCCCGACCCGGTGCCGTCGGCCGCCGAGGCCAGCACCGGTGACTTCCCCGCGATCAGGGCCGAGGTCCTGACCCCCCGGCATCGCTCGTGACCGGGGTTTTCGCCGACCTCCCCGGCCAGGACGCGGTCGTCGCCCAGCTCCGCCGGGCCGCCGCCGGGGCCGCCCTGGTGCTTGCGGGCCGGCGGCCGGAACCCGGCGCGATGACCCACGCCTGGCTGTTCACCGGCCCGCCCGGGTCCGGCCGGTCGGTGGCGGCCCGGGCCTTCGCCGCCGCGCTGCTGTGCGACGAGGGTGGCTGCAACGAGTGCAACAGCTGCCGCCAGGTCTTCGCCGGCACCCACGCCGACCTGCTGCTGATCCGTCCCGAGGGGCTGTCCTACGGGGTGAAGCAGACCCGCGACCTGGTGTTGCGCGCGGCGGGCAAGCCGACCGGCGGGCGCTGGCAGATCGTCCTGTTCACCGGCGCCGACCGGTGCACGGAACAGGCGGCCAACGCCCTGCTCAAGGCGATCGAGGAGCCCGCCCCGCAGACCGTCTGGCTGCTCTGCGCGCCCTCGGCCGAGGACCTGGTGCCCACGATCAGGTCGCGCTGCCGGGTGGTCACGCTCGTCGTGCCGTCGTCGGCGGCCGTGGCTCAGGTGCTGACCGAGCGGGACGGCATCGAGCCCGCTCGCGCGCTGGCCGCGGCGCGCGCCGCGCAGGGACACATCGGCCGGGCCCGGCGCCTGGCGGTTGATCCCGCCGCGGCCAAGCGCCGCGCCGATATTCTGCGCGTCCCGTCGGGGGTGACGTCCTTGGGCCCGGCCCTGTCCGCGGCCGCCGCCCTGGTCCGCACCGCCGAGGAGGAAGCCAAGGCGGTCACCGAGGAACTCGACGAGCCGGAACGCGAGGCGCTGCGCCGGGCGTTCGGCGAGGGATCCTCGGGCAAGGGCGTGGCCAAGGCGATGCGCGGTATGGCCGGCGCCATGAAGGACCTGGAGGACCGGCAGAAGTCCCGCGCCACCCGGGTCAAGCGCGACACCCTGGACCAGGCCCTGCTCGAGCTGGCCCTGTTCTACCGCGACATCTTGATGCTGCAGCTCGGCGCCGGGGTGGAGCTCGCCAATCCCGAGTCCGGCCTGCGCAAGCTCGCCTCCTCCTCCACCCCCGAGGCCACCCTCCGCCGCCTGCAGGCCATCATGCACTGCCGCGAGCTCCTCACCCTCAACGTCGCCCCCCTGCTCGCCGTCGAAGAAATGGCCCTCTCCCTCACCGAAGGCTGACAACGTAGTCTGGCACCGTGGGCATGATGATGGCGGTGAGCTTCGAGCGGTACGGCCGGCTCTACTACCTCGACCCCGGAGCCCATAAGCCGGCCATCGGCGACAAGGTGCTGGTGCCCACCGACTCGGGACCGGAGGTGGCCGAGTGCGTCTGGGCCCCGCAGTGGGTGCCGGATGAGATCGACGGGCTGCCGGTCTGCGCGGGTCCGGCCAGCGGCGAGGACCTCGCCCGGGACGAGGAGAACCGCAGGCGGCGGGCCGAGGGCCGGCTCGCCTCGCGCCGCCTGATCCGGGAGCACAGGCTGCCGATGAAGGTCACCGCGGTGGATTACATCGGCGCGGAGAACGTGTTCGTGGTGTACTTCAGCGCGCCGCACCGGGTGGACTTCCGCGCGCTGGTCCGCGACCTGGGCGGCCGGCTCAAGGCGCGGGTCGAGCTGCGCCAGATCGGCCCGCGGGACGAGGCGCGGCTGCAGGGCGGGATCGGCCCGTGCGGCCGCGACCTGTGCTGCGCCACGTTCCTGAAGGACTTCGAGCCGGTGTCGGTCCGGATGGCCAAGGACCAGGAGCTGCCGGTGAACCCGCTGCGGATCGCCGGCGCGTGCGGCAGGCTGATGTGCTGCCTGAAGTACGAGCACCCGCTCTACCAGGACTTCCGCAAGGACGCCCCGCCGGTGGGCGCGGCCGTCACCTCACCGGAAGGCCCGGGCACGGTGATCGGCCATAACGTCCCCTCCGACACGGTGGTGGTCAAGCTGGCCGCCGACGGCCGGGCCGCGCCCTGCCCCAAGGCCAGCGTGTGCGGGTCGCGGAAGGCGTACGAGTCCCTGCACGGGAAAGGGTGAGACCCGGCCGCCGCAGCTGGCTGGCCGCCGCGGCGATCCTGCTGGCCGGGTGTTCCAGCAGCTCATCGGTCCCGAACGACCTCCCTTCCACGTCCCCCTCCTACTACGCGCAGCACCTGGCCTGGCAACCCTGCGACAACGGCTTCCAGTGCGCCCGCCTGCTGGTTCCCTTCGACTACGCCCGCCCCGGCGGGCCGCGCTTCTCCCTGCCGGTCGTCAGGCTCCCGGCCACCGACCCCGCCCGCCGGGTCGGCGACCTGGTGGTCAACCCGGGCGGCCCGGGCGGCTCGGGCGTGCAGTACGCGCTCGCGGCGCGCGGCGAGTTCCCGGCCGCCGTGCGGGCCCGGTTCGACGTGGTCGGCTTCGACCCGCGCGGGGTGGCCGGCAGCGAACCCGCGGTGTCCTGCATGACCGGCCCGGAGCTGGACACGTACCTGTCCACCGACGAGACGCCGGACAACGCCGCGCAGCTCGCCGCCGTGGTCCGGCAGGGCAAGTTCTACGCGTCCCGGTGCGAGCAGAACTCCCGGGCGCTGCTGCCCTACGTCGGCACCCGGAACGCGGCCCGCGACCTGGACGTGCTCCGCGCCGCGCTCGGCCAGTCCCGGCTCACCTACCTGGGCAAGTCCTACGGCACCTACCTGGGCGCCTGGTACGCCCAGCTGTTCCCGCACCGGGTCAGGGCGCTGGTCCTGGACGGCGCGGTGGACCCGGACACGCCGGGCGTGCAGTCCGACGCCGTCCAGGCCGCAGGGTTCCAGACCGCGTTCGGCGCGTTCGCCGCGTGGTGCCGGGCGCGCTCCGGCTGCCCGCTGGGGCAAGATGCCGCTGGTCAGCTCGAAGCCCTGATCGTTCGGGCTAATTCCCGGCCGTTGCCGCAGCAGCTCGGCACCGGCCAGGTGGCGAGCGGGGCCCTGCTGCTGAACGGGGTGGCCGCCGCGCTGTACAGCAAGTCGACCTGGCCCGACCTGAAGGACGCGCTGGTCAACGCGTTCAACGGCGACGGCACCGTGCTGGTCCAGCTGGCCAACCTGCTGCTGGAGCGGAACGCGGACGGGACCTACGCCAACCTGGTCGACGCCAACACCGCGATCAGCTGCGTGGACCGGCCCTGGCCGCGGTCGCTGGCCAGCTGGCAGGCGGCGGCGTCGGCGGCCGAACGGGCGGCGCCGCTGTTCGGCGCGTCGATCGTGTGGGGCAACCTGCCCTGCGCGTACTGGCCGGTGCCGGCCGCGCCGCCGACCGCGATCAAGGCCGCGGGGGCGGCTCCCATCCTGGTGGTCGGGACGACCCGCGACCCGGCCACGCCGTACCGCTGGGCGCGGGCGCTGGCCAGCGACCTGTCCTCCGGCGTGCTGCTCGGCTGGAACGGCGACGGCCACACCGCCTACGGCGAGGGCAGCTCGTGCGTGGACACGATCGTGAACGCGTACCTGATCAGCCTGACGGTGCCGCGCAGCGGGACGCTCTGCCCCGCAGCCCTGCCCTTAGCTGGGCCGTGACCCCGAGCGCGCCCGCCAGCGGCAGCATGACCACGGCGGGCAGCTGGTACCGCCAGGAGAACTCGAACGCGTCCGAGCTCACCAGCAGCACCACCGCGGCCAGCGTCACCAGCAGGCACGGCACACGCAGCCCGGTGCGCCGCCGCAGCACGCCCGCCACGCCCGCGACGCCGAAGACCGCGTACAGCGGCCCCGGCGTGTAACCGCCGCCCAGCTGGTAGGCCCGCAGGAAGGACGCGGCGGGCCGGACCGCGACCAGGTCGCCGCCGCTGCCGTGCGCGTGCGCCAGCCGGGTGAGGAAGGCCATCGAGTACCGCCGCGGGTAGACCGGGTAGGACTCCTGGAACTGCCAGCGCGCGATGGGCGTGACCTGCGGGTCACCGACCCGGACCGGCGCGAGCAGCCGGGCCGAGTCGCGGGCGACCGACGCGGCCACCCGCAGCGGCTGCTGCCGGAAGACGGCGAACGCGAACCGGTCGAGGAACTCGTCCCGGGTGAGGCCGGGCGGGACCGGCACGGTGTGCCCGGGGGAGCGGGGGTTGTGCAGCAGCCCGTCGATGCCGCCCAGCGCCAGGGTCTGCGCCGGTGACGGGCACAGCGCGCGCTCGTCGGCGGGCAGCTTGAGCGTGGCGCAGTCCGCCGCGGCCGCCGCCCGCCCGTACTGCGGGCTCGGCCCGTTGCCGGCCATCCCGACGTGCCCGGTGACGCCGAACGTCCCGGCCAGGTACCCCAGCACCGGCAGCACGAAGCACCCGGCCGCCAGCGCGGCCCGGCGCACCCTGTGTCGCCAGTTGGGCCCCCGCCCGCGCACGGTCAGCGCCGCGAACACCACCACCGGCACGATCAGCACCGCGCCGATCTCCCGCACGGTGACCGCCGCGCCGAGCAGCAGCGCGCCCACCGCCAGCGGCCACGGTCCGGGGCGCCACAGCAGCACCACGAGCCCCGCCGCGATCATCGTCTCGAACAGCACGTCCGGCATGATCGTCTGCTCGAGCTGGAGCTGGTACGCGTCGAGCAGCACCGGCGCGGCGGCGAGCGCCGCCACCGGTCGCGGCGCCCCCCGGCGGAGCAGCACCGCGTATAGCGCCACCGCCATGGCCAGCCCGAACACGTGCTGGACCGCCGCGACCAGCGCCAGCCCGCCGGCCGGCTCCAGTATCCGGAGCAGCGCCTGATACCCCTGCGGCGCGGTGGCCACCGAGCCCTCGAGGTACTTGACCGAGTCGATGTACAGCAGGGCGGGCCGGTAGGCGGTCTCGGCCAGCACCCGGAGCACCAGGCCGGCCGTCAGGACCAGGAGGAACAAGAAATGACGCCGAACGGCCTGCCACCACGCCCGCGTGACGGCTCGATCCTGGACCGGGGTGGTTGCCTCCCGCTCGGTGATCGTCACGGGTTAAAGGTTGGCCGGTTTTCCCTCCAGGCGGGCTGAAAACCTGCTGCGAATCGCGTCAGCGCCGAGGACCGCGGCCACCGGAATGAGGCTGAGCTGCGGCAGCTGGTACCGCCAGTCGAAGGTGGCGAACATGGCCGGGGGCAGCAGGACGGTCACCGCGCTGACCGTGAACAGCAGCAGTGCCTTCTGACGAGCCGGGGCTCGCCGGTCGCCCCGGCCGAAGACCAGGCCGGCCAGGGCGAGCGCGAGCCCGGCGGCGAACAGCGGTCCCGGCAGGTAGAACCACCGCCCGTACGCGGCCAGGAAAGCGGCCGGCCCGGCGCGTATCTGCGGGGGCGGGTAGCCGAGCGCCCCGATCGAGGCGTACGCCTGCCGGTCCGGCCGGATCTTCGTCTGGAACTGCAGGTAGGCCGGCGAGTACCGTTCCGGCCCGGCCCCGCGGACCGGCGAGAACCCGTAGCCGAAGTCGCGGACGACGGCTTCGGCGTAGGCGGCCGGCTGGTGCCGCAGGATCCGCAGGCTGAAGTCGCGCACCACCGCGTCCCTGGACCTGCCGGCCGGGGGCGTGAAGGTCCACTGCGGCGACGCCGGGTCCCAGGTGTAGAAGTCCGCGTTCCGCTGTGACGGCGGCTCCGCCGGGCACAGCGGCCGCTCGTAGGCGGGAAGGTTCAGGCTCCGGCAGTCGGCGAAGCCGGCCACCCGTCCGTACAGGAACGCCCCGTCGAATGTGGTGAAATTCCACTGCCCGTGCGCCCCGGCGAACCACCCCAGGTAGCCCGCCACCGGCACCAGGAAGCACCCGGTCAGCGCGGCCAGCCGGACCAGCCGCCGCCCCCGGAGCAGCAGCACGTACAGCGCGGCCGGGACGATCATGATCAGTTCCTGGTCCCGGAACATCACCGCCACCCCGAGCAGCAGCCCGGCCGTCGCCGCTCGTGGCAGCGTCGGCCCTTCCCGCCGCCACACCAGCAGGACCAGCGCCGCCACGATCAGCAGCATGGTCCACACGTCGGTCAGCACGTACTGCTCGAGCACGAGTTGCAGCGGGTCGAACAGCACCGGAATCGTGGCCAGCGCCGCCAGCGGTTTCCGCGCGCCGAACCGGATCAGCACCGCGTACACCAGCACGGCGGTGGCCAGCCCGGCCAGATGCTGCGTCAGCGGGACGAGCCACTCCTCGTGCAGCGCCGCGATCGGGATGATCAGCACCGAGTACCCGCTCTGCCGCAGCGCGTCCGGGCTCCACCGCCCGACGATGAAGTTGTGCGCGTACTGCAGGTAACGCACGCTGTCCGGGAAGATCAGCGCCGGCTGGTAGGCCGCGACGACGACGCCGCGCAGGGCCGCCGCCAGCACCAGCAGCGTCACGAAGATCCAGTGCCGGCGTAGCCCTCGCGCTGCCGTGCTCAATCGACCCGGGCTCAGCCGGCCCGGGCTCAGCCTGTCCGGGCCCCGCTCCAGCCGGTCCAGTGCTCCACTGTCACCGCCAGCACCGGACCCGTCGGCGGCGCCTCCCGGTACTGCCAGTACCGGTCCGTCAGCAACCTCAGCGGCGCCGCCATCTCCCGCTGGCTCGTCAGGATCGCCGCCCTCCCGTCGGCGCGAACCCACCACAGCGTTTCCCAATCCTCGGAGTAATGATCAGCGAGCATAGTGACCACCGGGTTCTCGCCGACGTTGCGCAGCCGCTTCAGCGGCCTGCCCGACTTCGGCTTCTGGTCCACGGCCGTAAAGACCATGTCGCCGTCGACCGCGAAGGTGACCACCACCACGTGCGGCCGCCCCTGGCCATCGGCGGTGCCCAGGCGCACCACCGGCCCGGCGGCGAACCGCGCCCGCGCTTCGTCCTCAGCAAGCCTCACGCCGAGGATATTACGGGCGTCACCCCCGCTGGCCCGCCCGGACCCGAACCTGGCGTCCTGGCCTTCCGGTAGACTCATCGCGTCGTCCCGCCAGGCGACACGCCGCCTTAGCTCAGTCGGTTAGAGCGACGCACTCGTAATGCGTAGGTCATCGGTTCGATTCCGATAGGCGGCTCCAGCTAGGAGTCATAAATCGAACGCAACTGTTCGATAGCGTGGACCGGGTTGTGGACCGGATCGGCTGATTCGGGCTATCGTGCTTTCATGGCCAAGACCAGCAAAGGTCACATACAGCAACTGCCTAGTGGCTCGTTCTGAGTCAAGGTCTACGCGGGAACCGACCCGGTCACCGGCAAGGCACGCCTGCTCAGGCAGACCTGCCCCGATGAGGCTGCCGCCCACGCGGCGCTCAGCCGGATGCTCGTGGAGGCCGGTGGCGGCCGGTTCCCCGACCAGCAGGCGACTCTCGGCCAGGCGCTCGGCAAGTACCTGGAGGTCGCCGACCTCGAGGTGTCGACCCGGGAGGCGCACGAGGGCTACGTCCGCCGCACCATCGGGCCGGTGCTCGGCGAGGTAAAGATCCGCAAGCTCGGCGCCGACTCGCTCGACGCGCTGTATACCGCGCTGAAGAGGTGCTCCCGGCTGTGCGGACGGCTGCCGCGGACCGAGCACCATGCCGGCGGTGAGCATTCGTGCGACCAGCGTTGCGGCCCGCTGCGTGACCACCGCACCACCCGGCCCCATGGGTGCGACGCTCGGTGTCGGCCGCACGTGTGCAAGCCGATGAAGCC
>Ga0335078_10011155_pt1 | contig 13327 bp, 10 predicted proteins | sample Lox_Sample_32_FD_206711 | JGI IMG/M metagenome (GOLD analysis project Ga0335078, IMG submission 206711) | Soil microbial communities from Loxahatchee National Wildlife Refuge, Florida, United States - Lox_Sample_3.2 | ecosystem: Environmental > Terrestrial > Soil > Wetlands | place: USA...
TGGGGCTCGGGGTCGATCCGTGGGACGTCTTCCACCAGGGCCTGTCGCGGCGGCTGGGCCTCGGCGTCGGCACCTGGGCGATCATCGTCGGCGTCGCCGTCCTGCTGCTCTGGATTCCGCTGCGACAGCGGCCGGGCTTCGGCACTCTCAGCAACGTGCTGGTCGTCGGGCTGGTGATCGACATCATGCTCGCGACCGTCCCTCCGATCCACGGCCTGGGCGCGCAGGTCGTGGTGATGGTGGCCGGCGTCGTGCTCAACGGGATCGCCACCGGCGCCTATATCGGCGCCGGCCTCGGGCCCGGCCCGCGCGACGGCCTGATGACCGGGCTCGCCGCCCGCGGCCACTCGATCCGGGTCGTGCGGACGTCGATCGAGCTCACCGTGCTGCTCACCGGCTGGCTGCTCGGCGGCACCGTCGGGGTCGGGACCGTGGTCTACGCGCTCGGGATCGGGCCGATCGCGCACGTGACGATCCCGTGGTTGCGCATCCCGCTGGGCGAGCCGGCGCCGGTTACCGCGGCATCGCCACCGGTGTCATCCGCGCTCACGCCAAATTGACACCGACCTGACACCGGGTGTCAGGACTCTAACGTCACGGGAGTCACTCGCAACTCTCGCCGCTCCCGCCTGTTGTTAGGTGTTGTACTGAACACCACGAAAGGAGGCAGGATGCGCAGGTTGCGCAATGCCGTGGTCATCGCCTCGGTCACCGCTGGGCTGGTCGCCCTCGCGGTTTCATCGGCCGGCAGCCCCTCAGCAGCTTCGGCCGCCCCGACCCCGCCCTCCGCGACGACAGGCTCCGCGGCAAGCGTCGCGCAGTCGAGCGCAACGGTCAACGGCACCGTCAACCCGAACGGCACCGACACCACTTACTACTTCCAGTACGGCACGAGCACGAGCTACGGCACGAACACATCAGTGACCGACGCCGGATCCGGTGGCACGGACGTGCAGGCGTCGGCCAACCTCACCGGACTCACCGCGAGCACCACCTATCACTACCGGCTGGTTGCGGTCAGCGCCACCGCCGGCACCACCGACGGCGCCGATCAGACGTTCACGACGACCACGCCGCCCGCGGTGACAACCGGGTCACCCTCGAGCGTCACGCGATCGTCGGCCACGGTCAGCGCCACCGTCAACCCGCAGGGGCAATCGACCACCTATTACTTCCGGTACGGCACCACGAACGCCTACGGACTGCAGACCAGCCCGGCGGACGCCGGCTCGGGCACAGGCGGGGTCGGCGTTCATGCGTCGTTCTTCGGCCTGAACCCCGACACCACCTACCACTATCAGGTGGTCGCCCAGAATGCCGGCGGCACATCGTTCGGAGCCGACCAGACGCTGACGACTACCTCGAGCCAGGCGGTCGTGCTCGGCCACGAGGGGTTCGTCTCGCCCGGGTTGATCGTGGGCGTGGAGCTCGGGTGCTTCCATGGCACGAGCAGCTGCACCGGCCATCTCACGATGAGCCACGACGGCACCGTGATCGGCCAGCGCGACTACTCGATCGCCGCTGACAGCGGCGGGTTCCAGAACATGAAGCTGACCTCGACCGGGCAGAAGCTGCTCGGCTCGAACAGCACGTTCCACCTGCTTCCGGTGACCGTGACCGCCACCGGCAGCACCGGCCAGAAGCTGTCGTTCGTGATTCACCTGGCCCGCTGGGTCTGGCACTGATCTACCCGGGGGCGTAAGCGCCATGTGGGCGTGCCGGGGCTGTCATCGCCGGCACGCCCACCGGCCCCCCGACCCCAGTCCCCCGTCCGCAGTCCCCCCGTCCCCCCGTCTCCGCGTCCCCGGACAACTTCTCACTCGCCGCCCCGCCGCGCGGTGAAAGCCGATTCACCCGGCTCTGGTGCGGTCAACGGCTCACTCGCGGCGCGCGCGGGCGCGAGTGTGCCGTTTCCCGGGATGCGGACGCCGCGCTACGCCGAGCAGTTCGGCGCGGATCAGTCGGTGTGGAAGATCTCCTCGAGGCGCTCGAACCCGGTGTCCGGACGGGCGCCCTCGGGAAGCTCGAAGAACGGCGCCATCTCGGCCTGCCACCGCGCGTTGACGCCGTCCGCTTCCATCGCCCGCTGCGCCGCGTCGAAGTCCTCGCACTCCAGGTAGCCGACCAGGAACCCGTCGGGGCGCAGGAACAGCGAGTAGTTGCGCCACCCGGCACGCCGCAGCGCATCGAGCATCTCGGGCCACACCGCTCGGTGGCGCGCGCGGTACTCGTCCAGTCGATCTCGGCGCACCGAGAGCTGGAAGCAGACGCGCTCCACGAGCTCAGACCCGGTTGACTTCGACGCCGGCGGCCTCGAGCACGCGCACGCCGGCCGCCGGCGGGTCGGCAAGGTACGCGATCTCGACCGACGAGGCCGGGACGATCACGTTCAGCCCGCGCTCGTCGAACTTGTGCGCGTCGGCCACGAGCGCCACCGTCCTCGCCCGCCCGATCATCGCGCGCTTGACCTCGGCTTCGAGCGGGTCGGGATCGGTCAGGAACCCCTCGCGCTCGATCCCCTTCACGGAGAAGATGATGCGGTCGGCGAAGAAGCTCTCGATCGCGCGCACGGTCTGGGCCCCGACGAACGACCTCGTCAGCTTCCGGAAGCTGCCCCCGAGGCCGATCAGGTCGACATGCGGCGCGTCGACGCTGCCGACATACGCCATCACCGGGACCGAGTTGGTCAGCAGCGTCATGTGCAGCCCGGTGTCGAGAATCTCCCGGACCACGTAGTAGGCCGAGCTCGAGGAGTCGATGAACACGGTCTCGTCGGCCTCGAGCGTGGCCACGACCGCCTTGGCCAGGCGCACCTTGGCGTCGACGTCCTGCTCGAGCCGGCTCTGGAACGAGTCCTCGTGCGCGGCCAGCTCCGGCAGCACGGCGCCACCGTGCGTCCGGCGGGCGTACCCGGCGTCGGCGAGCATCGCCAGGTCGCGCCGCGCGGTCATCGGCGAGACCCGGAACTGCTCCTCGACCGCGGCGACGCTGACGCTGCCCTGCTCGCGCAGCAGCTCGAGGATCATCCGGCGGCGCTCTGCCGGCACCGCCGGCCGCCTACCGTTGCCCCCAGCTCTCATGCGCGTAGATTCGCACAAAAACGATCATCAGCCGGCCTAACGCGGATAGGCCGCGGTCACGCCGCCGTCGACGTTCAGCAGGTTGCCGGTGCTCTTGCCCGAGCGGGCCGGTGAGGCGAAGTGCAGAACCGCCTGCGCGATGTCCTCGGGGAGGATGTGGACGCCGAGCACCGTGCGGTTTCGATAGTGCTCCTCGAGCTCTTCGGGCGCGATGCCGTAGGCGGCGGCCCGCTCCTCGCGCCAGCTCGAGTCCCAGATCCGCGAGCCGTGCAGCACCGCGTCGGGGTTGACCGTGTTGACCCGGATCCCGCCCGAGCCTCCCTCCTCGGCGAGGCAGCGCGCGAGGTGCAGCTCGGCGGCCTTCGCGCTCGAGTAGGCGGCGGCGTTTTGGCCCGCGACGAGCGCGTTCTTCGACGCCACGAACACGACCGACCCCCCGGTCCCCTGCGACCGCAGCACGCGGAACGCCTCGCGCGCGACCAGGAAGTAACCGGTGCCGAGGATCGACTGGTTGCGGTTCCACTCGGCCAGCGTCGTCTCCTCGATCGGCGCGCTCGACGCGATCCCGGCGTTGGAAACGACGATGTCGACGCCGCCGAACGCGTCGATCGCCGCGCCGAACGCGTCTCTGACGTCGCCTTCCGAGGTCACGTCGCCGCCGGCGGCCACGCCGCGGTCGCCGAGCTCGCGAACCGCGTCGACCGCGCCGTCGCCGTCGATGTCGAACGCCACCACGCACGCGCCGGCGCCGGACAGCACGTCGACGATCGCCCGTCCGATCCCGCCCGCGGCGCCCGTCACGAGCGCCACCCTGCCCTGCAGCTCGCCCGGCGGCGGCGCCAGCGACAGCTTGTACAGCTCGAGCGGCCAGTACTCGACCGCGAAGCTCTCCGCCTCGTCGAGCGACACGAACTCGCCGATCGCGCTCGCGCCGGCCATGACCTCGATCGCGCGGTGGTACAGGTCGCGCGACAGCCGCGCGGTCCGAACCGAGGTCCCGGCGGCGACCAGGCCCACGTTCTCGATCAGCACTACCCGAGGATCGGGATCGGCGGGCGCGGTGTCGGGTTCGCGGTGGCGCTCCACGTACGCCGCGTAACGGTCGCGGTACACGTGCGAGGCGGCGTCCAGACGCTCGCCCAGCGCCTCGATCGAATCGGTCGCCGGGTCGTACGGAACCCACATCGCGAACCGCTTGGTGTTGACCAGGTGATCCGGACAGGCGGCGCCTACGTTCGTCACCTCGGCGGCGCCGGCCCCGTCGACCAGTTCGAGCACCGCCGGGGAAAGGTCTCCGATCAGGATCTTCGAGCGCTCGCTCGAGACCAGCCCGCGCAGCGCCGGCAGCAACTCCCGCAGCGTGGCCGCCCGGGCGTCGACGTCAAGGCCGCGAGCGCGCACGCTCGGACCTCCGAACCGATGCAGGCCGTGCGTCCTGCGGTTGGCGAGCTCGGCGGCCCGGTTGCACGCCCAGACCGTGCGTTCGTACGCCTCCCGCGCGCTCTCGCCCCACGTGATCAGGCCATGCTTGGCGAGCACGACCAGGCGGAGCCCCGGATCCGCGCGGACCGCTTCGCCGACCAGCTTGGCGAGCGCGAACCCCGGGCGGATGTACTCGACCCATGCGGCCTGATCGCCGAAGCACTCGGCGATCAAATCGGCGCCGTCGCGCGCGCACGCGAGCACGTTGATCGCGTCGGGGTGGGTGTGGTGCACGTGGTCGGCGGGGACGAACGCATGCATGAGCGTCTCGATCGACGAGCGCGGCGCCGCGGGGTCGAGCTGGCAGCGCGCCAGGTGGGCGACCATCTGCTCGTCGCTCATCGCATCGCGGTCGAACAGCGGCAGGATCTCGTCGAGCCTAAGGCATGTGAAATCCGACGCCGACATCGTCGCCAGGTCGCTCCCGGAGCCCTTGACCCACATCGCGCGGACCTCGCGGCCGACGTGGTCGGTCGCGGTTCCCTTCGCCGAGGTGTTGCCGCCGGCGTAGTTGGCGAGCGCCCGGTTCGAGCCAAGCAGATGCGAGGCGAACAGCACCTCCTCGAGCACATCGCCGGCCGGCTTGCGGTCGCTCGGCCAGCGATCCTCGACCGGCGCCACGATCTGGGTGATGACGCTCATCGGGTGGCCCTCCTGGACATCGCGGCCTTACCCGAGCCCGCGCCGGATCGCGCGACCGCCGCGTCCTGCGCGTAGCCCAAGGCTCGCAGCTCGCCCACCGGATCCCGGGCCGCACCGAGGTCGCCGCGCACTTTCGCGCACAGCGGCCGCACGTCGGTGTTGTAGGCGTCGAGCAGGATCTCGTGGCCGGCAAGCACGTCGCTCGCGGCCTGGGCCGCGGCCAGCCCCTCGCGATCCACCAGCAAAGCCTTCGCGTACGCCGCTTGGAGATTCACGACGCTCAAAACCATCGCCTCGACCTTGGGCTCGATGTTGTGCGACTGATCGATGGTCAGGCGGGGCAGCGGACGGTCCGCTCCGGCCAGCTCGCAGAAGATCAGGAACAGCTCGAACGGATTGACCGACCCCACGATCAGGTCGTCGTCGGCGTACTTGCGGTTGTTGAAGTGGAAGCCGCCCAGACGGTCCTCGTCGGCGAGCAGCGCCACGATCTGCTCGACGTTCACTCCCTGCGCGTGATGGCCGAGGTCGACGAGGACGCGGGCGCGCGGGCCGAGCCGCTGACAGAGCAGCACCGCCGAGCCCCAGTCGGCGATGTCGGTGGCGTAGAAGGCCGGCTCGAACAGCTTGTACTCGACGAGCAGCTCGTGACCCTCGGGCAGGCCCGCGTACAGCCGGCCGAGACCGTCCTCGAGCCGCCGGCGGCGCGCGCGGAGGTCGTCCTGCCCAGCGTAGTTGGTGCCGTCGGCCAGCCACAGCGACTGGGCGTTTCCGCCCAGCTCGACGGCGACCTGCACGCATGCGAGCAGGTGATCAACCGCCTTGTCCCGAATCCGGGCATCCGGATTCGTGAGCGAGCCGAGCCGATAATCAGGGTCCTGAAACAGGTTCGGGTTGATCGCCCCGACCCGCAGCCCGAGTCGGCTCAGATGGTCGCGCAGGGCGCCGTAATCCTCGACCGCGTCCCACGGGAAGTGGAGCGCGACCGCGGGCGCGGCGCCGGTCAGCCGGTGCACCTCGGCCGCGTCCTCGATCCGCTCGAACACGTCGCGTGGCCGCCCCGGCTGGGGAAACGTGCCAAATCGCGTGCCCGAGTCCCCGTATCCCCACGAGGGCGTCTCGACCGCGAAGCGCGCGAGCTCGTGCTCCATCCGCGCGACGTCGATACCCTTGGCTGCGAGCCGGCTGGTCAGGGATTCGTACTCGGGGCTCAGATCTGTCACATGGTCTCCTTGCTAAGCGGCGACCTTCGCCGGTCGCGCCGCCTCCAGGCCGGTGACCGACAGGAAGCGTTCGTAGATGTCGTTCGCGGGCCGCCCTCCTCCGGGCTCGAACCGCTCGACCCGGACCGAGCCGCGCACCAGCTCGCGCATCTCGTCCAGCGAGCCGAGCTCGCCACACGATCGCGCCTGCACGAGCACGTTGCCGAGCGCGGTCGCCTCCTCGGGCCCGGCGAGGACCGGCAGGCCGAGAACGTCGGCGGTCAGCTGGCACAGGAGCGTGTTGCGGATCCCGCCGCCCACCACGTGCACGGCCTCGAAACGCCGGCCGGTGACGAGCCGGAGCTGCTCGAGCACGAGCCGGTACTTGCAGGCGAGCGAGACGAGGATCGAGCGGGTCAGCTCCCCGGGCCCCGCCGGCTCGGCCTGTCCGGCGGCGGCGCACGCGCCCGCGATCAGCGCCGGCATATCGCCGCTGCGCAGCAGCGACGGATGGTCCGGATCGAACAGCGGGACGTCGGCCGGCGCCGCGGCGGCGAGCCGGCGGAGCTCGTCGTAGTCGAGCACGTGGCCGGCGGCGCTCCACGCGCGCCGGCATTCCTGGAGCAGCCACAGGCCCATCACATTGCGGAGCAGCCGGATCGTGCCGTCGACGCCGCGTTCGTTGGTCAGATTGAACGCGGCGGCGTCGGGGCCCAGCATCGGCTCGCCGATCTCGACGCCGAGCAGCGACCACGTGCCCGAGGACAGCACCGCCACCGCGGGTCCCTCCAGCGGCGTGCCGGCGAACGCGGAGGCGGTGTCATGCGAGGCGACGAGATGGACCGCCGTGCCGGCCACGGGCCCGTGCCGCTCGAGCACCGAGCCAAGCGCCCGGCCGGGCGCACGGACCTCGCCGCCGAACGGCCGCACCGGAATCTCGAGCCGCGCGATCAGATCGCTGGCCCAGCGTTGGCCGGTTGCCTCGAGCAATCCGGTGGTGGACGCGATCGTCGCCTCGTTGGCGAGCTCGCCGGTCAGCCACAGATTGAACAGATCGGGTACGAGCGCGATCGCCTCGCCGGCGACGGCGGCACCGCTGCGGTCCTCGGCCACGAGCTGGTAGATGGTGTTGATCGGCATCGTCTGGATCCCGGTCCGCCGATACAGCTCCTCCCGCGACACGCGCGCGTGCGCGCGCGACATCACCTCGTCGCTGACGCGATCGTCGCGATAGTGGAACGGCAGCCCGAGCATCCGCCGCTCGCCGTCGAGCAGCGCGTAGTCGACGCCCCACGCGTCGACGCCGATCCCGTCGAGCGGCTGCGACGCGTGGGCGCGCGCCAACCCCTCGAGCGTGTCCGAGAACAACAGGGCGACGTTCCAGTGCAATCCGTCGGGCAGCCACTGCGACCGGTTGGCGAACCGGTGCACGACCTCGACCGCCACCGACCCGCCATCGAGTCGCCCGGCGACGACCCGACCGCTCTCGGCCCCGAGGTCGACCGCTGCGAACACCAGTGCCCTAGCCATGAGCGCCCGCCTCGCTCCGATCGCCCGGTCGCGCCAGCGCCTCACCGCGCATCCGTCTCCGGCCGGCCATCTCGCGAAGCCGTTGGACGAACGACGGCACGTTGGGGATCAGCACACTGAGGATCAGCAGACCGCCGGACACGACCTGGAAGTCGTTCTCGTTGAACGAGCTGGTCAACAGCAGCGCGCTCCGCAGCCCCGCGTACACGAACGCCGCCAGCGCGACACCGAGGATCGTGCCGGTGCCGCCGAAGATCGAGACCCCGCCGAGCAGCACGATCGTGATCACCTGAAGCTCGAATCCGATGCCGATGTTCTCGCCGGCGGACGACAGCTCGAACGCGTAAAGCATCCCGACCGCGGCGCACACGAACCCCGACAGGACGAACAGCATCAGCTTGATCCGCTTGACGCGGATGCCGGCGTGGAACGCCGCCTCCTGGTTGTTCCCGATCGCGTACAGCGACCGGCCGAGCGGGGTCATCCGGAGGGTCACGCCGAACGCCACGGCGAGCACCGCGAAGATCGCCACCGACCACGACAGCCACTGGATCCCGAGGAAGCCGGTCACCCCGAGATTGCTGAACGGCGTCGGGAAGTTCGACACCGTCGTCGGTCCGAGCACCACGTTCGCGAGACCGCGGTAGAGCGTCAGCGTCCCGATCGTCACGGCCAGTGAGGGCAGCCCGACGCGGGTGATCAGAATGCCGTTGACCCAGCCGGCGAGCGTGCCCGCCGCGAGCACGACCACGAAGATCAGCGCCATCGGCCAGTGGTGCATCCACAGGTAGCCGAGCAGCTCCGCCGACAGGGCCAGGATCGACGCCACCGACAGGTCGATCTCGCCGGTGATGATGATCAGCGTCATCGGCAGGGCCATGATCGCCAGGTCGCCGATGTTCGTGCCGAGGGTGAAGACGTTGTAGCTGCTCAGGAACTGCGAGGAGATCTGGGTTCCGAGCACGACCACCAGCACGAGCGCCACCGCGAGCGCCGACTCCCACCGCAACAGGAACCCGAACCGGCGGATCCCGGTGGCCGGTTGCTCGGGAGCTCGGTCCGCGACCGGCTCGGTCGGCGGCGTCGCCTCGCGCTCGATCGTCGTCGGCCGTTCAGGCTCCAAGGTGGACCCTCCGTTTGCGCAGCGCCGCGGCCAGGCGCAACTGGATCGCGCGATCCAGCGTGATCGCGACCAGCAGCAGGAAGCCGGCGATCGCCTCGGTCCAGATCGAGGCCACGCCAAGCACGTTGAGCGCCGAGCTGATCGTCTGCAGCAGCAGCGCGCCCAGCGCGGCGCCGACCACGCTCCCGCTCCCACCGAAGATCGCGACCCCGCCGACCACGACCGCCGCGATCACCTGCAGCTCGAGGCCGTTCGCGGCGGTCGCGTCGATCGTGTTGTACTGCGTCGCCCACACGACCCCGCCGAGCCCGGCGATCGCGCCGCTGAGCACAAACGCGGCGAACACCCGCTTGGCGATCGGGATCCCGGCCAGCCGAGCCGCCGCGGGATCCGACCCGATCGCATACAGGTCGCGGCCGGAGCTGAACGAGCGCAGGTAGTACGCCGCGACCGCAACCACCACCGCGGTGGCGATCGCGAGGTCGGGAATCCCGAGGATCGTCGCGTGGAAGATGTTGATGAACGACTGCGGCAGCGCGTTGGCCACGACCTGCCCGCTGCCCACGATCAGCGTGTCGACGCCGCGGATGATGTAGAGCATTGCGAGCGTCACCACCAGGCTGGGTACGCGGCCGATCGCGGTGATCACGCCGGTCGTGATCCCGCAGGCGAGCCCGATCCCGAGTCCGACGAGGAATACCACCGGTATCGGAATGCCGTGGTGCGCCTGGAACATGTTCGCCGAGACGTACGCGGACAGGCCGACGACCGACCCCACGGACAGGTCGACGTTCCGGGTCAGCACGACGAGCGTCTCGCCGACCGCGACGAGCGCGTACAGGCTCGTCTCGCTGAGGATGAAGCGGATGTTGCCGGCGCCGAGGAACCGGGGCTCGAGCGCGGTGGTGATCAGCACGAACAACGCGAGCACGCCCACGATCCCGAATGTCCGAGCGCGGAGCACGAAGTCGACCAGCCGGCGCGGGCTTGCCGGCGCCAGCGTCGGTCGGGTTTCGGCGGTGGCGCTCACGGCGAGGTCGCCTCGAGCTTGCCGATCGTCGAGCGCTGTCCGGTCGCCGCCGCGACGATCGACTCTTGGGTGGCATCGGCGTGCGTGAACTCGGCCGCCAGCCGCCCCTCGTGCATGACCAGGATCCGGTCGGCGAGCGAGAGCACCTCGGGCAGCTCGGAGGAGATCACGAGCACCGCGACGCCGTGGCGCGCGAGCGACTCGATCAGCCGGTGCACCTCCGCCTTCGTGCCGATGTCGATCCCGCGTGTCGGCTCGTCGACGATCAGCAGCGCCGGCTCGCGGCTCAGCCATTTGGCCAGCACCACCTTCTGCTGGTTGCCGCCGGACAGGAACGTGACCGGGCTCGTGATCCGGCCGTATTTCACCTGCAGCCGCTTGGCCCAGTCCGCCGCGAACGACCGCTCGGTGCGGCCGAGCAGCAGTCCGGCGCGGGTCAGGCGGTGAAGCGACGCCAGCGCGATGTTGCGCGCGATCGAGAGCTCCATCACGAGGCCGCTCTGGCGCCGGTCCTCGGGCACGAAGCCGACCCCGGCGGCCATCGCCGCGGTCGGCGAGCCCCGTTTCAGCTTGCGCCCGCCGACCTGGACCGAGCCGGCGTCGTAGCGGTCGATCCCGAAGATCGCACGCGCGACCTCGCTCCGTCCCGCGCCCACGAGTCCGGCGAGGGCGACGATCTCGCCGGCGCGGACCTCGAACGAGACGTCGAGGAACACGCCCTCACGGGTCAGGCGATCGACCGCGAGCACCCGGTCGCCGGGCTGATGAGTCTCGTGGGCGCCGGCGAGCACGTCGCGCCCGACCATCGCGCGGACCAGGTCATCCGGGCTCAGTCCCTCGAGCCCCTGGGACAGCACGAGTCGACCGTCGCGCAGGACGGTGACGCGCTGGCAGATCTCGAACACCTCGCCGAGCCGATGCGAGATGAACAGGACGGCGGTGCCATGCGAGCGCAGCGTCTGGACCACGCCGAACAGTCGCTTGACCTCGACCGGCGACAGCGCGGCGGTCGGCTCGTCCATGATCACGACCTTGGCCTCGTGCGACAGCGCCTTGGCGATCTCGACGAGCTGCTGCTCGGCGATCGACAGGCCCCTCGCGATCCGGTCGGGATCGAGCCGAACGCCGAGCCGCTCGAAGATCTCCGTGACCGCGGCGTGCATCGCCCGGTGGTCGATTCGCCGGCCGCGCCTCCGCAACTGGCGGCCGATGAACACGTTCTCGGCGACGGACAGATCCGGGAACAGCGTGGGCTCCTGGTAGATGACGGCGATCCCGAGATCGCGTGCCTCCGCGGGGCCGGACAGCACGACGGGGCGACCGCTGACGAGCAGCGCGCCCCCATCGGGCTGATGGACGCCGCCGAGGATCTTGACGACCGTCGACTTCCCGGCGCCGTTCTCGCCGACGAGCGCGTGCGCCTCGCCGGCACGCAATTCGAGCGAGACGTCGTCGAGCGCGTGCACCCCCGCGAACGCCTTGGTGGCGTGCTCGAGCTCGAGCACTCGACTCGAGTTGCTCTTGGCATCCGTCGACATCGTCAGCTCGTAACGCTGAAGCACGGGTCGCCGGCAAACCGGCCGGCGACCCGAAGCTTCGTGTGACTGCTCAGTGGGTGGTTAGAAATTGAACTTGTCGATGTTCGATTTGTCGAACACCGTCGGCGGCCCGAGGATGATCGTGTTGTCAGGACCGATCGTGTAGCTGCCGAGCTTGCCGGCGCTGAACGTCTGTCCCTGCGCGCCGGTGATCTTCTTCGACGCGACGTTCACCGCGGCGTATGCGGCCAGGTACCCGAGCTTCGACGGGTCCCACAGCTCGAACGCGTCGATCGTCCCGTCGTCGACGAACTTCTTCAGCGACAGCGGCGTGCCGAGCCCGGTGAGCTTGACCTTGCCCCGGTACTGCGACGTGTCGAGCACGGCCGCCGCAGCGGCGATGCCGACCGTCGTGGGCGAGATGATCCCGGCCAGGTGCGGGTACTTCTGGAGCAGTCCCTGTGTGACCTGGGTGGCGGTCGTCGGGTCGTCGTTTCCATACACGGTCGAGACCAGGTGCATGTTCGGGTACTTCTTGAGCTCCTGCTTCATGAACCCGATCCACGCGTTCTGGTTCGTCGCCGACGCGGCGGCCGACACGATCGCGATGTCACCCTTGCTGCCGATCTGCTTGGCGAGCAGGTCGACCTCGCTGGTTCCGATCGCCGCGGTCGACGCCTGGTTGGCGAACAGCTGCCGGCACGTCGGCGCGTCCGAGTCGTAGGTGACCACGGTCACGCCGCGGGCCATCGCGGACTTGAGCGTGGGACACAGCGCCGTGGGATCGGTGGCCGACACGATCAGGACGTTGGCGCCCTTGGCGATCGCCGCCTGGATCGCGGGCAGCTGCGACGCCGACGTGGCGGCGGAGCCGCTCGTCTCGGTGCCGGTCTCACCGAGGGTCTGAAGCGCAGCGAGTGCACCGCCGGTCTTCACGCTGTCGGCGACCGTGAAGTAGTTGTTCCCGAGATTCTTCGGGATCACGAACACCTTCAGGCCCGTCTTGAGCGAGCCGCCCGAACTCGAGCTCGAGCTCGATGAGGTGGCCGCGCTGGTGCTGGTGGAGCTGGCAGCGGGCGCGCTACTCGATGACGAGGAGCTGCTGTTGGAGGACCCGCACGCCGCGATGCTCGCCACCGCGGCCGTCAACGCCACCGCCAGCCCGACCGACCGACCGATACGCTGCGCCGGCAAACGGCGCTTCCCGACCTCTTGCATATGACGACTCCTGTGCTCGTCGTTGCAGGACACTGAGAATCGTCAGCTCCCCGGTGACCTCGAGGGGGTTGGTCGACGCCCGACCGCGGTGGACCGCGCCGCGCGCAGCGCCGCACGCCGGCGGCAACTGTGCACGCGATCGCGCGTGCGCACACGGGTTTGATCCCCTCACAGGGCGGCTCGTCACAGAAACCAGCACCGTCGCTCCCTCAGAGCAAAACGATCAGACTCGATCAAATCAGATCAGAAACGCGCTTGTCAAGAGAGCGAAAGTTACGATTGGAATAGCGTCGCGCTGCGGCCGCGGGGGGGGGGGGCCGCCCCGGGCCGGCCGGCCCGCCCCCCCGCGGCCCCCCCCCCCCCGCCCCCGGGGCGCGCCGCCGCCCCCCCGGCCCCCCCCGCCCCCCCCCCCCGGCCCCACACGCCCCCCCCCCCGCCCGCCCGCCCCCCCCCCCCCCCCCCCCCCCCCCCCCCCCCCCCGG
>Ga0335078_10011157_pt1 | contig 13326 bp, 12 predicted proteins | sample Lox_Sample_32_FD_206711 | JGI IMG/M metagenome (GOLD analysis project Ga0335078, IMG submission 206711) | Soil microbial communities from Loxahatchee National Wildlife Refuge, Florida, United States - Lox_Sample_3.2 | ecosystem: Environmental > Terrestrial > Soil > Wetlands | place: USA...
AAGCGACCAGCACGCATATCGCGAGGTAGACGGGCAGCACCAAAACGAATGTCCCTATCGCGGCGGGGCTGTCGTATCCGGAATTTTCCTCGCGCGCGATTTCATCGGTGGACTTTCGCCAGAGGCTTGGACTGCGATAGCGACTACTTTCCTTGCCATCTTCACTTGGACTTTGTGGGACGTTGCCGCTGGTCAATATGACCTTATCGAAAAGCAAATTGCAGCCACGCATAGACCGGAACTGAAAATCTACTCTGCAATTTTGCAGCCGTTCGATGGCAAAGAGCCCGTTGACCAACAACCAGCTCGCGCGAAATTCAGTATTATCAATGCGGGAACCGCAGTGGGGACCATTACTGGCAGCGCAGCCTATCTTGAATATCGGCCGCCCGAGGACGCTCCATACTTGCCAGAAGTCGCGCGCAACGATTTGATTCCCGCTAGGCGGTTTCACGTCGGAGCCACAGATACCATCATCGTTGCTTCCGATGGACACGGAGGCCTCAATCACGCGCTCATCGAAGAAAGCGGGAAAAACCTTTACCTCTTCGGCTGGCTCGTTTACGGCGAGGAAAGCAAAACCACTCGGACCACCTATTTCTGCTGGGAATATCGGATTGAGACGGGCCGCTTTGTTAAGTCGTCCGATCCCGATTCCAACGTTACCTACTGACCGCAGCCCTTGTGCGTAAGCGTACCCTCCGAAGGCGAGGAGGAGCATGAATGCGAGCGCCCAAATAGTCAAGTCCGGGATAATCGCCATCCAGGTCAACGGCTGAAAGTATCAGCGCAGCGCGCGGCGCAGCGTATCGAGCCGGTCGTACCAGGCGATCTGATCGGCAAGCGTGAAATGCGCGTTGGCGGGCGAGGGATTGGGCACGACGAACAGCCGCGTTTCGCCGATCGTCGCGGCTTGCAGACCAAGCAACTCCTTTCCCGCGGCGGGGTCGAGCGCGCGGGCGAGCGGGCGATAGCTCGTCACGCCATGAAAGCACGCGATACGCGGCCGGAAGCGCGCGAGCTTCCGCACGAGCACCGGCGCGGCCTTGGCGAATTCGTCCTTCGGCACCTCTTCGGCGCGCGCGCTGGCGCGCTTCACCGCATCGGTGAAGCCGAACCCGTGCGCGAGAAGATCGCCGTCGTGCTCCGGCAGCAGCCGCTCGACGCCAAGCGCCGCGCGCGCGGCCTCGCTCAGGACCGAGCGCGAGAAGGCCGGCCAGAATCGGTTCGTGCGCCGCGCGAAATAATGTCCCGCCGCCACCGAATAGAGCGACGGATTGATGCCGACGAACACGATGTCGAGTCCGGGCCGCAGGAGGTCGGGCAGGGTCGCCGGGCGTGGCATGGCGGCTCTATAGTCCGATCGCGATGAAGATCTACACCATCGGCCATTCGACACGCGCGATCGAGGATTTTGCCGCGATGCTGCAAGCGGCGGGGATTGCCGCGGTCGCCGACGTGCGCCGCTTTCCGCGCTCGCGCCGCCATCCGCACTTCAACGGCGACGCGCTCCAACGCTCGCTCGCCGAGGCGGGAATTTTCTATCGGCATTTCGAGGCGCTCGGCGGCCGTCGCGGGCCCGCGTCGGCGAAGCCCTCGGTCAACACGCTGTGGCGCGAGGAGCCGTTTCGCAACTACGCCGACTATGCCGAGACGGAGGAATTTCGCGCCGCGCTCGAGAGCCTCGCATCGCTCGCCGCCGAGCGGCCCGTCGCCATCATGTGCGCCGAAGCGGTGTGGTGGCGCTGCCACCGCCGCATCATCGCGGATCATCTCATCGCGCGCGGCGATGAAGTCGTGCACATCCTCGATAGGAACAAGCTCGAGCCGGCAACGCTGACGCCGGGCGCCACGATCGCGCCCGGCGGCACGGTGCGCTATCCACCGAAGGAGCCACGCCTTTTGTGAGCGCCGCCGCGCGCGGTCTCGCGGGCGATGCGCTCGCTTTCGGCAAGCGTGTCGCGCAGCGCCTTGTCGGCCTGCGCCGTCGTCCGGACGAAGACGCGCAGGAACGAGTCCGTGCGCGGCAGCTGGAACAGCGTCTCTTCCTCGTCATCGACGCTGCGCCCGGTGATGACCATGACGTTATCCTGCGGCGTGATCACGAGCTCCGAAAGCGGCATGCCCGGCCCGGTGATGTATTCGACCACGCGGTGGCGGATCGGCTCGTCGAGGCTCGGTACGATCGTCATGCGATAGGGCGTGCGCGTCGCCGCCGCCTCGATCAGCGCGCGGGTGAAGGGCCGCAGGAACGTCTCGTCGAAACCGAGAAGCGACCGCGCGCCTTCATCCGGCGCGCCGGTGCGCATGTCGAGCGTCGCCCAAAGCGAGGCGCGCCCATTATAGAAATCGACCGATGCAAGATCGAGATTGATCGACTCGATGCCCTGCGGCGGCAACTCGGCACGGCTGCACAGGAACGCAAAGCACGACGGCTCGCGCTTCAGCGACAGCACCGTCGTCGCTTCGAGATTGCGGTCGGAAATGGCATTCAAGGGGCTCGTCATGGACTTCTGCCTTGACTTGGGCGGGGCGCGCCGCCGGCCGTTCTCGCCGTGCGCCAGTTTTCGAGACTTCCAGTTAAGTTTTAGATAACGTCAGGGAAAATGAAGACCAATTCTTCCCTCGACTTTTAGCCAAATTGGCGCGGTCAAATAATCGCCCCGGCTCGATTGAAGAAACGCGCGCCATCATTGTGAATCGGCCCGCGCGCAACCAAGTCTTAAAAGCCCGATAGTAATTTCCACGGGTTCCAGTGCAGAGGTTCGTTGCGCATGAACCGCTTGGCCGAGACGATCAACGAAGCGATGACGCGGCTCGGGCCTGCGACGAGCGACCGGGTCCGCGACATCATGACGGACATTGCCCAGCTCAACCTCGGACCCGAGGATCATCTCTCGGTGCTGGCGACGGCGATCGCCGCCGTTGCCGCGACCTATCACGCGCGGCACAAGCCGGTTTATCTCGAGGCGGTAAAGACCTGGTCGCTCGAGATCTCGGTCGGGCTCGCGCCGCCACCGGTGCGGCTCTCTTCGCCGGCCGAGGACGCGCTCATCGAGGATGGGGCCGAGATTCTCGTCGGCGGGCTCGACGGCCTCCTCGAGCAACTTGCCGTCGGTGCTGCGGGCTTGCAGGACCGGCTCGTCGTCGAGTTGTCACTGTTCGCGCAGCTTTTGGGTCAGCACGACGTCAACACGGTGCATCAGACCCTGCGCGCGGTCGCCGAGGCGATCGACGACGAGGACTACCGCCCCGTCCGCGTCGTGCGCGTGCCGCTCGAGGCGGCAATCGTGCCGCTGGGCCGCGACGCCTGCCTCGCCACCATCGTTCCGCGCGGCGTCGCCTAGGACCGCGGCTTCAATCGATCAGATCCTCCTCGACCACAAGCGGCGAGGAGGCGAGGAACGGCGCTGACACGTCCGGCCGGTCGCGCGCGAGCGAGCGCACGATGTCGCGCGGCAGATCGCGCGCGCGCTTGATGCTTTCGGCAAGGACGCGCCGCACCAGCGGCTCGCCGTCATAAAGCGCGACGCGGAAAAGATCGAGCGCCGCCGCTCGCTCCTCGCCCCCGAGCGCGCCCTCGGCATAGAGCGTTGCCACCCGCTCCACGGTCTTGGCGCGCTCCGTCCAGGACGGCTCTTGGGCGAACTGAAGAACCATGAGACGCGTTACTGCGAACATCACCGACTGCCTGGCTACAACATCGCTCTGCGAACATCACTCTGCCGGGCACAGGGTTAACTTCCGATTAAATCGACAATCAACCGGGGGTTGGTCCTTAATTGTGGCGATGAAATGGCGCCATGCCTGGAAAGTATCCACAGTCGAGCGAATCGGGTAATTGGCGCTGTCCACAGTTGCGCAAGGAAACATCGCGAGTCTTCGCGTCTCTGTGACAAAAAAGAGGCGCGAGTGCTGCCGATGCGGCGATTTTGTGGCGTGATTACTCGAAAGAGCTGGTTTGGCCGGGTTCGTTTGCGGTCGGTGGCAGGCCGCGTAGGATGGCGCGGTCGAAGTGCAAGGTTTGGGCGGGGCGATGGCGGGGGCAGAGGCGCGGGCGGTCGCCGACGAGGCGCATCGCCTGCTGCGCGAAGTGTGGGGCTATTCCTCGTTCCGCGGCGAGCAGGAAGCGATCGTCAATCACGTCATCGGCGGCGGCGACGCGCTCGTCCTGATGCCGACGGGCGGTGGCAAGTCGCTCTGCTATCAAATTCCGGCGCTCGTCCGCCCCGGCGTTGGCGTCGTGGTGTCGCCGCTCATCGCGCTCATGAAGGATCAGGTGGACGGGCTGCGCCAGGCCGGCGTGCGCGCGGCCTATCTCAATTCGACGCTCTCGCCGGCCGAGGCGCAGGACACCGAGCGCGCGCTCCGCGAAGGCGCGCTCGATCTCGTCTATGTCGCGCCCGAGCGGCTGATGATGGGCCGCACGCTTGATCTGCTGTCGCGCACGCGGCTCGCGCTCTTCGCCATCGACGAGGCGCATTGCGTCTCGCACTGGGGTCACGATTTCCGCCCCGAATATCTGCAACTCTCGGTGCTGCACGAGAACTTTCCCGCGGTGCCGCGGATCGCGCTCACCGCGACCGCCGACGGGCCGACCCGGCGCGACATGGTCGAGCGGCTCAATCTCGGCGCCGCGCGCGTCTTTGCCGCGGGCTTCGACCGGCCCAACATCCGCTACGCCGTGCTGGCGAAGAACGACGCCAAGGCGCAGCTTCTCGCCTTCATCGCCGCGCATCATCGGGGCAACGCCGGCATCGTCTACTGCCTGTCGCGCCGCCGCGTCGAGGACGTGGCCGCGTGGCTTTGCGGCAAGGGCCAGGTGGCGCTTCCCTATCACGCCGGCCTCGACCCCGCGACGCGTGAGCGCAACCAGGACCGCTTCCTCAAGGAGGAAGGCGTCATCATGGTCGCGACCGTCGCGTTCGGCATGGGCATCGACAAGCCCAACGTGCGCTTCGTCGCGCATCTCGACGCGCCCAAGAGTCTGGAGGCCTATTACCAGGAAACCGGTCGCGCCGGCCGCGACGGGCTCCCGGCCGATGCGTGGATGACCTACGGGCTTCAGGATGTGACGGCGCTGCTGGCGCTCCTCGAAGGCGCCAATCTCGACGAGCGCCAGCGCCGTATCGAGCGCCAGCGTCTCGACGCGCTCCTGGGATATTGCGAGACGGCGTCCTGCCGCCGCCAGGCGCTGCTCTCCTATTTCGGCGAGACCGGGCACGGGCCTTGCGGCAACTGCGACAATTGCCTCAAGCCCACGCGTGTCTGGGACGGGCTCGTCGCGGCGCAGAAGGCGCTGTCGGCGGTGGCGCGCACCGGCCAGCGTTTCGGCGTCTCCTATCTCGTCGATCTCCTGCTCGGCCGCGTCAACGAGCGCAGCGCGCGGCTCGGCCACGATCAGCTCAAGACCTTCGGCATCGGCTCCGAGCTCGCGCGCGGCGAATGGCAATCAGTGTTCCGCCAGCTCGTGGCGCAAGGCCATCTCGCGGTCGATCTCGAAGGCCATGGCGGGCTTCGGCTTGGCACGTCCGCGCCCGCGGTCCTGCGCGGCGAGACCCAGGTCTCGTTCCGCGCCGACCCGACCGAGCCTGCGCGCCCGCGCGCCCGCGCGGCGCTCCGCGCCGACGAGACCGGCGGCGGCGAGCTCAGCGGCGATGACGAAGCGCTGTGGCAGAGTCTGCGCGCGCTCCGCCTCGAGCTTGCGCACGAGCAGGAAGTCCCGCCCTACGTCATCTTCCACGATGCGACGCTCATTGCCATGGTGCGCACGCGGCCCAAGGATCTCGACGCGATGGCCGTCATCCCCGGCGTCGGCGCGAGCAAATTGCGCCGCTACGGCGAACGTTTCCTCGCCGCCATCGGCCCGCGCACCTAGCGGAACAGGCGCTCGAAGAATCCGGGCTCGTATTCGGCCGGGATTTTGAAGCGCACCTGCGCTGCCGTGATGCTGTCGGGCACCGGCGGCAGGGGCGATGCGTTGTGCACCATCTTGAGCGCCGACTGATCGAGGTATGGGGCACCCGAGCTCTTTTCGATCTCGGCGTCGAGCACCGTGCCGTCGCGCGCGACGGTGAGCGACAGCCACACCGTGCCGTAGGACGGGTCCTTTCGCCCCGTGTTCGGGTTCTCCATGAAGCGCCGCAAATGGCGCCGTACGCGGTCGAGCCATTCATCGCCCGCGCCCGCGAGATTGCCGGTGATGCCCGCGCCGGCGCCATGCGCGCCCTCGCCGGTGCCGGCGCCCGTGGCAAGGCCGGTGCGAGGTCCTGCCGTCGCCGCCGCCGTCTCGGCGGGCGCTGCCGCTGTTGCGCTTGTCTGTGCTGCCGCGGCGGCGGTGGCCGCCGCCACCATCGCTTGCGGTACCGGCGTTGCCGCGGGCTGCGCCGGTGCCGCGAGCTGCGGCGGCGGTGCCGGCGCTTCGGCGGCGTGCATGGGCTTGCGTTGCGGATGCGGCGGCGCGGGCGGGGGCACGAGCGCGGCGGCGACCATCGGCGGCGGGACCGGCGTGGGTGTTGGTGCTGCCGCCGCCACTGGTGGAGCCGGTGCGGGTGCCGGTTCGGGCTCGGGCGGCGGCACCGTCGCCGTCACCATCGGGATCGCTGTCGTCTCAGTCTCGGGCGTAGGCGCTGCCGTCGCCACTGGTGGTGCCGGTACCGGCGTCGGCTCGGACGCCGCCGCCGCGGCGGGCGAAGCCGGAGCGGTCGCGGCGTCGGGCGCCGCGGGTTCTGCGGACGCGGCGCTCGCGGCTTCATCGGCCGTGCCGCCGTCACCGCCCGCGGCGCCGGCCCCGCCCTCCGACTCGGGCACCAGGTTCACGATCGCGACTGAAGTTTCGACCGGCTCGCTCGGGCGCCACCACAACAGCACGAGCGCGATCAGCGCGGCATGGAGCAGGAACGAGACCGCAAACGACGACCAGCGGAGCGAGCGCTTTTCCGCCGGTTCGGCTTCGGCAACGGTGGCGCTCATCTCCGGCGTAGCTTCGCTCGCCTCTTGTGTCGCGGATGGTTCGGGGAAACACTAGCTTCACCGGCGCAAATCCGCACGCGCGAAAGCGAGGTCCCCGCTGCCGAGGCTTGCCGCCAACATCAGCATGATGTTTCCCGAACACGCGTTCCTCGACCGGATCGCGGCCGCGGCGGCGGTCGGGTTCCGCGCCGTCGAGTGCCAGTATCCTTACGCGACGCCGGCCGGGGATTTTGCCGCGGCGCTGGCGCGGCACGGGATGGAAGCGGTGCTCATCAACGTGCCGCCGGGCGAGGGTGCGTTCGACCGCGGCTTTGCCGCCGTCCCCGGCGCCGAGCGCGACTTCATCGCGAGCCTCGAGCGCGCGCTCGCCTATGCCGGCGCGATCGGCTGCGCGCGCATCCACGTGCTCGCCGGCCGCGCCGCGGCGACGCCCGAGAACGAGGCGCTCTACGTGTGCAATTTGCAACGCGCGGCCGAACGCGCCGACGCCGACGGCGTGATGCTTCTCCTCGAGCCGCTGAACGCCGCCGACCAGCCGGGATATTTCCTGCACACCACGGGCCAGGCGGTGGCGCTCATCGACCGCATCGCGCGCGCCAACGTGATGCTGCAATTCGACTTCTACCATTGCCAGATCAGCGAGGGCTCGCTCACGGCGCATGCGGAACGGCTCTTGCCGCGCATCGGGCATGTCCAGATCGCCGGCGTGCCCGGCCGCCACGAACCCGACAGCGGCGAGATCAACTGTGCCTATGTGCTCGACCATCTCGACCGGATCGGCTACGCCGGCTGGGTCGGCGCCGAATACCGCCCGGCCGGGGCGACGCTCGACGGGCTCGGCTGGGCGCGCCCTTGGGGAATTGCGACAAGGAAAGGATGAGGCCATGAAGCTCCTACGCTACGGCTCGCGCGGCCAGGAAAAGCCGGGACTGCTCGACCGCGACGGCAAGCTCCGCGATCTTTCCGGCACGATCTCCGATCTCGGCCCCGATCAGCTTTCGCCCGCCGCGCTCGACCGCATCAAAAAGCTCGATCCCGCAAGCCTGCCGCTCGTTTCGGGCACGCCCCGCATCGGTCCGTGCGTGGCCAGGGTCGGCAAGCTCGTCTGCGTCGGCCTCAACTACCGCGACCACGCCGACGAGACCAAGAATCCCTATCCCAAGGAACCGGTGCTGTTCCTGAAGGCTACCAGCACGATCGTCGGCCCCAACGACGATGTGGTGCTGCCGAAGGGCGCGCAGAAGGGCGATTGGGAGGTCGAGCTCGGCATCGTCATCGGCACGCGCGCGAGCTACGTCGCCGAAAGCGACTGGCTCAAATACGTAGCCGGGTTCTGCATCGTCAACGATGTGTCCGAGCGCGATTACCAGATGAACCGCGGCGGGCAATGGACCAAGGGCAAGAGCTGCGACACGTTCTGTCCGCTCGGACCCTGGCTCGTCACGCCGGATGAGGCGGGCGACCCGCAGGGGCTCGATCTCCTGTGCGAGGTGGGCGGCGAGCCGATGCAGAAGAGCAACACGCGCAACATGATCTTCGGCTGCGCCCACATCGTGCACTACATCAGCCAGTTCATGACGCTCGAGCCAGGCGACGTCATCCCGACCGGGACGCCGGCGGGCGTCGGCCTCGGCCGCGGCCGCTTCCTCAAGGCGGGCGAGACCATGCGCCTCACCATCGCCGGCCTCGGCGAGCAGAAGAACCGCGTCGTCGCCTGGGGCTGAGCCGGCCCCAGATGTAGTACGCTAAACGCGTGCGGGCCGCGAGAGGTGCGATTCCGCTGAACGAAGCCAATTTTGCCGCTCGTGGTTAACGCGATCCTTGCGATTTCCACAGGAACCGCTATAGACAAGTCGAGCGGTGAACAAAGTTCGTTAACGAGATTTTAGGCCTGTTCGGCACAGGCTTGGGCCGAACCGAGGGGACGTTTCTCATGGTCCGGAAGAACGCATGGCACGGCAGCGGAACGGGTGCAAAGCCCGGCCGGTTGCTGCGTGCTGCGTTCGCCCGGCACGGCTCGCTGCGGGGCGCGGGAGCGCTGCGACTTAGGCGCCCCTGAGCGCGGGCGATTGAGCCTGCCGGCGCAGTCAGGGGTTATGCCTTAGGGCTCGCAGTCGCTTCCGAGACGAGAGGATTCGCGCCATGTGCGCCACCACCACGCCCACCACCAAGGCTTCGGCCGAGCCACAAAAGAACCGCGTCGTCATTTTCGACACCACGCTGCGCGACGGCGAGCAATCGCCCGGCGCGTCGATGAACCTCGACGAGAAGATCAAGATCGCGCTCCTCCTCGAAGAGATGGGCGTCGATGTCATCGAGGCAGGCTTCCCGATCGCGTCGAACGGCGATTTCGAGGCCGTGCGCGAGATCGCGAAGCTCGTGAAGACTTCGCGCGTGTGCGGCCTCGCGCGCGCCGGCCGTGGCGACATCGACCGCTGCTGGGAGGCGGTGCAGCACGCGGCGCTCCCGCGCATCCACACGTTCCTCTCGACCTCGCCTTTGCACATGAAGTTCAAGCTCCAGATGGAGCCGGAGCAGGTGCATCAGGCGGTAATCGACAGCGTCACGCACGCCCGCAACCTCTGCCCCGACGTCGAATGGTCGCCCGAGGACGGCTCGCGTACCGAGCACGATTTCCTGTGCCGCACGGTCGAGAGCGCGATCAAGGCCGGCGCGGGCACCGTCAACATCCCGGATACGGTCGGCTACGCCGTGCCGGAAGAATTCGCGGCCCTCATTCGCATGCTGATGAACCGCGTGCCGAACATCGACAAGGCGGTGATCTCGGTCCATTGCCACAACGATCTCGGCCTCGCCGTCGCCAATTCCTTGGCCGCGGTCGGCGCCGGCGCGCGCCAGGTCGAATGCACCATCAACGGGCTCGGCGAGCGGGCCGGCAACGCCTCGCTCGAGGAGATCGTCATGGCGCTCCGCACGCGCCACGACGCCATGCCGTTCTCGACCGGGGTCAAGACCGAGTACATCACCCGCGCCTCGCGCCTCGTCTCGGCCATCACCGGCTTCGTCGTGCAGCCGAACAAGGCGATCGTCGGCGCCAACGCCTTCGCGCATGAAAGCGGCATCCATCAGGACGGCATGCTGAAGCACGCCGGCACCTACGAGATCATGACGCCCGAGTCGGTGGGGCTCAATAAATCGACCCTCGTCATGGGCAAGCATTCCGGCCGTCACGCCTTCAAGATGAAGCTCGAGGAACTGGGCTTCGTCCTCGGCGACAACGCCATGAATGACGCCTTCCGCCGCTTCAAGGATCTCGCCGATCGCAAGAAGGAAGTGTACGACGAGGACATCGTCGCCCTCGTCGATGACGAGATCCAGCACGGCGCCGAGCGCATCCGGTTCGTCTCGCTCGGCGTTGTCGCGGGCTCGAAGGGACCGCAAAGCGCCGAGCTCGAGCTCATGGTGGACGGCGTTCAGCGCAACACCAAGACCACCGGCAACGGCCCGGTCGATGCGACCTTCAACGCGATCCGCGCGCTCGTCCCGCACGAGGCGCGGCTCCTGCTTTACCAAGTCAACGCCGTGACCGAGGGCACCGACGCGCAGGCCGAAGTCACCGTCCGGCTCGAAGAGGGCGGCAAGACGGTGGTCGGCCAGGGCGCCGATGTTGACACGCTTGTCGCCTCGGCACGCGCCTATATTCACGCCTTGAACAAGCTTCTGACCAAACGGGCGCGTAACGCGCCCGCGGCTATGTCGGCATAAAAATCCTGTCCCATCCCTCCCGCGGCGCGCGGGAGGGTGCGGACGGGCGCTTCTTTGGGTGGCTCACCAGGGACGCTCGCCGTCCCCAGCGATGGAACGTGGAACGCATGTTCGGAAATCTGTTGGGCATTCTCTCCGCCGACATGGCGATCGACCTCGGCACCGCCAATACGCTCGTCTACGTCAAGGGCCGCGGCATCGTCCTGAACGAGCCCTCGGTCGTGGCGATCGCCCAGGTCAAGGGGCGCAAACAGGTTCTCGCGGTCGGCGACGAGGCCAAGATGATGCTGGGCCGCACCCCCGGCAACATCCAGGCGATCCGGCCCCTGCGCGACGGCGTGATCGCCGATTTCGAAGTCGCCGAGGAGATGATCAAGCATTTCATCCGCAAGGTGCACAACCGGCGCAGCTTCGCCTCGCCGCAGATCATCGTCTGCGTGCCGTCGGGCTCGACCGCGGTCGAGCGCCGAGCCATTCAGGAATCGGCGGAAAGCGCGGGCGCGCGGCGCGTCTTCCTGATCGAGGAGCCGATGGCGGCGGCGATCGGGGCCGGCCTGCCGGTGACCGAGCCGACCGGCTCGATGGTGGTCGATATCGGCGGCGGCACCACCGAGGTGGCGGTGCTGTCGCTCGGCGGCATCGTCTATTCGCGCTCGGCCCGCGTCGCCGGCGACAAGATGGACGAGGCGATCATCTCCTACATCCGCCGCGGCCATAACCTGCTGGTGGGCGAATCGAGCGCCGAGCGCATCAAGAAAGAGATCGGCTCGGCCTGCATGCCCGAGGAGGGCGAGGGCCGCGTCATGGAGATTAAGGGCCGCGACCTGATGAACGGCGTGCCCAAGGAAATCATCATTAGCGAGCGCCAGATCGCCGAAAGCCTGGCCGAACCGGTCGGCGCCATCGTCGAGGCGGTCAAGGTCGCGCTCGAGCACACCGCGCCCGAGCTCGCCGCCGACATCGTCGACAAGGGCATTGTGCTGACCGGCGGCGGTGCGCTTTTGGGCAATCTCGACTACGTCCTGCGCCACGCGACCGGCCTTCCGGTCTCGATCGCCGATGATCCGCTGTCCTGTGTCGCCCTCGGTACGGGCCGCGCGCTCGAAGAGATGAAGACGCTAAAAAGCGTTCTGATTAGCATGTACTAGACGATTTTTTGATAGTAGAAGATGAACTAGTCGGCCGGGTACGGATACGGCCGGAGGGACGTCGGTAGGCCGCGCCCGGCGCGAGCCGGTGAGGACGGGCAGGACCATGAGAGTTTCGCCACCGGTGAAAGCCGCGGCGCAGCGCTTGGCGCTGCCGATGCTGGTTTTCGTCTCGGCGCTGCTCATGGTGCTCGGCAAGGCCGACATTCTCGTCATCGACAAGACCCGCGCCGTGGTTGCCGACGCGCTGGCGCCGGTGATGGAGGCGGTGGCGGCGCCGCTTACGGCGGCAAGCCAGGCGCTCGCCACGGCCGAGAACGCGGTCGCCGTCTTTCGCGAGAACGCGGTTCTGCGCGAGGACAACGCCCGGCTCCTGCAATGGCAGGAGGTGGCGCGGCGGCTGGCCAGCGAGAACGCGGCCCTGCGCGACCTGACCAAGCTCGTCCCGGACCAGTCGGCGACCTCGCTTTCGGCGCGCGTGATCGGCGATTCGGGCGGCGCCTTCCTGCGCAACGTGCTGGTCGATGCCGGCGCCAAGGATGGCGTCGCGCGCGGCGAGGCGGCGATGACTGGCGAGGGCCTGATCGGCCGCGTCTCCGAGGTGGGTGGGCGCACCGCGCGCATCCTGCTCCTCACCGACCTCAACTCGCACATCCCGGTCATGATCGAGCGTACGAGCGAGCGCGCGCTCCTCGACGGCGACAATTCGAACGAACCGCGCCTCTCGTTTCTCGATTCGAAATCGCCGGTGACGCCGGGCGACCGCATCGTGACCAGCGGATCGGGCGGCGTGTTTCCGCCAGGTCTGCCGGTGGGCGTCGTGTCGGGCGTCGCGAACGGCATTCTCCGCGTCGCGCCCTATGCCGATCTCTCGCGCCTCGATTTCGTGCGGTTGGTCGATTACGGGCTCGAAGGTCTTTTGCCGCAGAGCGCCATTCCACCGCCGCGCGCGCCCCGCGCGAAGGGCCGCGCGGCGGCGTTCGATGCTGCCAGGTGATGGATGAGGACTAGGCCATGGCGCGCGTGATCGTGCCGCGCGACAGCGGTTCGCCCGGCCGCATCGTGCCGGTGGCTTCGACCTTCGTCTTCGTCGTCGTTTCGGTAGTGCCGCTGCATCTTCCGGGCTTCGCCGCGGTGAGCCCCAGCTTCGCGCTCATGGCGGTCTATCACTGGACCGTCTATCGCCCGGACCTCCTGCCGCAAGGCGCGGTGTTCGCGCTCGGCATCCTGCTCGATCTCCTGACCGGCACGCCTTATATCGGCGCGTCCGCCCTCACGCTCCTGATCGCGCGTACCGCTGTGCTGATGACGCGGCGCCATTTCGTCAATCGCGACTTCGCCGTGCTGTGGCTTGGCTTCCTCGCGGTCGCCGCGGCGATCTTCACCTTCTCGTGGGCGCTGATCGGTCTCGTCTCGGGCCACATCCTCGACGCTCGGCCGGTGCTGTTCGAGGCGGCACTGACGGTCGCCTCATATCCCG
>Ga0335078_10011159_pt1 | contig 13325 bp, 10 predicted proteins | sample Lox_Sample_32_FD_206711 | JGI IMG/M metagenome (GOLD analysis project Ga0335078, IMG submission 206711) | Soil microbial communities from Loxahatchee National Wildlife Refuge, Florida, United States - Lox_Sample_3.2 | ecosystem: Environmental > Terrestrial > Soil > Wetlands | place: USA...
CCTCCCGGTCGAGCGGCAGCCACTCCATCCAGGGCGACAGCTGCGCGAGCGGGGCGGGAAGGTCCGGGGTCTGGAAGATCAGCAGCGCGCAGATCATCTGCATCCAGGTCGTCCCGCTGCGAGACCTTGCGCTGATCACGATGTCACCCGGATGGAACACGAACCCGTCCCAGCGCGAGTTGTCCTGGTGGCCTATCCGGTAAAGCACGTCGGGCCCGTGATCGATGACGAACGTGCCGCCGGAGTCATCCATGCGCCAAGACTAAATCGCTCCAGCCGTCGTACATGCCGCTCTTGCCGCCCTTACTGCCGGCCTTGCTGCGCGAGCGGGTTGTCGCGGACCTCGCCACGGGTGACAGGCTAGGCCGGCGGCGTCCCCGACATCGACGGCGGCCCGGCCGAGGTAACCGTGGAACCTCTCCAGCAAGCCGCCACCACGGGCCAGTCCTGACCGGCAACCGCCTCCAGGGTGGTCGTTCCGCGCGTCACCGCGTCCTCAGCACCGAAGCGCGCCGGGACGGCATCCGCGGTAATCCGGCTCCGGGAGCTCACGGAACCGCCTGACCCTGACCGTCGTCCTGTTCTCCAGCAGCGCCCGGGCGACGCGGTGCATGCCGTCCATGACGCGGTTATCTGGCCCGAGGATCACCGGGTACAACAGGTCCGCCTCAGCCACGCGGCGGAAGTGCTCGACGACCTTCCGGACGGTGGGCCGCTCCAGCTCATCGAACCAGTACTCGGAGTCGATCTCCGGCAAGTCGCCGAGGGCGACTTCCTCGGCCGGCAGGCCAGCGGCCAGCCGTACCAGGCGGTCAACGTCCCATGCGTCCACCCCGCCCTCCCCAGGCCAGAAGTGGTACTGCTTCAGCATCGTTCCAGTCTGGCACGCAACGCCGGCTGCGCCGCCACCCGGTCCTGGAGCCGGGCGGCTACTACCCGCACCACAACCCGGGTTCCGGCCGGAGAGCTGGCCGTTTCCCTGGAGTCCCTGAACAGGCACGTGCTCGTGTGCGGTGCAACCGGTGCGGGCAGGTCCCAGACGGTCCGGCACCTGCTGGAGTCCGCCGCCAGGGCGGGGATCCCGTGGCTGGTGATCGAGCCGGCCAAGGCGGAGTACAAGCTGATGGCCGCGCGGCTGCGCGAGACCGGGATTATCGTGATCCGGCCCGGTGACCTGGACGTGCCACCCGCCGGGGTGAACCCGCTTGAGCCCGCGGCCGGGCCGGACGCCGCCCTCCGGTCATGGCGGGCACTGGGTCGGACGTCGTTCGTAGCGGCTAGCCGAGACTTATCTGGCCGACAGCAAGGTTGTTGAGCATGTCCGGATCCGGCGTGATCGACACCGCGCCTGCGTCGACCGTCACCGTGCGGTGGACGTGCAAGCCGACCTGGACGGTGACCGTGAAGGCCTTGCTCGTCCCCGGGGCCAAGCTGGGGCTGGACCAGGTGAGCAGCGGGCCGCGCACGAGGGCGCCGTCGGCATCGATGACGGCCAGCCCGTCCGGCTCGCTCAGTGCCGTGACCTCACTCGTAGCCGCGGCCGGGCCCTGGTTGGTGACAGTGACCGTCTGGGTCACGATCGCCCCGTCGGACGCCTGCGCCGGCATGCTCAGCCGCACGCTCAGGTCAGCACGGTCCACGACCACGCGCTGAGTCAGCACCGCCGACGTGGAGCCGTCATGGGCCGCGTCACCGGAGTAGGCGGCGGTGATGGCGTGGCTGCCGGTAGCCGCGTAGGTGACCTGGCAGGTGGCCTGCCCGCCGCTGTTCAGGCTCCGGGCTTCGCAGCCGACGACCGACGCGCCGCCGTCATCGAACGCCACGCTGCCGCCGCCGCCAGCCGTGCTGACCGTGGCAGTGTAGGCGACCTGCTGTCCCTGGACCGACGGGTTCGCCGACGAGGCGACCGCCGTGGTGGTGGGGGTCTTGACGACGGGGGCGAGCACCGGGAAGGTCCCGAGCACGTTGTTCTGTCCGGGTTGGGCCGTGCACGGAGAGGTGAACGTGCCGAGCGCGGCCGGATGGCCGTGGTTGTCCTGCGGGGTAAGCGTCAGCGAGAGGTTCCCGACCGTGATGGCCGCCGTTCCCGCGTCGGGAAACGTCACAGCCGGAAACGTCCCGGTAGCATCCAGCGTGAATGCGCCCGAGGCAGGGACGGGAGTAGCTGGCACGGCGTAGCGGACCGACCCGCCGAAGCGGGCGGCGCCGTTGGTCACCGACTCACCGCTGGCGGCCGAGCCCGAGACGGTGACCGCGCCGGTCAGGATAAGGCCCTTTGCGGCTATGGCCGGTATGACGATGTCCGCGGTGGCGCGGGCGGGGCTCGCGGGCACGCCCTGCGTCACGCTGCCTGGCAGATCCTCTTTGTAGGTCACGGAGACCGGCTGCGTCCCGATCAGCGGAAAGGTACAGAGGTAGCTCAGAGTCAGCGAGCTTTCTGCCGCCCGCGCCGATGCGGCTCCGACGGTCAGCACGGATAGCGCGGTGACACAGACCGCGGCCAGGAGCCGCGTAAATCGCGCGGATACCACCTGCAAAACCATCTTTGCTCCTTTTTGGAATCATTAGCCACTGTCGCCAGGTACAGCCGAGAACCTGCGTCCCTATATCGGCAGCATGTCTTCGTGCGATGATCTCACAGCGACGCGAGACTTCGGCTCATAACCGGATTCAGAATCCGCCTCGATCTGTACGCTCGCGATTCGCGAAAATATAATTATCCCGATAATGCCCACCGTGGAGCCGCCCGCCAGCAATAAGAGCATTTACGGGCAGCCAGGGCGGAATTCTATTCCGCCGGTCGTGACAGTTAAGGCAGGCCAGTGCTTTGAGTCAGAAATTAGGCTCCGTGTGGCAATACGGGACTTCCCGGCAGGCAAGGTGTCACGCCGTCGAGGCACCGCGATCACCGCAAGTCGGGCTGTGGCTGCCGCCCGGCGGTCACGTCGAGGATGGCGAGGACCCGCGCGAGCCGCGGAACACGACCGCGGAACACGACCGCGGAAGATAACCACGCGGCCAATGGTTACATGTCCCGATACACTGAGCAGTACAAGGCGACGATCCGGCCATCACCGGGGAGCCCTCGGAAGAACAGGCACAACAGCCCTAGTAGAACCGAGCGGGTCCGGCCCGTCACAGCCGACCAATAAGCGGCCGCCAAGCCCGAGCGCACGAGCGCACGAGAAGCACGAGAGCGCGGGCGGCAACGGCAAGCGAGGTGGTACCGCGGTGTGCCCGCACGGAGCGGGCGCGTCGTCCTCGCGGCACGTGAACGACTGCTTCGCCAGCACCATGGCAAGGCAACCACGAGGCCCGAGGAGAAAATGGCCACCTACCCGCGAGCGGGCGCGTCAGAGGTTCCCGCCCAGCCGGACTTTCCCGAGCTTGAGCAGCGGGCACTCGCCTACTGGAACGCGCACGACACGTTCAAGCAGAGCATCAGCAACCGCGACAAGGACAGCGAGTTCGTCTTCTACGACGGCCCGCCGTTCGCCAACGGGCTCCCGCACTACGGCCACCTGCTGACCGGGTACGTCAAGGACATCGTGCCGCGCTATAAGACCATGCGCGGGGAGAAGGTCGACAGAAGGTTCGGCTGGGACTGTCACGGCCTCCCCGCGGAGGTCGAGGCAGAACGGTTGCTTGGCATCTCCGGCAAGGCCGACATACTCAAGATGGGCATCGAGACCTTCAACGAGGCCTGCCGCGACTCCGTGCTCCGCTACACCAGGGAGTGGGAGGAGTACGTCACCAGGCAGGCCCGCTGGGTCGACTTCGAGAACGACTACAAGACGCTCGACCTCCCCTACATGGAGAGCGTCATGTGGGCGTTCAAGCAGCTGCACGACAAGGGCCTGATCTACCAGGGCTTCAAGGTGCTGCCTTACTGCTGGCGGTGCGAGACCCCGCTGTCCAACCACGAGCTGCGGATGGACGACGACGTCTACGCGAACCGCACCGACCCGTCGGTCACCGTCAGGTTCAAGCTGGAGACCGGCGAGTGGATACTCGCCTGGACCACCACGCCGTGGACGCTGCCGTCCAACCTGGCCGTCGCGGTCGGCCCGGACATCACGTACGTGACCGTGCAGGCGGCGGACGGCGAGCGGTACATCCTCGCCAGGGACCGCCTCAAGGCCTACGAGAAGGAACTCGCCGGGGCAAAGACGGTCGCCGACGTCCAGGGCAGTGAACTGCTCGGCCGCCGCTACCGGCCGCTGTTCGATTACCTCACCGACACCGGGAGGTACGAGACGGAAAACGCCTGGCGGGTCATCCCGAGCGACGAGGTCACCACCGAGGACGGCACCGGCGTGGTGCACATGGCGCCCGCCTACGGCGAGGCCGACGCCACGGCCTGCCAGGCGGCCGGCATCCCGATCGTGCTCACGGTCGACGAGCAGGGCAAGTACCTGCCGATGATCAGGGACTTGGCGGGCCTGCACGTCTTCGAGGCGAACAAGGCCATCGTCAGGCGGCTGCGGGAAGACCACGCCCTCGTTAGGCTGGCCGACTACACCCACTCCTACCCGCACTGCTGGCGGTGCCGCAACCCGCTCATCTACAAGGCGGTGTCCAGCTGGTTCGTCGAGGTGACGAAGTTCCGGAGGCGCATGGTCGAGCTGAACGAGCAGATCACCTGGGTGCCAGAGCACGTGAAGCACGGGCAGTTCGGCAAGTGGCTGGCGAACGCGCGCGACTGGTCGATCAGCCGCAACAGGTTCTGGGGGTCGCCGATCCCCGTCTGGCAGAGCGACGACCCGGACTACCCGCGGACCGACGTGTACGGCAGCGTGGACGAGCTGGCGCGAGACTTCGGGGTAAGGCCGGACGACCTGCACCGGCCAAGCATCGACACCCTGACAAGGCTCAACCCGGACGACCCGACGGGCAAGTCCGTCATGCGGCGCGTCCCCGAGGTGCTTGACTGCTGGTTCGAGTCGGGCTCGATGCCGTTCGCCCAGGTCCACTACCCGCATCAGAACGCTGACTGGTTCGACGGCCACTACCCGGGCGACTTCATCGTCGAGTACATCGGGCAGACCAGGGGCTGGTTCTACACGCTGCACGTGCTCGCGACGGCGCTGTTCGACCGCCCGGCGTTCCGCACCTGCGTGAGCCACGGCATCGTGCTCGGCAACGACGGCCGCAAGATGTCCAAGTCACTGCGCAACTACCCGGACGTCAACGAGGTCTTCAACACCTACGGCTCCGACGCGATGCGCTGGTTCCTGATGGCCAGCCCGATCCTGCGCGGCGGCAACCTGGTCGTCACCGAGCAGGGTATCCGGGAGGGCGTCAGGCAGGCGCTGCTGCCGCTGTGGAACTCGTACTACTTCTTCGCGCTGTACGCGAACGCGGAGGACTACACCGCACGGGCCCGCACGGACAGTGCCCACGTGCTCGACCGGTACGTACTCGCCAAGACCAAGACCGCGGTCGAGGAGATGGGGCAGCAGCTCGACGCCTACAACGTGGCCGCCGCCTGCCAGACGCTCCGCGACTACCTGGAGCTGCTGACCAACTGGTACATCCGCCGGTCAAGGTCGCGGTTCTGGGAGGGCAACACCGGCGCGCTCGACACGCTGTGGACGGTGCTCGAGACGGTGACGCGGGCCGCCGCGCCGCTGCTGCCGATGACCGCGGAAACGATCTGGCGCGGCCTCACCGGCGGGGCGAGCGTGCACCTGGAGGACTGGCCGTCCGTCGCCGTATGGCCGTCAGACGACGCGCTCGCGGACACCATGGACCTGACGAAGAACGTGTGCAGCGCCGCGCTGAGCCTACGCAAGGCCCGCCAGCTGCGGGTCCGGCTGCCGCTCGCGTCGCTGACGGTGGCGCACGCCGCCGCGCCAACGCTCAGCGAGTTCGCGGACATCATCAAGGACGAGGTCAACGTCAAGGACCTGGTGCTCAGCAACGACCCTGCGACCCTCGGCGAGTTCCAGCTGACGGTCAACCCGCGCGCGCTCGGTCCCCGCCTCGGCAAGCAGGTGCAGGAGGTCATCAGGGCGGTTAAGGCCGGGCAGTGGGCCAAGGACGGCGACGTCGTCACCGCGGCCGGCGTCGAGCTGCGGCCCGGCGAGTACGAGCTGCGGCTGGCCGCCGCCGACCCGGACTCGACCACGGCGCTGCCCGGCAGCAACGGCCTCATCGCGCTCGACGCGACGGTAACGCCCGAGCTCGTCGCCGAGGGCACCGCCCGCGACGTGGTCCGCGTCGTCCAGCAGGCGCGCAAGGACGCCGGCCTTGCCGTCTCCGACCGGATCACGCTGGTGGTTGGCGCGGACGGGCCGGTGGCCGATGCGGTCCGCGCGCACGCGGCGTTCATCGCCGGGGAGACGCTCGCGACGGAGCTGACCGTGGTCACCGCCGCGGAGGTCACCGCCACGGCCCAGCCGGTCGGCGACGGCGGCGAGGTCCGCGTCATGCTAGCCAAGGCATAGCCAGAACGGGAGCGGTCGATCCTGATCGGCCCCGCCATCTCAGCATGGCGGGGCCGGCCGGGTCGCGCCCGCCCCGGCCAGCCGGGCGGTCAGCCCGTCTCGTGCCGACGTGCCTCCCCGACAGCCCGCGCGGTCAGCCGGGCTGCCCGGTGCGCCTGCCCGCCAGCTCCTTGATGTCATCCGGCATCGCGTCGGCGGCGAGCAGCCCGGGCAGCAGCTCCGGTTCCGTGGTCAGCGCACGGAAGGTGACCGCCACGGTGACGTTATGCGCGGGCCGGTACTCGATCGCCACCGGGTCGCCCGCGCTGATCAGCCCGGGTGAGACCACCCTCAGGTACGCGCCGGCCTTGGCGGCCGTGGTGAAGCGCTTGATCCAGCCGCCCTCCGCTAGCCACCCCTGGAAGGTGCCGCACGGTATCCGCGGGCAGCAGACCTCGAGGACCACGTCGTCACCGATCCGCCACCGCTCACCGATCAGCGCGTCGTTGACCGCAACGCCCTCGGTCGTGAGGTTCTCGCCAAAGATCCCGTTTCCCAGTGGCCGACCGAGCCCGGCCGCCCACTCGTCGAGATCCTCGCGCGCGTAAGCGTAGACGGCCTGATCGGTCCCGCCATGATTCTTCACGTCGTACACCCGGTCGCCGGCCAGCCCGACGGCGCCGTCGCCCTTGGGGCCCGGGGCGGTGACCATGACGGGGCCGCTTACCGGCCGCTTGTCGATGCCGGTCAGGGCGACCGGCTTCCACGGGTTTGGCCGGGGCCTGCCGATATTCACCGAAAGCAGCCGCATGAGGCAACCATAGGCACGCCCGTACCGCGGCGGCGAACGAGTTTCTGGCCGGCTGAGGCGACCAATCCCAATAGCTGGCACGGCGGACAGGGCGAGTGCCGGAACGTCACCTAGCGAACACCTCTACCACCACAGGCCTCGCCGGCACCATTGCGGCATCCGGACACCGGCGGTTGAGATTTATCAGCCCTGTCTGGCGCGCACCCCGGCGATCTCGTACAGGGCGATGGAAGCGGCGATCCCCGCATTCAGCGACTCGTTGCCCGATGCCATCGGTATGGACACAAGCATGTCGCACGCTCCGGCGACGACACGGGAAAGCCCGCGCCCCTCCGAGCCCACGACAAGGACCATCGGGCCGTCCGCGATCGACATGTCGCGCACGCCCGTGGTCCCCGCCGCGTCGAGCCCCGCGACGAAAAAGCCTGCCTTCTTGTACCCCTCGATCGCCCGTGTCAGGTTGACGGCCTGCGCCACAGGCAGCCGGGCGAGCGCCCCGGCCGACGCCTTCCACGCGCCGGCCGTGACGCCAGCTGCCCGGCGGGCCGGCACCACTATGCCGGTCGCGCCGAACGCCGCGGCCGACCGCGCCACGGCGCCCAGGTTCCGCGGGTCTGTCACGCCGTCAAGTGCCACGATGAGCGGCGGGACCGGTCCGGTCCGCGCCGCGAGGTCCTCGGGGTGCGCGTACTCATAGGGGCGCACGCGCAACGCCACGCCCTGGTGGATCGCTCCGCCGGTCAGCCTGTCGAGTTCCGCGAGCCCCGCCTCAAGTACCGCGATCCCGGCCTCCGCCGCCAGTTGCACGGACTCCGCCACCCGTTCGTCCTCCTGGGCGCGCCCGGCGACGTACAGCGCCATCGCGGGGATCCCGGCCCGCAGCGACTCCACCACGGAGTTACGGCCGGCGACCATCTCCGGCCCCTCACCGCTGCCCCGTGGTGCCGTGTTCTCTCCCGGTGCGTCAGAACGTGCCCGGCCGGCTCCGCTCCGCCCGTTGCCCCGCTGCCCAGGCCGGCCCTCCGCCGCCGCGGCCGCCCTGGCCGCCGCCCGCTGCGCGGGGTGACCTGGCCGCATGCGCGCCGGCGGCGTCGGCCCCTTGCCCTCGAGCTTGTCGCGACGGTGCCCGCCGGTGCCCGGGCGCGGCTTGCCTCGCTTGCTGTAGCCGCCACCGCCCGGCGCCCTGCCGTCCTCGCCGCCCTTTTTCTGCCCGCTCATAGAGCACTCCTCATCGCGCCAGTTCGAGGCCGAGCACCATGAGCATGGCCCGCACCTGTGTCAGGCAGGTCACCGCGTTGTCCAGGTTCCCCGTGCCTAGAGCGTAGTTGCCGTCGCGCACTGTGGCGTGCACCACGCGAGAGCGGCGGGAACGCCGAGCGTCACGTTGGTTGGCGTAAGGTATCCGGCCGGCCGTCGCCCGACACACCTCACGGAGGGCGGAAATCGTTCCATTCCCGTACCAACACAGATACGGTGGGCATCGCGTAACAGGGGAATTACTCACGAAGGCCCCGATAGGGACCCTCCTGGCAAGTGGAACGGCACGTCCCGATGAACAGTCAGCTCCCGGCCGCCGCACCGGCACCGCGCCGTAACTGGGTTCGCCGCCTGGCGAACCTGCTCGTCGCGCTCGTCGTCATCGCAGTCGCCGCGGCGACCTTCGTCTTCTCTTACAACGGGGTGCACGCGATCGCGCTGCTCGGCGGCATGTCCGCCCAGCTCGCACGGTACTACCCCGGGCTGTTCGATGCCGTGCTCGTGATCGCCTGCGTCGCCGCGGTGGTGCTCCGCGACGCACGCTGGTGGGCGCGCGCGTGGGCCTGGGTGGTCCTCGTCGTGGTACTCGCCGCGATCGGCGCGACCGACGTGCTGCACGCGATGAACTACTCGTTGCGGCACCGGCCGATCGAGGGCATCGTCGCTGCGGCGCCGGTGGTGGCTGTGCTGCTCGCGTTCAGCCTGCTGCTCACGCTGCTCCGCCAGGCAAGGTCGCAGGGCGCCGGCGCCGCGGCCGGCGACGAGCCTGGCGACTGGGCGGCGCGGCGGCCCACGATGCCGGTTCCTGCCGGCCTCCCCGCTCTCCCCGCGGCGAAGCCCTCCGCCGTTGATGCGGCCACCGTCGAGACACCCGCCATGACCGCGGGCCCCGCGATCCGGCCGCCCATGCCGCCCATCGCGCTGCCGGCCGGCCAGGAAACGGGGCCGCTGACCCCGCCGGACGGCATGCCGGCCATGACCCGCCCCGCCACGGAGCCGAACGAGACGCTTCCGCCCGCCCCGCCGCCTGTGGCGAGCCAGCGGGCATCGGAGGGCGAGCCGGCCCCGCCTACGGTCTCGTCGCCCGCGCAGGCGCCGCGCCAGGCGCCAGCGGAGCCCGCAGATCCCGCGCCGACGCGCGCGCAGGGCATCAGGTACGCAGGCGGCGGCGCCCAGGCACGGGCCGTTGGCGAGCCCGCGGCCGCCGGGCACGCAGCGCCGCCTGGCACGGTGGACGCCGAGCGGGACGGCGCTCATGAGGACTACTGGGACGGCGACGATGCCGGGCAGTTCGCTGGCCTGGTGTACCCGGCCCGCGAGGGAAGCGCCGGCCCCGATGCCGCGGCCGACCACGACTCAGGTAGCGGCACCGACGCTGCCGTGGACGTCGGTGACCACGCCGCCGCGGACGACGACAGCGAGGCCGGCGGGCCAGCACCGCGGACGGAGGCCCAGGAGATAGACGAGGACGCACCGCCGTTCGCCACGGCGCCGTTCGCGGCGGTCCCCCGACTCAACCGGGTCCGCTCGATGCCCGTTCCGCCGGAGGACGACGAGGCCGAGTAGCTCAGCGCCCGACCACCAAGGCGGTCGCCATGGCGGCGATCCCCTCGCCGCGCCCGGTAAGCCCTAGCCCGTCGGTGGTCGTCGCCGACAGGGACACGGGCGCGCCGGACAGGGCATCGCTGAGCACGGCGACCGCCTCGCCGCGCCGTGATCCGATCCTTGGCCTGTTCCCGATCACAACCACCGCGACGTTCCCGATCACGTACCCGGCCTCGCCGACCAGCCGCGCGGTCTCCCGCAGCAGCGCCACCCCGGACGCCCCGGCCCACTCAGGCCGCGACGTACCGAAGTGCGCCCCGAGGTCCCCGAGTCCCGCGGCGGAAAGCAGCGCGTCGCACGCCGCATGGGCGGCCGCGTCCCCATCGGAATGCCCGGCAAGCCCCGTCTCCCCCGGCCACTCAAGCCCGGCGAGATAGAGCACCCGCCCACCCTCGAACGGATGCACGTCAATCCCGAGCCCCGTCCGCGGCAAGTTCTCCACGCCAAGCACCCTACAGGTGAGGACGTGACGAAGACCCACGGGCTGGGCTCTCCCGCAGGCCACGACAACGAAGCTGGGGGCCGCCGGAGATTTCCTCGCGGCCTTCCGAAGGAGTGCCGCGAGAAATCTTCCGGTAGCCCCCAGCTACCACCAGGGTTTGACCTAAGGTGAAACCCTCAGTTAGTGAGAACCTCGTCGAGGAGCGCCTCGGCCTTGTCCTCGTTAGTCTTCTCGGCCAGCGCGAGCTCGCTGACCAGGATCTGCCGCGCCTTGGCTAGCATCCGCTTTTCTCCAGCGGAGAGCCCGCGCTCCTTGTCCCTGCGCCACAGGTCCCTGACTACCTCGGCAACCTTGTTCACGTCGCCGGAGGCAAGCTTCTCCAAGTTGGCCTTGTACCGGCGTGACCAGTTCGTAGGCTCCTCGGTGTGCGGCGCGCGCAGCACCTCGAACACTCGTTCCAGCCCCTCAGCGCCAACCACGTCCCGAACCCCGACGAGCTCCGCGTTGTCCGCGGGAACGCGCACGGTAAGGTCTCCCTTGTCGACCTTGAGGACTAGATAGGTCTTTTCCTCGCCCTTGATCGTGCGGGTCTCAACGGCTTCGATGCGAGCAGCCCCATGGTGGGGGTAAACGACGGTATCGCCGACCTTAAAAGACATCTGGCAAGTACCCCTTCCGCTGAAGGCTATCTTACCACGGCCTAGACCACCGATAAAATGCCCTTGCCGGCAAATATGCAGGTCAATACGCTAATTTCGAGCATACGGCAGTGTGCTAAGCAGGTACCTACGGCGGTGAGCACGGCCTGTGCCGCGGTCCGCCTTGGGGGGTGCCCTAGGTCACGGCCTAGTACGTCGCCGCAGACGATAGATACCTAGTCTACCCGAGAGATCCACCTCACCTCCGGAAATCACCCCGCGCGAGTCGGCATGCACGCCAGGGCTGGCCCATACTTGAGGGAACAGGTCGGTGGCCGCCGCCACAGCCAGAAGAGGTAGCCAGTGAGCTTCGCCAGCGAACCGGGGCGAGATGATGGCAACCTGCCCCCGGTGAACATCGTGATCCCTGACGATGCCAGGGAACTCGATCGCGACGTGCTCGCTTACCGCCGCGAAATGCGCGCCAAGCGGCGGCGGCAACGGTTCCTCCGGTTCTTCCGGCCGTTCCGCGCGCCGGAGTTCGGCGGGCATGCGGCGGTCATCCCGCTGATCGCCATCTGCCTCGCCATCTGCCTGGTTGGCGGCGCGCTGCTCTCGGTCGCGACGATGAGCCCGGCGTCGGCCCCGACGCTCAACGGCGCGCAAGGGACCGCGCAGGCCGTCGTGCCGACCGGGGAGCTGGCCGCGCTGCCGGCCGGCTCCGTGCAGCTGGCCGGGCGCGCGGTGCCGGTACGGTCGCTGACGTCCTCGGTGATCGCGCTTGTCCCTGCGAACTGCGATTGCGGGCTTGGGTTGCAGCGCCTCGCCGGGCAGGCGATTGAAGCGCGCGCCAGGCTCTACTTCGCGGCGGGCGGTCAGGGGCTAGCCCAGCTTGCCGGGCTGACCGTCCGCTACGGCAGGGGCACGGCCGTCGCCGTGGCGGACTCTGACGGCGTGCTCACCGCCAGGTACCGGCCGACCGGCCTCACCATCCTGTTTGTCTTCAAGGACGCCTCCGCCAGGGTGCTGCGAAACCTGCCGGCGGACTTCCAGCTCACGCCGGTGATGCGCGAGCTTGGGCAGGCGCCCGCCGGCGCCGGCGCGGCCCCCTCCGCCGCTTCCTGACCGGGACGGCGGAATCCCCCTCCCCGCCGCATCGGTGATTCCCTGGACCGATAGCATTTCTACGGCCTGTAGTGGACCGTCAGGCCACGTGGCCGTGACGGGAGTGGATTCACCTCCCGTACCCCTGACCGAGGAGGCATTCGCCGTGATCCGCGCAAGCTACGGTAAGACCGCCGCTGGCCGCCTGCTGCTCGGTGCCGGCGCCCTTGCCCTGCTGATTCCGGCCATCGCCGGGTGCGAAGCCGGAAATGGCGCGCCGACGCTTGAGTTCCACTCCGCGTCCTCCGGCGCGCAGGTCGTCGTCAACGACATCCGGGTCACCGACATGTTCGTGCTCGGCGCGCCGACCGGCTCGACGGTGCCTTCCGGCTCGTCGGCTGGCCTGTTCCTGTCCATCTACAACGGCGGCACCAGCTCGGACACGCTGGAGAGCGTCACGGCACCCGGGTCAGCCGCTAGCATCACCCTGTCCGGGGGCCCGGTCGCCCTTCCAGCGAACGCCGCGCCGGTCAACCTGACGGGGCCGCAGCCCGAGGTGGTGCTCGAGAACCTGGCCAAGCCGCTGCGCGGCGGTACGACCATCCCGGTGACCCTGCAGTTCGCGCACGCCGGCGCGGTGACCCTGCAGGTCCCGATTGAGCCGCAGTCGTTCCAGTGGGCGACCTTCTCGCCGCCCGCCATTGCGCCCGCGAGCCCCACGTCGCCGGCGACGGCGACACCGACCGGAACGGCGACCGCAGCGCCGACCGGAACGGCGACCGGAACACCGACCGCCAGTCCTACGGCCTCGTAGGATTCCGGCGCCCAAGAACACCGTCAGCCACACCGGAACCACGCAGCGCGATCCCGCATATCGCCCGTCTGGTCGGCACCTTGGCGGCCTGCCTGTTTACAGGCTGTACGGGTAATGATAGTGGCGCGGCCGCGTTCAGGTAGTCAAGCGCGGCGCTGGCCATCGCCAGGGCCCGCGGCGCGCTGCCGAAGCCACGGCCGGCCGTAGCGTCAAAGGCGCCGCCTCC
>Ga0335078_10011160_pt1 | contig 13325 bp, 14 predicted proteins | sample Lox_Sample_32_FD_206711 | JGI IMG/M metagenome (GOLD analysis project Ga0335078, IMG submission 206711) | Soil microbial communities from Loxahatchee National Wildlife Refuge, Florida, United States - Lox_Sample_3.2 | ecosystem: Environmental > Terrestrial > Soil > Wetlands | place: USA...
GTGCCCGCGCCCAAGACTACAACTTTTTCGATCGATCTTTTGGTCATCTCTGGTACGTTTAGCCCGTCGCGGTGGCCGAGCAAGCCGCCGCTTGCGATCGGATTTTCGTAGGACAGCGACTCGGATGCGTTCGAGCGCCCATGAAGGTTACAGAAGCGACAAACCTGGGTCAACGAGAAACGCCAGGCATCTGTTTTGGAGTTAACCTAGTCTTATTCCAAAAATGACCGAGAGTAATGCAAATAAAGTCCTGAACTGGCTTCAGAATGCGGTGGGGCGCGTCCGCGAGTTCGCCTATGCCGAGCCGACTGTGCCGGCACCCGCGCCGCATCGGCCCCGCATCGGTGTGGCCCTGGGGGGAGGATTCGCGCGGGGGATCGCGCACTTGGGCGTCCTGAGCGTGCTTCACGAAGAAAACGTTCCCGTGGATTTTCTGACCGGGACGAGCGCGGGCGCCATGCTGGCCATCTCCTACGCCAGCGGCCACACCATTCCGGAGATCGAGCGGCAGGCCCGGGCGACGCGATTCAAGGATTTCGGGAGTTGGAAACTTTCCTGGCTGGGACTGGCTTCGAACCAAAAGCTGGAACATTATCCGCGAAAATTTCTGGGGGTGAGCACGTTTGAGGATTTGAAGATTCCGCTGGCGATCGCGGCGACCGATCTGGGCACGGGGCAAGCCGTTTATTTCTCGCACGGGCAGTTAGGACCGGCGCTGCGGGCCTCCTGCGCGTATCCAGGAATGTTTGTGCCGGTGGAAATCGAGGGCCGCATTTTGGTGGACGGATTCCTGGCGGCGCCTGTCCCCGTTGAGGCCGCGCGGAGCCTGGGGGCCGATTTGGTGATCGCCGTGTTTCTGGAAGCGGCCAACAATCGCACGCCCTCGAGCATCGTGGACGTGATCGGGCTTTCCTTCGCTATATTGCAGCGGCATGCGGATCTGGAATGGAGAGCCACGGCCGACGTCATCATTGAACCGATGGTGAAGGATTTCCTTTGGGACGATTTCGAGAAGACTAGCGAACTGATTGCCGCGGGGGAAGCGGCGGCCCGCGCGGCGCTGCCGAAAATACGGGCGGCGATCGCGGCCAAGGCCGGCGAGATGGCGTCGCAAGCGACGCCGGGGAAGGATTGACGAGGGGGCGTTGTGGAACAGGCTTCAGCCTGTGAGCTTGGGTGACACAAACTTGAGGAACGAACAGGCTGAAGCCTGTTCCACATTCTTTTTGGCGACGCCTTGCCTTCATCTCTTTGGTGTCTTAAAATTTATGCTTCGGTGTGTGTTGGGTGATTGATCCGTTACGCTTTGCGATTCCAGCCGTGGTGTCCCCCCGCTGGCATGCCGAAAATCTTGGAGGAGGCTCCGTGTCGACGCCCCTGGAACAGTGGGTGGAATCAGTTGCGCGCCTGACTCACCCGGCGCAAATTCAGTGGTGCGATGGGTCAGAAGAAGAAGCCGCGCGGATCGAAGAGGAATTGATTCGCGAAGGCCGCACGTTTCCCCTGAATGACAAGACGTATCCGCATTGCTTGCTGCACCGCAGCGATCCCACCGACGTGGCCCGCACGGAACGAGTGACTTACATTTGCACGCGCAGCCGCGAGGACGCCGGACCCACCAATAACTGGATGGCGCCCGCGGAAGCGAAGAAGACTCTCGGCGGCTTGTTTGACGGATCGATGAAGGGCCGCACGATGTATGTCGTTCCGTACATCCTCGGCCCGGCCGCGTCGCCGCAAAGCCGCGTCGGGGTGGAAGTCACGGACAGCGCCTACGTGGTGGCCAGCATGCGCATCATGTCCCGCATGGGAAAAGTGGCGCTGGATCGGCTGGGCAGCTCCGCGGATTTCGTTCCCGGCCTGCATTCCCTGGGGGATTTGAATCCCGAACGCCGCTACATCGCGCACTTCCCCGAAGAAAATCTGATTTGGAGCATCGGTTCCGGCTACGGCGGCAACGCGCTGCTGGGCAAAAAATGTTTCGCCTTGCGCATCGCCAGCTGGATGGCGCGCGAACAGGGCTGGATGGCCGAGCACATGCTCATCCTGGGCTTCGAATCGCCCGGGGGGAAAGTGACGTACATGGCGGCGGCCTTCCCGAGCGCATGCGGAAAAACAAATCTGGCCATGATGGTCTCGGCGCTGGAGAACGAAGGCTATCGCGTGTGGACCATCGGTGACGACATCGCGTGGATGAAAATCGGGCCGGACGGCTACCTGCACGCCATTAATCCCGAATCCGGATTTTTCGGCGTGGCGCCGGGCACGAACGAAAGAACAAATCCGAACGTGATGGCGGCGCTGCGGAAAAACACGATCTTCACGAATACGGCGATGACGGCCGCGCACGAGCCATGGTGGGAAGGAATGAGCGACAATTTTCCCGCCGGCATGCTGGACTGGCAGGGGCGCGCGTGGGCGCCGTCCAATGGGCCCGCCGCGCAGGCCAATTCGCGGTACACGGTGCCGGCGATTCAGGCGCCATCGATTTCTCCGCGCTGGGAAGATCCGGCGGGAGTGCCGATCTCGGCGTTTATTTTTGGCGGGCGCCGCGCCCGGCTTGCCCCGCTGGTGAACGAAGCCATGAGCTGGCAGCACGGCGTGTACATCGCCGCGACGACGGCGTCTGAAACCACCGCGGCCATCACGGACACAATGGGCGTCACGCGGCGCGATCCGATGGCCATGCTTCCCTTCTGCGGATACAACATGGGCGACTATTTTGGGCATTGGCTGGAAATGGGAAGGAAGATCCCGCATCCGCCGAAAATTTTCCATGTGAATTGGTTCCGCAAGGGCGCCGACGGAAAATTCCTGTGGCCTGGCTTTGGCGAAAATGCGCGCGTGCTGAAGTGGATGCTCGAGCGGATCGAAGGAAAGGCCGCGGCGACGGAGACTCCCATTGGGGCCGTTCCCGCTCCCAATTCGATCACGCTCGATGGCCTTAAAGTGTCCCGCGAAACCATGAACGAACTGCTGCGCGTGGACCCCGCGGATTGGGCCAAGGAACATGCCGAGGTCGGGGAATTCTTCAAGAAATTCGGCGATCGCTTGCCCCCGGAAATCAGCGAAGAGCACGATCGCCTTGGCGAGCGCCTCCAGGGCATAGCGGCCGTTCCAAAATGAACCCGTCGTGACGTTTGTCACGGCGCATGCCTTCGCAATGCACGATATATTGGAAACGTTTTAAATTGGCACTATGGATTGCGTGTTTTACGCAAGTTCCCCTTGTGTTCGATTTTGTCTGCTGCTAGTATCCGCGCTTCGGGATTTGCTTTGCGATTGAACATGCGCAAAATTCAAACGACCCTTCCCCATCGAATCGCGATTTGGGCCTGGCTCCTCCCTGTGGGCGCGCTGTGCCTTTCTGGCTGCGGCCTGGGCAAAACGGATGCGGCCACGCGAGGGCAGGAAGTTTTCGAGACGTGCGTCCCCTGTCACAATGCGGATGGATCGGGGAATGCCGCGGTTGGCGCGCCGAATATAGCCGGGATGAAAGAGTGGTACGTGGAAAGAGAACTGGACAAATTTCGCGCCGGCACGCGCGGCATGCATTTTAGCGATGTCGAAGGCATGCGCATGCGTCCGATGGCGCTGAGCTTGACGTCCGAGGATGACGTGAAGGCCGTGGCGCGCTACGTGGAGAGTCTGCCTCCTGTCCGGCATGCATCGTCGCTTCCCGGCGATCCGAAAGCCGGAGAGACGCTGTACGCGACGTGCAGCTCCTGCCACGGCGATACGGGTGCCGGGAACCAGGACTTGGGCGGGCCGCAGCTGGCCGGCGTGGATGACTGGTATCTGGCCACGGAGCTGCGAAAATTTCGCAGCGGCGTGCGCGGCACGAATCCCAAGGACCGCGAGGGAAGATTGATGAGGCCGATGGCGCGCGCCCTGCCGGACGAAGACGGCATCCGGAATGTGGTGGCCTACGTCGAGACGCTCAAACCCTAGGCCCGAATGACGGGAGACGAACATTCCATGGATCATGCCGAAACTTTGCCGGATCGAGTGGCCAAGACCGTTTTTTGGTCCATCGCGCTTTCCACGCTGGCTTTTATCGTGGGCGTTTTGATTTTAATCCGGTAGCGGGAGCCCCCATGCTGGAGCGGTACCTAACGGCTGCATCGACCTACGCGCATTGGATCGATTACCAATTTCTGTTGATCGCGGCGCTCGTGGGATTTTGGCTGATTGTCGCGGAAGGCGCGATGTTTTGGCTGATTTTCAAATATCGCGCCAAGGATGGGCGCCCGACGCAGTACATTACCGGCGAAGAAAAGCATTTGGCGCGTTGGATCACCATTCCTCACCTTCTGGTGATTCTCTGCGACATCGTGATCATCGTGCCCGCCATCCTGGTCTGGTACAACATCAAGCAAGCCATGCCTCCCGCCGATGAAACGGTGCGCGTGATCGGCCAGCAATGGGCCTGGAGTTTTCAGCAGGCGGGGCCGGACGGCGTGATGGATACGGCCGATGACATTCGCACGGTGGGGGAACTGCACGTCAAGGTGAATACCACGTATCATTTTGAATTGATGTCACGCGATGTGGTGCACAGTTTTGCCGTGCCCGCCTTTCGCCTCAAGCAGGACGCGTTGCCGGGCCGCACGATTATCGGCTGGTTTCGCCCGAATCGAGTCGGCACGTACGACATTCAATGCACGCAGATGTGCGGCATCGGCCACGGGCTGATGGCGGGGCGGATTATTGTCGAGACGCCGCAGGACCATGCCGCCTGGCTGATGCGCAATGCCAATCCGGCAGCGGCGGCTGGGCTACAGGTTGCGCCTGCACCCGCCGGGAATGAGGCCACGGCCGTGGCGGAGGTTCGGCGATGAGCACGGAAGTCCAGCACGCCGAACCGGGAATTTTTCAGAAGTATTTCTTTTCCACGGATCACAAAATCATCGCCATGCAGTATTTGTTTACGGGCATGGCCATGGCTTTGATTGGCGGTTTTTTCGCCTATGTGTTTCGCATGCAATTGGGCTTTCCCAATCAGCATGTACCCGGCTATGGAATCGTCACGCCGGGAAAGTACAACGCGCTGGTCACCATGCACGGCAGCATCATGATTTTCTGGGTGGCCATGCCGGTGCTCATCGCCGCGTTCGGAAATTTTCTGATTCCGCTGATGGTCGGCTGCGACGATATGGCGTTCCCGCGAATCAATCGCCTTTCCTACCAGATTTTTCTCGCAAGCGCGCTCATCCTGCTCGCTTCGTTTCTGGTGAAGGGCGGCGCCTTCGGCGGCGCCTGGACTGCCTATCCTCCGCTTTCGGCGAGCGGCGCTTACAATTTGACTCCCGCGGGCGCCGTTCTGTGGCTCTTGGCGGTGGCGCTGGAATTCGTCGCGTTTTTGCTGGGCGGGATTAACTTTACCGTTACTACAATGAACAGCCGCGCGCCGGGCATGAAAATGTACGACATCCCGCTGGTCGTTTGGATGATCGTCCTGGCGAGCGTCATTTTCATGTGTTCGGCGGGGCCGCTGATCGCCGGCGCGGTGATGCTGCTGTTCGACCAAACGATGTCCACCGGTTTTTACGATCCCACGCGCGGCGGCGATCCGCTCCTGTGGCAGCATCTGTTCTGGTTCTTCGGCCATCCGGAAGTGTACGTCGTGCTGCTTCCGGCCATGGGGATCGTGGCGGAAATTGTCGCGGTATTCGCCCGCAAGAAAATTTTCGGCTACAAGACCGTGCTCTACACGACGTGGGCGGTCGGGTTCCTGAGCTTCGTGGTGTGGGCGCATCATCAATTTGTGGCCGGGATCGATCCGCGCATGGCCAATATTTTTTCCGTCACCACGCTGCTGATTTCCGTGCCCATCACGGAGATGGTGTTCCTGTACATCGCCACGCTGTACGGCGGATCGATCCGCCTGGATACGCCCATGCTCTGGGCCCTCGGATTCATTGCGGAGTTCATGATCGGCGGCGTGACCGGGATTTTCCTGGGATCTTCCAGCACGGACATTTATTTGCACGATACGTATTTCGTCATCGCGCATTTTCATTACACGTTCGTTCCCATCGCCATCATCGCCGTGTACGCGGGACTGACTTTTTGGTACCCGAAAATGTTCGGCCGCATGCTCAACGAGAAGCTCGGGAAAATACATTTCTGGGGCACGGTGATTCCCTTCAACGTGATTTTCATTCCGCTCTTCATCACCGGGACCGCCGGGGATCAGCGGCGCATTTACAGCTATGCCCAATTTGCGGAGCAATCGCGGCCCGCGCTGCAGCACTTGCGCACGACGTCCACCATCGCGCTGCTTTTCATGCTGGCTTTCCAGCTGGTCTTTTTGTTCAATTCTTTCTGGAGCCTGCGCCATGGCCGGCGCGCCGAAGCTAACCCGTGGCGGTCCTCGACGCTCGAGTGGACCGTTCCCTCGCCGCCGCCGCACGGAAACTTTGCGGAGTTGCCGACCGTGTACCGCGGCCCCTACGAATATGGCTTAGCGGGCTGCGCGGAGGATTTCGCCCCGCAAAATGTTCCCGATGCGGCGCTGGCCGAAGGCGTGAAAGTATGAGCGCGAGCGTCAAACCGATTGCCAATACTCGCAGCGGCACGGGAATTCCGACGGCCCGCCTGATTACCTGGTGGGTGATCGCCTCGGAAATCGTGATCTTCGGCGGCCTGCTCGCCTCCTACATCATGCATCGGATTGGGCATCCGGAGTGGGCCGACTCCGCGGCGCACACGAACACTTGGGCTGGGGCGTTCAACACCTTCGTGCTGCTAACGTCGAGCTTGTTTGCGGTGCTTGCTCACAAGGCGGCGGACGCGCACGACGGCCCCAAGGCCGCGAAATTGCTTCGCCTGACTTCGCTCGGCGGATTGATTTTCCTCATCGTCAAGGGCTTTGAATGGACGGCCGACATTCGTGAAGGATTCGTGCTTTCCTCGGGCGGATTTTGGCAGTTCTACTACACGCTGACCGGGCTGCACGGGCTGCATGTGCTCGCGGGAATGATCATTATGCTGGTCGTCGCGTCAGACGCGGCGAAGAATCAGGAATTGCAGCGCGTCGAGTGCATCGGACTGTACTGGCATTTCGTGGACATTGTTTGGATTTTTCTGTTTCCGCTGCTGTACATCGCCCGATGAGAAAAGGCGCGAGACGGGACGAAAGAAAGTGACGAGGAATTATGGCCACTGAAGCCCACGTTCAGCATCCCAACTACGTCAAGATCTGGGGCATCCTGGTGGTGTTGCTCGTCGTGAGCGTGCTGGGCTCGATGACGCATATTCGGAACGTGGTGCTCATCGCCGCCTTTGGAGTGGCGGTGGTCAAGGCCTATCTGGTGGCCAAAAATTTCATGCACGTCACGATCGAGAAACGCTGGGTGCCGTATCTGCTGATCGTTTGCCTGCTCTTCGTCGTGATCCTGTTCGCGGGTGTATCCCCGGACGTGATGAAGCACAGCGGCTTGCACTGGAGCAATCCATCGGCGAACGCACCGGCACAGCCGGGCGCGGCGGCAGCACATGAGTAGCCCATCCGCAACCATCGAATCTCGAATGGCCGGCCCCGCGTCGGACGCGGGAAAACGGCTGCCCAACTCCGTTCTGGCCACGATCATTTTTGTCGTCGCGGAAATCATGTTTTTTGCGGCGCTGATGAGCGCGCACACCATTGCGCGCGCCACGGTGTTGGGAGGCGTGTGGCCTCCCGCCGGGCAGCCGCGCCTGCCGGTCGAACGCACCGCGTTCAACACGGCGATCCTGCTTTTCAGCGGCGCTCTCTTGTTTCTGTCGAGCCGCCGCGCGCGCGCCGGCGGCTATGAAAAGGCGCGGCCGTATCTCGCGGGCGCCATCGCCGCGGGAATCGCCTTCGTGCTGCTGCAAGGCGTGGAATGGGTCGCGCTCCTGCGCGAGGGCCTGACGATGACGTCTAGCTCCCACGGCGCCTTCTTCTACTTGATCGTCGGCGCGCACGCGCTGCATGCCGTGGCCGCCATCGCCGTGCTAACGGCGATTTATTTCCCGATGCGCCGCGGCACGCTTGCGCCGTCGACGTTTGCGGCCACGCAGGTGTTTTGGTATTTCGTTGTCATGCTTTGGCCGGTGATCTACTTGCGCGTATATTTGTGAGGGCCTTATGAGGAATCTAAAATTTGCAGGACGCATCGTTGTCAGCGTGGTCGGCGCTTCGGTAATTCCTGCCGCGGCGCTGGCGTGTCCTGCCTGCATGGTCGGGGACCCTAAAACCGCCGGCACCTATCTTGGGATGACGGTGATCATGAGTTCGCTGCCGATCCTCCTTGTTTGCGGACTCGGCTATTGGTTGTGGCGGCGGCATTCGTAGGACGGGCTTCAGCCTGTCGGGTTTTGAATCCTGCTATCCCCGCAAAAAGTCAAAACCCGACAGGCTGAAGCCCGTCCTACAGGATGGTCTGAATTTCCTCGTCGATCGAAACGTGCGTCTGCTCGAAACCGTTGATGTTGTAGGCGGGGCCGGAAACCTGGCTGAAGTGCAGGTAACGGCTGATGTGGTAATCCTCGTCAAAGGCGCTGAAAACGCGTGCGGTCTCGCCGCGTTCCAAGCCAAAATCCACGAGGGGCGCTAGAAACGTAAAGCCGCCCGCGATGGCCAAATATTTCTCGACAATTTCGCGCAGCGTCATGTTTCCAGTTTCACGGCTTCAGATCCAGACGTATGCGCCGGAATCTCCGTACGGCGCGTTGACGTAAAACAGGTTGGCCTCTTTCACTTGCCCGAGGGCCTCGCACAGTTTCGCCGCCCCATGTTTCGCACAGAAGAGCGCGCCGGGCGAAATTTCGATTCGCTCGGTCTGGTCGAGGCTGGAAACTTCACGGCGCGAAATCCACAGCCAGGTGGCCGGCTGGCCGCAATCGCTGCATTCGCCGGCCAAATTTTCCAGGCGCGATTCGATCGCGGCGGCTACTTCAGGACGCAGACCGGCCGCAGTGAAATCTTCGCGGCCCAGGAAAAAATATTGCGTAAAACTTTCGCCGTCCGGTTCAAAGGCGACCACGCGGCTCGGGCAAGCGGCCAGCTCCGGCTCCAAGAGGCCAGCCAGGCAATCGTAGCAGACCGAAACCTCCGGCCGCGCGGGATCGCGGCGCAGCCGGGCTTTGCCGCGCAGGTACAGCGTATCCGGGAGGAACGTGGCCATCCAGTGGTGTCCATTTTCAAGATGAATGCACTCGGCGGGCCAGCGCATGAGCCGCGCCCACAATCGGCGCGAGCGCGGGCGGATCGAAATTCCCGGATAGGCCTGGTCAAAATCGAGACGCGCCATATTTGGGCGATGGTACCAGAATCCGGGACGACTCTCGAAAAAATCCGCTATGATGGGATTGAGTAGCGCAGACTTCAGTCTGTGGGTTTTTCGATCTTGCAAAAATCAAACCCCACAGGCTGAAGCCTGCGCTACTTCAAGCACAAATTTTAGGAGGCTTCATGCCGATTGCCGTAGGACAGCCCGCTCCCGACTTCACCCTGAAGGATCAATCGCAAAAGGAAATCAAGCTTTCCGATTTTGCGGGCAAACGCAACGTCGTCCTGATTTTTTATCCGCTCGATTTCAGTCCGGTCTGTTCGAACGAGCACGCCTGCTTCGTCAACGATTTGAAGCAGTTCGAGTCGCTCGATGCGCAGGTGCTTGGCCTGAGCGTGGACAGCGCGTGGGCGCACAAGGCGTTTGCCGAGAAGATGGGGATCACCTATCCGCTGCTCGCCGATTTCAATCCCCGGGGCGCGGTGGCCGATAAATTCGGCGTTTATCTGGCGGAAAAAGGGATCACGGGCCGGGCCATCGCCATCATCGATAAAGCGGGAAAAATCGCCTGGTTCAAAAATTACGACATTCCGGTTGTGCCGGACATGAAGGAAGTCGGGCAGGCTCTGGCGGCGGTCAAGTAAGAGCGGCAATCCGGGCGCGGCTGCCATTTGCTGCGAATTTCGTTCGCGTGGGCCGCGCCCTCGTTTTTCAGTCTCGTTGCTCGCGTTACTTTTTGTTGGCGTCTTTTGTCAGCTTGCGGATATAGCCCACCAGTTCCCAGCGTTCCTTATCCGAGAGCGTGTCCTTCCAGGACGGCATCGGACCGCGGCCATTCGTCATTTTCCAGTACAGCGATCCGTCGGTCTCTTCCGCCATCAGCTTGGCGTCAGTGAAGTTCGCGGGTTTCACCTTGATGGTCTTGGCTCCAGGGCCGTCTCCCACCCCTTTTTCGCCATGGCAAAGCACGCAGTTGTCGGTGAAAAGTTGCTCGGCATCGGCCAGCGTTTGTTGCGTCGGCGGAAATGGATTCTTCACTTTTTTGGCGTCGTCCGGCGCGACCCAAGGCGCGGCGGGCGCCTGCTGGGCGGCCGCGCGCCCGAACGCAAAAACACACATTGCGAACACGAGGCCAGCGCCTGTCGCCCGCGCCAACCACAAAGATGCTCCCTTATCGAATCCACTCATTCCGATGTCTCCATTTGAACCGAGATTTAACGAGGCGTCGAAAATTCTGCCACAAGACAGGACTTATTTCACCTGCTAAAGCACCTGTGGGACAGGCATCAGCCTGTCGGTTTTCATGATAACAAACCTAAAACCGACAGGCTGAAGCCCGTCCTACTTAAAGCTTACCGCCAAAGGTGAGCCACAAGAGCGCGACGTTCAAGATGATAATCGCGGCGGCCATGAACCAACCGAAAATCGCCGTGATCGGGCCATTTGTGAATTCGCCCATTTTGCGGCGGTCGCCGGTAAATTGAATCAGAGGCACGACCGCGAACGGCAATTGAAAGCTCAAAATGACCTGGCTCAGGATGAGCAGCGAAGTGGCGCGGCTCTCGCCCATGACGCCGATCACGATGGCCGCCGGGATAATGGCCATCGAGCGCGTAATCAAGCGGCGCAGCCAAGGTTTCAATCGCCAGTGGAGAAACCCTTCCATGACGATTTGCCCGGCGAGCGTCCCGGTAAGCGTGGAATTTTGCCCGGAGCACAAAAGCGCGGCGGCGAACAGGACGCTGGCGAAGCTCACGCCCAGCACGGGCGTGAGGAGTTGGTAGGCTTGGCTGATGTCCGCGACGTCGTTCATGCCGCGCACGTGAAACGCCGCGGCGCCCAAAACTAGGATAGCCGCGTTGATGAACAGCGAAAAACCGAGCGCCAGCGTGGAATCGAGCGTGGCGAAGCGGACTGCTTCGCGCTTCCCCTCCGCGTCCAATTTGAAGGCGCGCGTTTGCACGATGCTGGAATGGAGATACAAATTGTGCGGCATCACCGTGGCGCCCAAAATGCCGATGGCGAGATAAAGCATCTCGCGGTCCTTCAAAATCTGGAACGTGGGAATAAATCCCCGCGCCGCTTCGATCCACAAAGGCCGCGCGAAGAAAATTTCATACGCGAAACACGCGCCGATGGTCAGGATCAGCGTGATGACCAGCGTCTCAAGCACGCGGAATCCGCGCCCCTGCAACGCCAGAACCAGCAGCACGTCAAAACCCGTCACCAGCACGCCGGCAAGCAACGGCAGCCCGAACAGCAGTTTCAGCGCCACCGCGGACCCGAGCACTTCGGCCAGATCGCACGCCGCGATGGCAATCTCGCAAAGCACCCAAAGAACGGCTGTGGTGCGGGGCGAATAATGCTCGCGGCAGGCCTGCGCCAGATCGCGCCCGGTGGCAATCCCAAGTTTCGCGGAGAGCGCCTGGAGAAAAATAGCCATGAGGCTCGAAATCATGACGGCGCTGAGCAGCGTGTAGCCGAAGCGCGAGCCGCCGCCCAGATCGGTGGCCCAGTTCCCCGGGTCCATGTAACCCACCGCCACCAGGTAACCGGGCCCGGCGAACGCGATCATTTTCCGAAAGAAGTTCGCGTTGGACAGGATCGGAACGCTGCGGTAGGACTCCGGAAGCGAAGGCGAAACTGCGCGCGCGGGAAGATCGATGTGCGCGGCGGACCCTGCTTCGTGCGGACGGCCGGCGCCAGTGGTCGCTTCAGCAGAGGCGGGAGATAGGGGAGGGACAGCCATTGTTAACCTAGATAAATATCGTAGATAAACTAGCATTAAGCTATTCGCGAGTCAATCCTAAAGCGTCTGGAATGTGCTTGAAAATCGAGGGCTTGTGACCACGGTGTCTCGCCGTCGATTTTTTCCTATCGCGGGCAACGGGAAAAAGCCGGCAGGACGCCCGCGCCACAAAAACCGGCGAAACCGCGCGCATGTTGCTCGTGCGGCGATCGCTTCGGATATGTTAGTGTCGGAAAGAGAACGGTTCACCGCTCTTGGCGAGCGTTCCCTGCAAGCCAAGCTCGGTGTCCGTCAACGGAGGGCTTCATGGCGCAAGCGGGTGGCGAGCAGGTGCAAGTTCAAATCAAGGCGGATGAGAAAGAATTGGTTGGGCAATTCTCCAACCTGGTGATGTTTCACCACACGGCGGAGGAATTCACGGTGCATTTCATCTACGTGTTTCCGAACGTGCCGCAGGGCAAGCTGGTTTCCAGCGTGATTGTGAGTCCCGGCCACGCGAAACGAATTTTGCACGCGCTCGAGGAAAATATCCGGCGCTACGAGAAGCAGTTCGGCCCCATCCGCGAAATCCCCGAGCCGACTCCTGTGCCCAACGTAGGCTTCGTGCAGTAGGGCAAGGCTGTGAGCGCCTCTTCGCCGTTCGGCGTGGAAACGATCCACATAGAAAACGCGCATTTCAAATAGACACGCGACGCACCGGCTGGATAACTCCTGGGGATTCACGCCTGTACGGAGGGGCAGTTCCTCTCTTGAAACACCTTGCGCGATGTCCGGCCGAGAGCGAAATGGGCGTGCTAGATTAGGCCTTATGCCGTTCCTGTGCGGGCTTTGGAAACCAGGGCAGGAACGGCGCCTTTGGATTTTCTTTCGCCCGCCTTCCGGCGGGCATCTGCAGGAACCGATGAAAGCCGCTTGCTCGAGTTGTGGCGCTCAGCACTCCCTCCCAGACGCAAAATTGGCGGGCCTTCCCCGCGTGCAATTTCAGTGCGTCAAGTGCGGCAAAAACACCGTCGTCGATATTCCCGCCAGCGCCGATACAACGCAGGTCCTGACGCCCTTGCCGGGATTTGCGCGCAGCGCGGGCGCGCCTTGGCTGGCGGGGAACGCGGGCAGCGAAGCGAGTTCCCTGCAATTGCCCAATGGAAAAGCCATCGCGCTTTCCGTGATTGCCGGTCCTTGCCGCGGATTGGTTTATTCGGTCCAGAAGCCTCGCGTCGTCTTGGGCAGAGCCGACGCCGACATCGTCATCAACGACAAGGAAATTTCGCGCTGGCACTGCGCCATTGAAATTAAGGGAGACATCATCCGCTTGCGCGATA
>Ga0335078_10011161_pt1 | contig 13325 bp, 11 predicted proteins | sample Lox_Sample_32_FD_206711 | JGI IMG/M metagenome (GOLD analysis project Ga0335078, IMG submission 206711) | Soil microbial communities from Loxahatchee National Wildlife Refuge, Florida, United States - Lox_Sample_3.2 | ecosystem: Environmental > Terrestrial > Soil > Wetlands | place: USA...
GGTCTGCATAGAGATTCATCTGGCGGCTCAGGCTGACTTGAAGAGTGGGTGCAATGTAGAGCCTTGTATAGCCAGTATTCTGCGGGTCCGCATTTACTCCGCTGTCGGTGCCGCGGTATGAAGCGATCAGCTGCAGCATTGGAATGATTCTATATTTCGCGAGCAGTTCGTCATAGTGTGCCCCTATGCTGAAATCAAAGCTGTCGCCCGGCCGATAGCCGTCTCGTGGTCCGAACGCATGCTGCCACAACACCTGCGCGTACCATCCCCAGCCGTTTTCCTGACCCATCTGGTACGCACCCAGGAGCCAGTCCGTAGTTCCGGATCCTATCTGCGTGTCTCTATCGAGGACCGATTGGTTGAACGGGCCCGTCGGGAGTTTAAGACCGAATTGAATACCTGTCGACATATCTGCCGATAAGCCTGCGTACATTCCCATGACGCGAATATCGCCCAATGCTTCATGGTTTACAGTTGCCACTCCTCCATCGTCACCGGCTCCAGCGTAATACCTGCTCCAAACGGGAGCTTCCAGCGTAAATCCCCACTCCCTGTTTATCATATCCTGAAAGCCGAGCGTAAAAAAGTCGGTACGTATTTCCTTGTCATCATTTAGGCTTGCCGGCGCGTTCTGCCAGTTGTTCCAGTCTCGAGTCTGATCCATGAAATTGTACAGCAACGATAATTGGTAACCGGCCGAAACGGGCATCATCCATCTCGTGCCCACCGAGAATACGCTGCACCCGCAAGCACAGGCGAAGGTTGTAGCGGGTAAAGTTAGAGTGGTAATTACCGCAAATAAGATAGGTCTCTTCTGGATTCTCATTAGGACATTCTTTTCTTGTATAAACAATTCTGTGTGCATCGGGTTCCGGAGCGCGTTACTTTTGAGTCGTAAACATCAGTCGAAAGCAGAGAAACTACAACTCCCCTCAGGAACCTCAGCCGCCGTTGCTTTTTTGGAAGAATCGTGCTACTTTTAAGAAAAAGGTGCCACGTGAAAAGGAAAGACTTGATCAGATTCGGCGTATCCATGGAGAGCGAGCTTCTCGAAACGTTCGACAAGTTGATCGATAAGAGAGGCTATACGAACCGTTCGGAGGCGATTCGTGATTTTGTACGAGAGATAATTGTTCAGGAAGGGATTCACGATCCCAATTCGGACGCGTTCGGAGTTCTCTCGTTTGTTTATGACCATCACGTCAGAGATCTGGAAGCGAAGCTGACCGATTTTCAGCATGAACATTTCAGAAGTATCGTTTCCACTTCGCACGTCCATATCGATCACGATAACTGCCTTGAGGTGATAATACTGAAGGACAAGGCGGGAAGGATAGGCGAAGTGTCCGACAAAATATTGAGCTACAAAGGCGTGAAGCACGGTAAGTTAAGCCTCACCCTTACCGGAAAAGAATTCTAATCTAAACGAAAGGAAAAGAAATGAAGAATCTTAGTTACACTCTATTATTGTTAATCGTTTGTTATTCGTCGACTTACTCGCAATCACAGAAGTCTGACACATCTAAGACTTACTATGCTGAGCCTGTTGTGGTCACGGGCACCCAGGAAGGATTGAGCAGGAAGTATGTTCCAGCGTCCATTTCGGTCGTTACATCTTCGGACTTGCAATCGAGCGGTGAGATATCTCTATTGGATGCCCTAAGCGAGGAAGTACCGGGGTTGTATGTCCCTCAAAGAGGCGGGATCGGTTATGGAATAGAAAATCCCGCAGGAACAATCAGCATCCGTGGCTTGAGTGGAAGCCCCAATACTCAGGTACTCGTCATGATCGACGGAGTTCCGCAATTCATGGGAATCTACGGCCACCCGCTGCCGGATTCATATCTCAGCGAGGACGCATCGAGAGTTGAAGTAATTCGCGGACCGGCGAGCATGCTTTATGGAACGAACGCGATGGGCGGCGTTGTCAATATTATTACGAAAAAGGCGGAACAAACTGGAGCCGAGTTCACGGGCGGGGCCAGCTACGGATCATTCGGTACTCAGGAGTACAATGGAGGGCTCGGTTACAATGACGGCAGGTTCAATGTCCTCGTCTCCGGCGACCATGATCAGACTGAAGGAAACAGACCATACTCGAGCTTTAACACTAACGACGGCTATTTGAACGCGGGATATGACATCGATACTAATTTCGATGTCCATGCCACGGGAAGTTTTAACAAGTTCAAAACATACGACCCGGGACCGGAATCGGCACCAAATATCGACGACTGGTTCGACATTCTTCGAAGCTCGGGAAGCATTTCTATCGATGATAAGTACGCGGAGACCGATGGCTCTTTGAAATTATTCTACAGCTATGGACACCATCTGACATACGGTGACTTTCATTCCGACGATAGAAACCTGGGAACTGAGATATATCAAAACTTCAGGCCGTTCGATGGCAACATTATTACGGTTGGTGCGGATTTCCAGCGTTACGGCGGAGGCGCCTATGATGCGACTACCGATTATGGAATCCATTACATAGATGAATCTGGATACTATGCAATGGTGGAACAGTTCTTTATGGATCAAATCATGGTCGATGCCGGGGCAAGGTTAGTACACAACAGCGTTTTCGGGAATCAGGTCGTGCCGTCGGCGGGCGTATCATGGAGCGCAACTAATTCGACAACTTTGAAAGCCACTGCGTCGGAGGGATACAGGAACCCGAGTATCGGCGAGCTCTATATCTTTTTCCCTCTCGAAAATCCAAACTTGAAACCGGAGAAGATGTGGGACTATGAAGTAGGTGTGCTGCAGAATTTGAACAACCGTATAAGTCTTGAGCTAACTGGATTCTTTGAAAAAGGAAGCAATCTCATAGAAGGAGGCTGGGCCACGTTCTCGCAGTTTGTAAACTCCGGCAGCTTCACTCACAAGGGCATCGAATTCGGCGGACACTATGTGCCGCTTGACGGATTGAGAATAGATGCAAATTACAGCTTTATCGATCCGGGCCAGGAAACCTATGAAACTCCCAGGCACAAGCTATTCATCGGAATTAACTACGTTTACGACCGTGCGACCTTCAACCTGACGTTCCAGCATATCGCTGATCTATATGGTGCAGATGGTTCCCAGGAAGGACTTCCGGACTACACATTGCTCGGTGCGCGTGCTTCTTATCAGGCAACGGAATTCGTTGGCGTCTATGTCTCAGGTGAAAATCTTTTCAATATCAGCTACCAGACAATTTATGATTACCCGATGCCGGGAAGAACGTTGTTCGCGGGATTAAGCCTCAAGTTTGGCGCGAAATAAAATCCCAAATAGCCATCTCGAAAAACTATTTCTTACCACGGAGGACATCGAGGCATACAGAGTAAAGACTTTATTTATGGGCGAATTTCCTCCGTAGTAATATGGTTTTAGAGATTCCCGAATAATAACAGAAAACAATAATGAAGGATTGGAATATGACAACTCAAAAGAAAGTTTTAGGGCTTTTTTCCTCGGGGGTGCTGATGATCTCGATTTTCTTCATGGCTTCGTTCGTTGACTCTCCACAAAAGCACGTCCCGTTCATTCTCCACCTTCCACAAAATGGATCGGAGAAGGTTACGGCTATCCTGGACTCCACTAAGAGCGTTCAGATGCGATCCGGCTTCGTAACTCTTCAACCCGGCGAAGATGTCGGCTCGCATAATACAGGAGAGCACGAAGAGCTGCTCATTATTTTAGACGGGAAAGGTAAAGCGGACATTGGTGGTTTGGGGAAGAAGGATATAGAGAAAGGAATGGTAGTCTATATTCCACCAAACAACCAGCATGATATCTTCTGCACAGGCTCATCTCCCTTGAAGTATATCTACGCTGTATCACGAACAAAGAAGTAATCTTGCTCGTGCTGGCTGCAAGCCATGGTGTTCGAATTATGCAGTGATCATTCGAATGGATAACCGATCGGAAGGGCAGGCGCTATGGCCAATCTTCATGAATGGCCATCAATATGAAATCTGTGACCGCCTTCTATTTGGTCGGCAGATTTTCTTCACTAATGCTCCACTTTAGAATCCATAAGACAGAACCGATCGGATAATAAATCCATCATGCTGCGGTTCCGGCAGCGCTCTCAATGCAGTGCTGCTCTCGGCACTGTACGTAGCTCTTATGATTGCTCCGCCGCCGACGAGGAGATTCCATGGCGATCCTGGTAGCGATAGACTCGCATCGGGACCGACGAATACGACGGCGCCTCCTTCGGCTTCGTCCGGATCCCAGAAACCTTCGAGATCCTGGCCGACCGCTTCCACTCCGAGCCTCAACACGTTAGTTATGCTTCGTGAAAAACCGAGCGTCGTGGTCAGATCGACCGGGTCACGCCCGGCCGTGAATGCGTGCTCAAAGACGAGATTTGCATAGGTTTGCCATCTCGCAAACTCTCTCCCCGCTATCATTCTACCGAGCAAAACATCCGTGCCGCTGTATTCATGCCTGAATCCTAATCCCGCTGAAAAGTCTATGCCCGTTTCGGAGGCCCTCAAAATTCGGCCAAGCAATTCGGCCTGCTCGTCTGTCCCGGTCGTCCGGTTATTCAGTGCCATGCCCAAATATGCCGACAGCGTAAACGTCTCGCCAAAGTTTTCCTGCAGGCCGAGGTTCTGCTCGATGCCATCTGAGAAAGGCTCGAAATTCTGGCGACCGTAGGCGGCATCGTAGTGGACGAATGATGGCTCGTTCAAGCCGGCTTGGGTCATGGTGAAAAGGAACGAGCGCTCTTGGGCGTGAGCGGCCGAAGCGCAAACAGAAAAAATCATACATATATAGAAAAAATGATGGAATCGCATCTACTTATCTCCTGTTTAAATCTTCTTCTTCGTGAGTGAACGGTTACAAATCCAAGCCCTGGAAAAATTCCGGGCCAACTTGCAAACTTCTCCATTATTTTACGGTTGAATCACTCAAAGAGCAAGATGACGCGATATTAAATTTCTGTAACGTTTATGCTTCTAGATCGACGGCACCACGAGCCATATAACATGGAGCATGCTGTCCGACGGAGCGCCGTCACTCCTGCTTGTTGAAGAGTGCGACCCCTGGTATGATGAGTACCACGAAACAAATGGTCAAAACGAGAATATCTAAGAACGGCGGAAGCATGGTGAGCGAGGAAGGAAGTGTGCCGAGAATGATTTGACGGAGCGCGTCCATTCCATAAGCAATTGGATTTATCCACTCGGCAGATTTAATCAGAACTCCGACGCTTCCTCTCCCCAATGAAATGGATGGGAGCGCCGTGCCGAATGTAAGGAGCATCAGGGGCATAAGCACGAATGTGCTTATGATCTGAAAACCCTGCTGCGACTTTTGTCTTGCCGCGACGACGATACCGATTGCGGTTACAACAGCCGCAACCAAGATGAGAATGATAAGAGATAATAAAACGCTAATGAAGCTCAACCTGACGCCTACGAGCGGAGCGGCCAGAAGGAAAATGAGGACTTGCATAAGTGCCAGTGTAATTCCTCCTGCTGTTTTGCCAAGTGCGACCGAATAACGTGAGATGGGTGCGACCAGGATCCTTTTCATGAAACCGAATTCCCTGTCAAATACTATGGACATGGTGGACGGCAGTGACGTCATCATCGCGATGCTGCATAGGATCATCGGAAAAAGGAACTGAGTGTACGATACGCCCGGCAAACCGCTGCTTCCGCCTATCCGCCCTATGGCACTGCCGAGCCCAAAACCAAGGCCGAAAAGCATGAATAGATTGAATACGATCGTGCCGATCGTGCGCGAACGGTCGCGGATGAGACCGAGTACGTCGCGATACCATATTGTGTAAGCACCTTTAAACATCTTTTTCATTTCTCCCGGTTTCATCTTGCACCTCGCCCGCGTCTGCGCATATGCGACCGCATTTCATCTGCCGGGCTGGCTTCTTCTTCGCGTATGTCCCTTCCGGTGAGTTGCAGGAAGACATCGTCCATCGTGGGACGACGCACGTCGGCAGCGATGACATGGATGGGCTCGCTCATCGAATCAAGCTTGCGTACCATGGTCGGAATGAATTCGTCGCCATGCGTTGTCGCCACGTGCACACCTTCCTTTGAAATCTCAGCGGCAAAGCCAAGTTTTCGAAATTCCGCCAATGCCCTTTCGTCGTTTGAAGTCCGGAGAAACACCATATCATCTCCCGCCATGGCCTTAAGCTCTTCGGGAGTGCCGCAGGCAATAATCTTTCCCTTGTCGATGATGGCAATGCGGTCACATATCTCAGTCTCGTCCATGTAATGTGTTGTGAGGAAAATTGTCAGCCCCTCGGTGTCACGCACGCGCAAGAGATACTCCCAGATGCGCCGGCGCGTTTGCGGGTCGAGTCCGATCGTGGGCTCGTCAAGGAAGAGCACCCTCGGACTGTGGAGAAGTCCGAGCGCTATTTCGAGTCGCCTCTTCATGCCGCCGGAAAATGATGAGACGGATGAGTGCATTCTATCTTTGAGCTCCACCATGTCCATAAGTCTGTTCGCACGCTCGTTGAATGTACTCGCGGGAATGTCGTAGAGCATCGCATCGAATTGCAGGTTCTGCCATGCGGTGAGTCGCGTGTCCAGCGTCGGGTCCTGGAAAATGAGACCGATTGATTCCCTAACTCCAGCCTGGTCATTCCGAATATCCGAACCGTTTATCATCGCCCTTCCGGTTGTCGGCTTCAGCAGGGTGCAAAGCATGTTTATAGTGGTCGATTTGCCTGCACCGTTTGGGCCCACGAATCCAAAAATTTCTCCCTTCTCGACTTTGAATGAAACGTCGTCAACTGCAGTGAAGTCCTTGAATCTTCTAGTGAGGTTTTCGACATCGATTATACTATCGTTCGTGTTATTCACGTTTATCTTCACCATTCAATGACATAGATATCTCAGCGCAATATTTCAGGATATGCATTCTGGTTAGTTACAAAAATGCAGGGGTGTTTTCTCTCACCCACTGATCGAATGTGGTGGGCCTTCGGCCCAGGACACGCTCTACAGTGTCGGTGAAGACGGACGCGCGGCCTTCGCGAATGGCCCGATATATCGAGAGATGGTACTCAATCTCCCAATCAGGTGCTCCGGCTGTCTTAAGTCTTTTAGTCTCGACCTCTTCCAGAATAGGCTGGAACACGAGCAGTTTTCCGATCGCAGCACTTATCTTTGCAGTCATCTCCGAATAGCTCAGCGCTTCAGGTCCGGTGATTTCTAAAGACTCTCCGAGATATTTGTGAGTGGTCAAGACAACAGTTACGACTTCCGCAATGTCGTCGGGATGAATGAACGCAATCTTGCCTTCGCCGGTACATGATCTAAGGGTACCATGCCGTTTGATGGAGTCGGCCCAAAAGAGCGCGTTCGACATGAACCCCGATGGTCGCACGAATGTGAATCCAATTCCCCTCGCACGTATCGCTTCTTCCCCCCGTGCGTGCCAGACGCCTGTTCCAAATCCCTGTCTTGCATCCAATGATGAGAGCTTAACCAGGTGCCTTACACCCTCCGCCTTCGCAGCGTTTGCTGCTATTCCATCGCGATCCGGGATTTCTCGCCCCGTGTTGATAAGCAAGACAGAATCCGAACTCGAAAACGCCGGTCTCAGCGATTTTTCATTTGTCAGATCGCCTGTAACAATGTCAACCCGACCTCCATAAAGCCTCTTCGCTTTCTCGGCATCTCGCACAAAGACCCGAGGCCGAACACCTCGTTTCAGAAGCTTCTCGACGACACGGGACCCGATATCACCTGTAGCTCCGGTAATTAGAATTATGTCTTTTATACCTTCCGTAGAATGTGCCATCTTGTCATTTCTTATTATCGTCATAAATCTCAGGATATACCAGTGTGCTATTCTCAAAGACGATAAAGGGAGTGAAATATTCTGTTGCGGCGCGAAGAAGTGCAAAAAATAACCTGCTCTTTATCAAAAGGTTTCCAGTAGAGGATGCATCTGCTAAGCCTGCGCGAGGCCTTGTTTCTCCGTTCAGATTGGCAAAATGTGACGCAATTAAACGACTGAATGCTAGACGATGAATATGAAAGGAATCACCTACGATACCGGTATGAGCATTGGCAGCATAGTAACACGTCCAAGTTTTTACAGAGTGGTAGTGGAGCGGGAGATGCAAATTATGGCAAGCGATTTGGGGCTCGAGGTGATTCGCATAACAGGCGATTATCTCGACCGCGTGGTTATCGCGTCGAATGCAGATCTTCGCGCGGGATTAACCGTATGGTTTTCCCCCTTCACGCACAATTTGCGTGCGAGCTCACCTCTCTATTTTCTCTTGCAAGCTACACCGTGAGTTCGCTTTCAGAAAGACTTTTTCACGGGATCACATCTTATGATTACGATGTCATATAGAAAGCGTGAGCCCCGAAACTTCCGGGGCTCCACGATATTTAAGTTTTATGGTCAGGGTCTTGCGAGGTCGAAACGGTCGAGGTTCATGACCTTGTTCCATGCTGCTACGAAGTCATGGACAAACTTCTCCTGTGAGTCCTTGCATCCGTAAACTTCCGCCAGGGCCCGGAGCTGGGAGTTTGAACCGAAGATCAGATCGACTCGTGTGCCGGTCCACTTGGGCGCGCCAGTTCTGCGATCGTGTCCTTCGAAGAGGTCTTTCGAGACCGCTTTCCACTCCGTGCCCATGTCGAGCAGGTTCACGAAAAAGTCGTTGGTCAACGTCTCCGGCCGCTTCGTAAAGACACCATGCTTCGTCTGTCCGAAGTTCGTATTCAGGACGCGCATGCCGCCGATGAGTACCGTCATCTCGGGTGCCGTCAGCGTCAGCAGTTGCGCTTTATCTATCAACAACTCTTCGGCCGATACGGAGAATTTAGTCTTGAGATAGTTGCGAAATCCGTCTGCGCGCGGCTCTAGCACGGCGAATGACCCAACGTCGGTTTGCTCCTCCGAGGCGTCCATGCGTCCCGGCATGAACGGGATAGTCACTTTGTGACCGGCATTCTTTGCAGCTTTCTCGACGCCTGCACAGCCGGCCAGAACTATGAGGTCGGCCAGTGATACTTTCTTTCCGCGAGACTTCGGTTTGTTGTAAGCGCTCTGAATCCTCTCCAAAGTCTTGAGTACTTTCGCGAGCTGTGCCGGCTGGTTCACTTCCCAATCCTTCTGCGGAGAGAGGCGAATGCGGGCACCGTTGGCGCCGCCGCGCTTGTCGGAGCCACGGAAGGTGGATGCGGACGCCCAGGCGGTGGAAACCAACTCCGATACTGGAAGGCCCGAAGCTAGGATCTTTCGCTTGAGTAATGCGATGTCTTTTGCGTCGATCAACTTGTGTTTTACCTTGGGAATGGGGTCCTGCCAGATGAGCTCTTCTTTCGGAATCTCCGGGCCGAGATAGCGCGCGCGCGGACCCATGTCGCGGTGCGTCAACTTGAACCACGCCCGGGCGAACGCATCCGCAAATTGATCCGGATGTTCCATAAAGCGCCGGGAAATCTTTTCGTAAACGGGGTCGAACCGTAGGGATAGGTCCGTGGTCAGCATGGTGGGCGGGTGCTTCTTCGACGGGTCGTGCGCGTCCGGCACTGTGGCCTCCGCACCTTTTGCCACCCACTGATTTGCGCCGGCCGGGCTTTTCGTCAACTCCCATTCGTAGCCGAACAGGTTCTCGAAGAAATAATTGCTCCACTTCGTCGGCGTTTGGCTCCAGGTAACTTCTATGCCGCTTGTGATAGTGTCGCCGCCTTTGCCAGTGCGGTAGCTGTTTTTCCATCCGAGGCCTTGCTCTTCGATGGGGGCTGCTTCCGGCTCGGGCCCCACGTTGGATGCGGGGCCGGCGCCGTGAGTCTTGCCGAAAGTGTGGCCGCCTGCGATCAGGGCAACCGTTTCTTCGTCGTTCATCGCCATGCGGGCGAAGGTCTCGCGAATATCTTTGACAGCCGCTATCGGATCCGGGTTGCCGTTCGGGCCTTCCGGGTTGACGTAGATGAGACCCATCTGCACGGCACCAAGAGGATTCTCGAGATCGCGGTCGCCGGAATAGCGCTTGTCACCTAACCACTTTTCTTCGGAGCCCCAATAAACGTCTTCGTCCGGCTCCCAGACGTCCTCGCGCCCGCCGCCGAATCCGAAGGTTTTGAATCCCATCGATTCAAGCGCGACGTTGCCCGCGAGGATAAACAGATCGGCCCAGGAAATCTTCTTGCCGTACTTCTGCTTGATCGGCCAGAGCAGCCTGCGCGCCTTGTCGAGGCTGACGTTGTCCGGCCAGCTGTTGACTGGCGCGAAGCGCTGCTGGCCCCTGCCGGCACCGCCCCGGCCATCACCGATGCGGTAGGTACCGGCGCCATGCCAGGCCATCCGGATGAAAAGCGGTCCGTAGTTGCCGAAGTCCGCCGGCCACCAGTCCTGCGAGTCGGTCATCAGTGCGCGGAGATCTTTCTTAAGGGCCGCGAAGTTGAGCTTCTTGAACTCTTCGCGGTAGTTGAAATCCTTGCCCATCGGGTTCGACTTCGAGGAATGCTGGTGCAGCAAATCGAGCCGCAACTGGTTCGGCCACCAGTCTCGGATTGTCGTGCCGCTGCCCGCTACGGGGCACTTACTCTGTTCATTCATGATATTCACTCCTTGTCTTTCATTTGAATCTCTTTGCGATGTTACGTTTAAGCTGCTTTAGAAACAGCAATAATAATAGGAATTATTCCTAATGTATATTGATGAAAACTGAATGTCAAGACGAAGATTTTACAAATATTCCGAGAACCGCCGGCAATAGGACGACTCGCCGATGCTATCCTCGGAGATTTAGGGTGGCGCCATGCGTGAGAATTTCGAACCGATCCGTACAACTATTCCCTTTCGATAAGTTCGGCGAAGGCAACTGTTCAATGTAAGCGATTTCCAAATTAGAAGAAACCAACGGGATGGTTTTGGCTTCCGATTTCAGTAAATTTATTTACGAATGACCGAGAACGCACTCAAAATACTTACGCCGAAATTTATTTCCCAATTATCCGGCATGGAGCTGAGGGCCAGACTGATAGTCGAGGGATTCCTGGTCGGGATGCACAGGAGCCCGTACCATGGCTTCAGCGTCGAGTTCGCAGAACACAGGCAATATTTTCCCGGCGACGACATTAGCAATATCGATTGGAAGGTCTTCGGCAGAAGCGACCGTCTTTATATAAAGCAATATGAGGAGGAGACGAACCTTAAGGCCTACATTCTCATCGACGCCAGCGGCTCGATGGGATTCAAACGCGACGGAGAAATAACCAAGCTTGAGTACGCATCCTTTCTTGCCGCCGGTTTGATTTACTTGATGATGAAGCAGCAGGATGCGACGGGACTTGCAATATACGACGAGACGGTCAGACGTCTCTTCGAGCCGCATCTCACGTATTCGTATATGAAATTGCTTCTGACCGAGCTGTCTAATCTGCGGGCAAATTCAAGAACGTCGACCGCAACTGCGCTCTCTTCACTTGCCGAGAGAATAAAGCGTCGCGGCTTGATCATTGTCATAAGCGATTTCCTGGACGAGACGAAAAGCGTCATCACCGCATTGAAGCATTTTCGTCATCGGAAAAATGAAGTCATCGCTTTTCATATCTTGGATGACGCGGAGATTACTCTCGATTTTCCCGGGGACGCATTGTTCACCGATCTTGAGACGGGAGAACGAATTTCTACACAAGTCTCCGCGTTGAAGACGGCATACAAGAAAAACGTGAGCAGCTTTATCCACGATTTGAAAGGCAAGTGCTTCGAGAACGATATCGACTACACACTCATCAGCACTTCGACGCCGTTCGACAAGGCGCTGACGGCATACCTGACGAGAAGAAAGAAAATATTCTGATTGAAAATCCTGAGCTCTAAAAACCGAGCTGAAAGCAAGCACAAAGTCCGAAATCAGAAAGTATATGCCGGCTGAGAAAGAGAATTTCTGTCACGTGCTATGACTGTGAATTTGTCCAGTCTCCTACGAACGAATTTCATGTAATGAAAGTAGCGGTAATTCTTAACATGGAGGTACGCCGAGGATTTCACAGGGGAACACCGGGCGGAATATTTACTTTCTTCATATTCTCCGTGTTTCTTGTCTCCTCTGTGTTTATATATTTTGCTTTTCAGCGCCGGCTCGCTTGCTTCGGTCTCCGTGAAGGAGAGCTAGCGGCGAGCGACGAGAGCGGCTCTGGCGATTTAGGATTTCGAGCATTGACTTTGTAGAAGGAGGAAGCATGGAAATAATAATATTGTCTGCAGTCATGGTACTGCTGGTAGCGATGGTCATGATCTTTTTGCAATTCAAGCACGTCTCCACGAAAGAACATTCATCGTCCGAGCAAATGATGCAAATGCTTGCCATGTTCAAATCCGACGTCGAGTCCGCCGTTAAGTCCGCCTCTGAGACGACTCGTGCCAGTAACGATATCATGGTGCAAACGCTCCAGCTCGTTACGAATACGCTCTCGAAGGGGATGGAGGAGAACCGGGCGGGGACAAATTCCCAGGTCGAACAGCTTGCGGGCCAGGTCTCTCAATTAGCAAACATCGTCGGCAAACAGGTCGAAAATCTTCGCGGCTCCGTTGAGGATCGGTTGACTAACTTTAGCTCTCAGCTTGGCGGTCAGCTTTCAGAAGCCAACAAATTGTTTTCGTCTCTCAAGCAGGATTTCGGTCAGTTGAAGGAGTCTAGCGACAGCATGCTTGAAATTGGAAAGCAGATAAACCAGTTGCAAAACATTTTGAGCTCGCCGAAGCTTCGCGGGAATTTGGGCGAGACGCTTTTGGAGGATTTGATCAAGCAAGTCATACCGCAAGGCTCTTATGAATTTCAATATGCATTCCGTGACGGATCAAAAGTCGACGCGATCATCAGGACATCGGAAAGAATTATTCCTATAGATTCGAAATTTCCGAAGGACGAGTTCGAGCGTTATGTGAATGCTCAGAGTGACTCCGAAAAGAATAACGCCATGACAAAGTTTTCCAAGGCGATAAAAAATCAAATCGACGACATTGCTGCGAAATACATCAAGCCCGCCGAGAACACGTTTGACTTTGCCATTATGTTTATTCCTTCAGAGAGCATGTACTATGAGCTGCTGATGCAGGAAGGCGACGAAAGCGGGGTGTATCGCTACGCAGTGAAGAAGCATGTGGTCCCTGCGTCGCCGAACAGTTTTTACGCTTATATCCAGGCAATCGCCATCGGGCTCAAAGGAATGCAAATCGAAAGAAATGCGCAGCTGATCCGCGACCAGCTTGCTCAGCTTGAAAATTCCCTGGCAAGGTTCGATGATCATTTCGAGACCCTCGGCAGCCATCTAAAAAATGCGTCGAATAAATACAATGATTCCCACGAGGCG
>Ga0335078_10011162_pt1 | contig 13324 bp, 10 predicted proteins | sample Lox_Sample_32_FD_206711 | JGI IMG/M metagenome (GOLD analysis project Ga0335078, IMG submission 206711) | Soil microbial communities from Loxahatchee National Wildlife Refuge, Florida, United States - Lox_Sample_3.2 | ecosystem: Environmental > Terrestrial > Soil > Wetlands | place: USA...
CGGCGACTCCCCCGTCCGCCGTATTCGCCAGACGGGACAAATGCGGACGTACTCTTTCCAGGGTCTCGACCAGAAAATCGTGTTCCGAGGCGGCTGCTTTTCGCTGCGACGGATCGGCAGTGGCCGCGAGGGTTTCAGCGGCCAGATCGGCCATCAGCCGGGTGGCGTGCACATCGCGCGGCTGGAACCCGCGCGCATGGCCGAAACGCACTTCGAGCGAGCCGATAATTTTCGTCCCCGCATTCATGGGGACGGCGATCAGCGATTTCAATCCCGCAGCACCGTGGGCGTTGGCCAGGAGCGGCTCTTGTTCCGCATCCGGAATCTGCAGCAGCGTTCCATTCAGACAGCATTGCGCGCTGAGACTCTCCTCGATAGGAACCATGGCGGCCAGATCGCCCGCCGCTGCTCCGGTTGCCGCGCAGTATTCCAGTTGATCGCCGCGAAGGACTGTAATAGCAGCGCCATCGGCCCCGGTGATTTTCTGCAGACGCTTGGCGATAAGCGCGGCCGCCGCGGCCCACTCCATTCGCGCCCCGCGGATTTTTTCCTGCACTTCTACCAGGTCGGAAAGCAGGCTGCTCGGGCCGATTGCGGCATCGCGGCCGGACTGCAGCAGCTCGTTGTGCTCCTGCACCACAAAGGCCGCCGACAGAAGCTGCTGAAACGAAAACTCGTCCAGAGCATTCTGAGGATTGCTTCCGCTGAGATTGGGCGGCGATTTCACGATTACTTTAGACGGCAAAGAACAGACTCGGGGACTTTCATTGTAGCAATTCCGCATCCAAACAGAACAAGCGGATTCAGCAAGCTCTTGATTCCAAAAACCTAAACTCGGTTGCGTCACCCTGCCAGCGAGGAGTGCAAGAAACTGCAAACTTTCGGTAGCTTTCGCACCGTCTTGTTCTATTCCGGGAAACTCGCTCCCACAACAGACCCAAAGTCTGCCCACCAGAGATTACGCCTTTTGCGCACAAACTAAAGCAATCAAAAGGTCTTTGGCCTTTCGCGCGCGGGATCGAAGATTTGGCGAAGGAGTTGCTTTCCGCCTCGGCGAGGGCGCGGTCGCAGCGCCCATGACCGAAATAAGGCGGTTTCACATGATGGCGGATTTGCGGGAAATCAAGATCACGCCTCGCGATCATCAGGTCTTGCGGCTTCTGGTGCAGGGGTGCAGTAACAAGGAAATCGCGGCGCAACTGAAGATCAGCCCGCGCACCGTCAAACAGCACCTGCGCACGCTTTTCTTGAGAGCGGGCATTCGCGACGGGCGCAAGCGCGTGAAGCTGGCGACCGCCATGTTTCAAAAGGAGCAGACTGAATATGCCACCGCGAGACCGATTAACGGCAAAGGAAGTACAGGTCGCAGCGCTGGTCTGGCAAGGGCTGACCAATCGTGATATTGCCGGACGTCTGGGCACAACCGAACAGGTCGTGAAGAACTACCTTCGCACCACATTCGACAAGCTGGGGGTCTGGAGCCGCCTTGAATTGGCGCTGTACGTGGCAGGTCATGGCGGGGCGGGCTGGGAGCATACGCTTTTTCCCCCGGGTGGGGCCATGGCAACAGGGTCCTCCGCTCAAACCGCACAGCCGTGATTCCGCGCGTCGGCGCGCCGCAGAGGGCGGCACAGAAACACGCCGCAGCGCGCCGAATGGAAAAGCGAGCCAGGAAAGGGAAGTGTCAGATCGGGAGTTGGGTGATGCTCTTGAGGAATTGCCGCAGGCGATCGTCGTGTTCGGCGGACATCTCGGCAAATTTCACGCCGATACCGAAGCCGGGGCGGCTGTTCACCACCGTGCCATCGAGCCACAGTTTTTGCTCCCGGATCCAAAGCCCGATCTTGACTTTGATTCCCCGGCGCAGCGGCATCGGCATTTCGATGAAGCAGCCTCCGGCGCTCAAGTCGAGCGCCTTCACCCAGATGGGGGCTGCTTGCCCTTCGGGATGAAGCTCGACGGAGCTCGAGCACTTCAGGCGGGCATGCAGGCGGCGATCGGCCCCGGTGGGCTGGCGTTTGTAAACATCAATACGGTCAGTGGGCACGGGCAAGTCCCACATGGGCTTCTCCGGCGCCATGTTCATGAGCCCAAGCTGGCCGGCGAGCGGCGACCCTGGCAGCCCGGCCCATTGCACTTTGAAGCGGCCTCGGTTCTGTTTGTAGGTCAGTCCTATGACTTCTCCGGGTTTGACCTGGGCCTGCACGCCGCCCACGCGTGCGCCGCAGCGGCTGATGTCGAGGGTAGAGATATTTTCCGAGAACACGTGGCCGGCGGCATCGGTGCCGAAGACGCGGACGGGCAGGCTGGCTTGCAGACGCGGTTCTTGGCGTTGACCCATCTCGACGCTGCGGAATAGCTGCGGGGATCTGTTGAGGCGATGTTACCCCCTGCTTGCAGCCGTGCCAAGTGCCGTGCGGACTACGGTTTACCGTGTTTCACAGGACAAACATGCAAAGCCTTGCAGAGCCACCCATCTCTAATAGATGGATAAACTGCTTAGAATGAATAGCTTACTACAACGTCGTCCGGTCTCGGAATTGCTTTCACGTATGCGGTAGCCGGTGTTCTGCGCCCCAGGGAGGGCCGAGTGGCACAGAAAGAAATCTTTTGGATGGCCTGCGATTCGACCGAGCAGCTACGGGCGGAGTATGGCCCCTTTCGCAGCCGTCAGGAAGCGGAGCGCGAAGCCCGGCGGCTCGGCTTCGAGTTTTTGTTGCGCTACGAACATCTGCTGAATGAGAACGAGGAGATTCTGGAAGTCCGCAGCGTTTTCATCGAATTGTCGGCCGCCGCCGGGGCACCCAGCGGAAGTGACACCGAACGGCGTCTTTACACCCGCTGCGCCAGCTGCGGCGAGGCCGCCATCCATGAGGTGCATTGGCTGGCCGAAGTCTGGGCTGACATTCATGAATTCGAGCACTCCCGCCATCATGTGCGCCTGTTCGAGCAAGTTCGCGGCAGGGAATTGAAGGAAATCGGCAACTGGCGCGCGGCCTAGCCCATTAAGCTCTCAGCTTTCAGCTATCGGTCTTTCAGTCACGGAATTCTGGTAGTGCGCGCATTGCGATTGGCTCTTAGACGAACCCGGAAAGGCGCGCGACGCCGACTCCGCATTGCCCGCCAGCAGTTTTTGCGGTAACTTTTCAAGCGGGTTTCCAAAAACCACTACTCGAATCTATGACTGCGTTTCTTTCCCTGCTTCTTGCCTTGCTGCCTCTTCTGGGGATCGTCGGCATGGTGTGGGTGTACGGCGTCTCAATTACGGTGGACAACCTGTTCCTGGCCCTGATTCTGCTCGCCATCGCGGCGACCTTTGCCGGGAATGCCTTGTTCGAGCTGCGAAAGCGGCGGACGACCCCGGCCTCAGGGAGGGCCTCGAAGAGTGCGGCTTCCGCAGCCATGACTTCCCTGGGAGGAGGCTTTCGCCGCGGCCGGGTTGAGCAGGTCGAATTCTTTGAGTCGCACGTCGGCCAGCCCAACAAATCCATTGTGATGCTTGCGGACGGGGCGAGCTCGCCCGAAACTCTGGTGCTCGAAGGCGACGTCCGCAACGCCCTTCCCGTGGGGCGCAAGGTTGAAATCACCTTCCGCAAGGAGAGCGGCAGGAACGTGCTGGTTGAAGTGCGATACGCGTGAGGCGCGAGCGCAGCCTCCTGGCAAAGATCATCATTCAACAAGCTAAGTGTTCGCGATCCGCGAAAGTCACACTGCGCGACGCCGGGTTTGACGGCCGCGGCAGACATCCATCGAAATTACCGACGTAACTCAGGCGGCCACTTTGCCGCCAAAATGTGCCTCACGAACAGTGCATACTTCCAATACTCCGCCGTTCCGTAAGAACGCCGCCGGAACGGTGTCTCGGGGAGCAACCAGGGAATGTTGGATCCGAAAACGGCGCATGGCACACCGACGATGCTGGTGCGTGCCGATGAGATCCAGGAGCAGATTCACCAGATTTCCGGACGCGATCTGCAGCTCTGGTCTATCGGCGCGCTGATGATCGTTGTGCTTACCAGCGGACTGCTGGCGCTGGTGCTGCCCAACCTGATGTGGAAGCAACATATCCTGCGCGTGGAACAGGCCTACCTGCCACAGCTGTTCTTCGGCCTGATTTCGCTGATTCTGCTGTTTAACATCTATCTGCTGGCGCAAAAGATCACGCTGAACGCTACCCGCCGCAAATTGATCAGTGAACTGGTGCTGAATGAAAGGCTCGAAAGCCTCTCCCTGGTGGACCCGCTGACCCAGATTCTGAACCGGCGCGCGATTGATGTGCTCATTCCGCGCGAGGTCGCGCGGGCCAACCGCCTGGGCAACAGCCTGGCGTTTATGGTGCTCGATGTTGATGGCTTTCGCAAAATCAATACTCAGTTTGGCCCGCAGGAAGGAGACCACCTTCTAGCCGAATTCGGAAAAATCCTCAGAGTTGTGTTCCGCGGAGGCGACCTGGTTTTTCGCCAAGGTGGCGATGAATTTCTGGTGCTGATGCCGGACACCAGCGAGGAGCAGGCGGAGTACCCGGTGCACCGCTTGAACCAGTCCGTCGAGCAGTGGAACCTTAGTAGCAAGAAGCCTTATGAGATGGCGGTGACCTGGGCCGTCGCTCCCTACGTGACCGGCACCGACTTCGCCGATGTGCTGCGCGCTGTGGACCGCAAGATGTATCAGAAAAGGCACAAGCTCGTGCCCATCTTCTAGCTGTCTCTCGTCTCTTTCACGATCCCTAAACAGACTTTTCAACGGGGGCGCAGCGAACCGGCGGCGGTGCGATCGAGCATCCACATCAGCTTGCCATCTTCCGGTCGCACTCGCTGGCAGGGTAAGTTAGCCTGCGGATTCTCCAGCGCCTGCTGCACGATGGCCGCTTTATCCGCGCCAGCCGCGAGAAACAAAACACACGCGGCGTGATTGAGCACGGGGAAGGTGAACGTGATGCGATAGGTTTTGAATTTCTCCACCCAGTTGGCTACTACAAGGCGGTTGCTTTCTGCCAGAGCGGCTGTGCCGGGAAAGAGCGACGCGGTGTGTCCGTCCGGGCCAATGCCGAGCAGAATCAGGTCAAAGCGGGGAAACTCGCCGGGGCGCAGGCCAAAGAAAGAAACCAGATTCTGCTCATATTCGCGGGCGGCCGCTTCGGCATCAGGATTTTCCGCCGGAATGCGGAAGATGTGATTGGCCGGCGCGGGAACTTTGGAAAGCATAGCTGCCTTCGCCATGCGGTAATTGCTTTCGGCATCGGTCGGCGGCACATGGCGCTCGTCGCCCCAGAAAAAGAAAATCTTGTCCCATGGGACCGCAGGCACGCTCCCGCTGGCGAGCAAGGTGAACATACCCCTGGGCGTGGAACCGCCGGAGAGCGCTACGCAGAACCGGCCCCGGCTGCGTACGGCTTCGGAGGCCGAAACCACAAACTGATCGGCGGCGGCGCGAAACAGCTGAGCGGAATTTTCCAAGACGCGAATTTCGGCTTGATCCATACGGGAGGAACCAGCGAGGCGGCTATTCACTGGCCTGCCTTGGCCTGGGCGAATCGGGCCGCTCCCAGCAGGGCAACCTTATCGTTGCAGATCACCTGCACGGGGATGGACTCGAGTAGCGGCTGCATGCGTCCCTTCGACACGAATGCCTGCATAAACAGCGGCCCGGAGAGCTTGGAGAGCATCTTGGGCGCGATTCCGCCCGCCAGAAAAACGCCGCCGGTCGCCATTACTTTCAAAGCCATGTTTCCCGCCTCCGCGCCGTAAACCGAAACGAACAGGTCCACCGCCTGTTCACACAGCGGGCACCTGCCTTCGAGCGCGGCGCGCGAAATCGCGGCGGCGGGGTCCATCTCCTGCATTTCTTCGGTCAGCCATTTCGCTTCGCTGCCGCGGCCGGTGTCGCGCAGGAAATGAAACACATTCACCAGCCCCGGACCCGAAACGATGCGCTCGTAGCTCACGTGACCGAACCGAGCATTGAGATAGCTGAAGAGTTCCACTTCGAGCGCGGTGCGCGGAGCAAAATCCGTATGGCCGCCTTCGCAGGCAAAAACCTGGTGCTGCAAACCGTCCCAGAACATTCCGGCCTCGCCCAGTCCGGTTCCCGCGGCCACGACCGCCTGATTTCCAATCGGATTTCCCTTCACCCGATTCAGGGGAACCATGTCCTCGGGGCCCAGGGTCTGCACGCCCCAGGCGCAGGCTTCGAGATCATTGATCAGCAGCGCGTGCTTGATGTGCAGCTCATGACTCAGGCGGCTGGCATCAATGACCCAGGGCAGGTTGGAAGTTTCCACGCGCCCGCTGCGCACCGGCCCCGGCACGCCAAAGCAGGCGGCGACGGGTTGGGCATGGTTCGCCGCCACGAACTTGGCGATGATGTCATCCAGAGCGGAAAACTCGCGGCTGGGAAATACCGTGGTAGCAAGCTGATTGAAATGTCCATCAGAGACGTCGAAGAACGCAAGCCGGGCGTGCGTTCCTCCGATGTCGCCGGCGAGAATCATTTTTCGAAATTCCTCCAGTGGCGCCCGTCGCGTTCCAGCAACTCGTCGGCATCCTTGGGTCCCCACGTGCCGGCGTGGTAATTGGGAAAGTAGCGCGGCGGCAAGGCCTTCCAGACATCGAGCACCGGGCTCACCACGCACCATCCCGCTTCCACCATGTCGGCGCGCTGGAACAGCGTGGCGTCGCCGATCATGCAATCGTGCAGCAGGCGCTCGTAGCCGGTGGAAGGCTGCTGGCCGAAATAATCCGCGTATTCAAAATTCATGTCCACCGCGCCCAGCCGCATCGCCGGCCCGGGAACTTTGGCGGCAAACTGCAGCGAAATTCCTTCTTCCGGCTGAATGTGCAGCACCAACTGGTTGGGCATGAGGCTATCCACGGGAGTGTCGCGGAAGAGCACGAACGGCGCCCTCCGGAATTGGATCACGATGTGGGTATTTTGCGCCGCCAGCGCTTTACCGGTGCGAAGATAGAAGGGAACATCCGCCCAGCGCCAATTATCAATCAGCAGCTTCATGGCGACGAAAGTTTCGGTCTTCGAATCCGGAGGCACATCTTCTTCCGCACGGTAGGCGGGAACGCGCTTTCCCGCTACGATGCCTTCACCGTATTGGCCGCGGACTGTGCGGGTCAGAACCTCTTCCGAAGAATAGGGTTGAATGGCATTCAGAATCTTGGCTTGCTCGTCGCGTACCGCATCGGCGCGAAAGGAAACCGGCGGCTCCATCGCCGTGAGGCTGATGAGCTGCATCATGTGGTTGGGCACCATGTCGCGCAGGGCGCCGGCCTTGTCGTAGTAACTTCCGCGCTGCTCGACCCCGACCGTCTCCGCCACCGAAATCTGGATGTGATCAATATAGCGGCGGTTCCACACCGGCTCGAAGATTCCATTCGCAAAACGGAAGGCCAAAATATTCTGGACAGTCTCTTTGCCGAGGTAATGATCAATCCGGTAAATCTGGTTCTCTTCCGCCACCCGCAGCAACTGCTGATTCAGCGCCTTGGCCGATTCCAGATCATGCCCGAACGGTTTTTCGATGATCACCCGCCGCCAGTGGCGGTTTTCCTGGTGCATCAGTCCCACCGCGGCCAGTTGCTCGACGATCGGGCCAAAGAAATCAGCCGCCGTCGCCATGTAGTAGAGATGATTGCCGTGGGTGGAATGTTCGCGGTCTGTCTTTTCCACCAGGTCCTTTAACTGGGGGAAAAGGTTCTTATCGTTGAAGTCGCCGGCCATGTAATACATGCGGCGAACGAACCACTCCCAGATGTCCGCGTCCACCGCGTCAGTGCCGAACTCCTTGATGTCCTCCGACGCTTTCTTGCGAAATTCATCGTTCGACATTTTGGAGCGGGCGACGCCGATCACGGCGAATTCGCGGGACAGCAATTCGCTCTTGGCCAGGTTGTAAAGCGCGGGAATGAGCTTGCGGCGCGTCAGGTCTCCGGCGGCCCCGAAGATGACCATCACGCAGGGCTCGCCGACCTTTCCCACGCGCTGAGTGGCAGGCAGAATTGCAGTTTCGGCCATTCTGATCCTCAGAGGTTCCGGTATAGATTACGCTGATTTCTTGGCGGCGGTTTGTTCGATATGTCCGCCGAACTTCTGCCGCATGGCGGAGAGCATCTTTTCCGCGAACGTGTGCTGCTGGCGTGAACGGAAACGCACAAACAAGGCGGCGGAAAGAACGTCCACCGGCACCGCCTCTTCCACCGCAGCCTGGATCGTCCAGCGGCCCTCGCCGGAATCCTGCACGAAACCCTCGTATTCGGAAAGCGTAGGATTCTCCGCCAGCGCCATGGCCGTGAGATCGAGCAGCCAGGAGCTGATCACGCTGCCGCGGCGCCACACTTCGGCGATATCGGCAAGATTTAAATCGTAGCGGTGGTGCTCCGGCAACTCTTTACTGGTGGCGTTACGAAAAATATCGAAACCCTCCGCGTAGGCCTGCATGATGCCGTACTCGATGCCGTTGTGCACCATCTTGACGAAGTGCCCCGCGCCAGACGGGCCGCAATACAGGTATCCCTCTTCCGCTGCGCTGGATGATGCGCCTGGCATTTTCTCACGGCCCGGGGTGCGCGGAATGGATCCGCGGCCGGGCGCCAGAGTCTTGAAGATAGGATCAAGCTGCTGCACCACTTCCCTGGGGCCGCCGATCATCATGCAGTAACCGCGCTCCAGGCCCCAGACCCCGCCGCTGGTGCCCACATCCACGTAATGAATGCCTTTGTCCTTCAGCTGCTGGGAGCGGCGCACGTCATCTTTAAAATAGGAATTGCCGCCGTCAATCATGATGTCGCCCGCCTGAAACCGCTGCGCCAGCGCCTGCACGGTTTGCTCGGTCGCATCCCCGGCCGGCACCATGAGCCACGCGATCCGCGGCTTGCCGAGCTTGGCGACGAAATCATCGAGCGAGCTCGATGCAACCGCGCCTTCGGAGGAAATCCTTTTCACATTTTCCGGGCTGAGATCGCTGACTACGACTTCGTGACCGCCGCGCATGAGCCGGCGTGTCATGTTGGCTCCCATTTTTCCCAGACCAACCATTCCCAGTCGCATGAAAGCTCCTTCCGTTGAGAGGATACGACCGTTCTCGCGCACCGGCGAAAGTCGCATAGCTTCCGGCAGCTACGCCAGGGCTTGGCGGACCATCTTCGCCAGCGCCTGCAGCCCCGCCTTGACGTCCTTGCCCAGATGCACGCGCAGAGCGCGGCGGCCGCGCTCGGTCAGCACCTGAAAATCTCCTCGCGCCTGCGCCGCTTTTACCACGCCGAAGGTGTATTTCTGGCCCGGCACCGGCAAATCGGCCGCATCATCGCAGGTGACCTGAAGAAAAACGCCGGTATTCGGCCCGCCTTTATAAGCCTGGCCGGTCGAATGCAGAAAACGAGGGCCAAAGCCCAGGCAAGTGGCGACTTTCTTTTTGTCGCGGATGGCGTGCCGCATTTCTTGCAGCGAGGCTTCGTGGTCTCCATTCATCTCAATGAAAGCGAGCAGAGCGAAATAATCGTTCGCCACCACGCGATTGAAATGCGCGCGCAGATATGCCGTGAGAGATTTATCGCTCCCCGCCGCCTTTTTCAGTGCATCGGCATTCTTGGAATCGGTAAACAGCTTGATGCCGTTTTCCTCCAGCAGCGGAGTCTCGCCGGGCAGCGAGCCGCTCTTTTCATACTCGTTGGTCAGATTGCGGGTCGCAACCTTTGCCGCTTCCACATCCGGCTGGTTGAAGGCATTGATTCCGATGATAGATCCAGCCACGCCCGTGGCGATCTCCCAGCGGAAAAATTCCTGCCCCAGATCATAGATATCGCCCAACGCGATCCGCACCACGGGCTGACCCCCGGCTTCAAGCGCTGCGACTTTGGCTTCCTGCGCCGCGTCCGGCGCAGAATCCAGCCGCAGATAGGCGAAGACGCGATCGCTGCCGTAAGCGTCAGGCGCGCCCAGGGCCTCGCGATCAACCGGAATGATCCCCTTCCCCTGTTTTCCGGTGGACTCGGCCAGCAATTGCTCCAGCCACGCGCCCAGGTCCGACAACGCGGGAGACGCGATGATCGTAACCTTGTCGCGGCCCGCCTTGGCGGCCGAACCCAGAATGATTCCCAGCACCACGCCGGGATTTTCCTCGACCGGCACGCAGGAAGCGCAAGCCTCCGCCATCTCTTCGGTGCGATCGAGAAATTTATTGAGGTTCAGACCCATGAGCGCCGCCGGGACCATGCCGAAATTGGAGAGCGCGGAGTAGCGTCCCCCAATGCTGGGCAGGCCGTAGAAAATGTGGCGGAAGTGGTCGCTTTCAGCGGCCTGTTGCATCTTGGAGCCGGGGTCGGTCACGGCGATGAAATGGCTGCCGGCCTTCTCTTCGCCCACCGCCTGTTTCAGGCGGTCGAAGAAGTACTGCTTAAAGATGTTCGGTTCGAGGGTGGTGCCGGACTTGCTGGACACCACGAACAAAGTCTTCGTCAGATTGATTTTCTTCTCGAACGCTCTAATCTGGGCCGGGTCGGTCGAATCAAGTACATGCAGCTTAGGGAATCCTTTGATTTGCCCGAAAGTTTCCGCCAGCACCTCGGGGCACAGGCTCGACCCGCCCATTCCCAGCACGAGGACATCGCTGAACCCACCGCTTTTCGCCTCATCCTGCAGCCGGCGCAGATTATCAATGTGCGCGATCTGGTCTTCTGTAATGCCGAGCCAGCCCAGCCAGTTGGCTTCATCGGTGCCGGTCCAGAGCGACGCGTCGCGGTGCCATAGCCGGCGCACTTTGCCCGCGGCCCGCCAGTCATCCATCGTGGTTTTCACCGAAGCGGCCAGTGGTTCCGGCAACTTATATGTTTGCTTGCTCACCTTTGGCGTGATCTGCGATTTGCTGCTTTTTTCCACCGCTTCGAGCAGCTTGTCGAATGCCTCGGCAAACAGCCGCACGCCGTCATCGGTCAGCTTGTCGGTGACTTCATCAATCGAAATGCCAAGCTGCGCCAGGGTTTTCATGGTCTGCTCAGCCGCGGCAAGATCTTTCGTCAGGGTCAGGGCGGGGTGGCCATGATCGCGAAAAGCGTCCAGCGTGTTCGGCGGAACGGTGTTCACCGTATCGGGGCCGATCATCTCGTCCACGTACATCGTGTCGCTGTAGTTGGGATTCTTCGTGCTGGTGCTGGCCCAGAGCACCCGCTGTGTCTGTCCGCCTTTAGCGGCCAGCCTTTTCCAGCGCTCGGTGTCAAATATGCGCAGATAGCTCTGATATGCCTCTTTTCCGTTGGCGATGGCGACTTTGCCCATAACGCTTTTGAGCTGCTCCTGTTCGCGGGGATCTTTCGAATTCTTCAGCCGCGCCTGCGCGATCGAATCCACGGAGTTGTCAATACGGCTGATGAAAAAGCTGGCCACGCTGGCCATTTTGCTCACATCGCCACCCCGCGCCGCCAGTTGCTCCAGGCCGGCGATGTAGGCCTCCGCCACGTGCTCATACACCTTACGGGAAAAAAGCAGCGTAACATTGATGTTAATGCCTTCGCTGATGAGCTGCTGAAACGCCGGAATGCCTTCCTTGGTGCCGGGGACTTTGATCATCACATTTTCCCGGCCCACCGCCTTCCACAGGGTGCGCGCCTCCTGGAGCGTGCCCTGCGTGTCGCGCGCCAGGTACGGCGAAACCTCCAGGCTCACATACCCATCGCGCCGTTTGGTTTGGTCGTACACCGGCCGCAAAATGTCGGCCGCGTCCTGAATGTCGCGAATCGCCAAGACCTCGTAGCGCGCCTTGGCATCCAGGTCGGTTTTCGATTCCAGCGATTTAAGCAGGTCGGCGTAATCGGTGCTCGCCGCGATCGCCTTCTCAAAAATCGCAGGATTCGAAGTCATGCCGCGCAATCCGTCCTCTTCAATCAGGCGCTTCAGCTCGCCGCTCGTCAGCAGGTTGCGACGGATGTAATCCAGCCAGACGGATTGGCCGAACTTCTGCAGGTCCAGCAGATGATTGGTGGCTTTTGTGGTTTCTAGGACTCCGGTGGGATTCATGAATGCCTCTCCAATTCGTTATGGCTTCCAGTAATATGTGGCCTGCCGGATGCGTTCCCCGGCAGCTTCAATGCCCCTTCGGCTTTGCCATCGCCTCGCGCGCCGCGGCGACGACATTTTCCGTGGTGAACCCGAACTTCTTGAGCAGGTCTTTCAATGGCGCGGAAGCGCCGAAGCGGTGCATGCCCAGCACCACGCCAGACGGGCCGACATATTGTGACCAGCCAAACGTGCTCGCCATTTCCACCGCCACGCGCGCTTTGATCTCCGCCGGCAGGACCTGCTTTTTGTAGTCCTCGCTTTGCTGCTCAAAAATGTCCCACGACGGCATACTCACCACACGAGCGTTCACGCCTTCCGATTTCAACCGTTCGTACGCCGCCACGCACAGCCAAACTTCGCTGCCCGTTCCCATCAGGATCACTTCCGGCTTGCCGTTGGCCGCGTCGGCCAAAACGTAAGCCCCCTTCGCCACGCCGGAAGCCGGCGCATATTTCGCGCGATCGAACGTGGGCATGGCCTGCCGGCTCAACACCAGCGCTGTCGGCCGGTCGTGCGACTGCACCGCAATCTTCCACGCCTCCACCGCTTCGTTTGCATCGCCCGGCCGCAGCAGCGTCAAGCCCGGCATGGCGCGCAATGATGCCAACTGCTCAATCGGCTGATGGGTCGGCCCGTCTTCGCCCAATCCGATGGAATCGTGCGTAAAGACGTAGATGACAGGGATCTCCATGATCGCCGCCAGCCGGATCGAAGGCCGCATGTAATCGCTGAAATTGAAAAACGTCCCGCCAAATGGACGCACCTTGGAAAGCGCCATGCCATTCAGCGCCGCGGCCATGCCATGTTCGCGCACGCCGAAATGGAAATTGCGCCCCGCATAACTGCCAGCTTCGAATGTCCCTGCGCCTTCGAACTTCAGGTCAGTCTTGTTGGAAGTTGCCAGGTCGGCCGCCCCGCCAATCAGCCACGGAATGTTCTGCGCCAGCACGTTCAGCACCTTGCCGCCGCTTTCCCGCGTGGCAACGCCCTTGGCGTCGGCGGGAAATGTCGGCAGGTTCTTGTCCCAGCCCTGCGGCAGCTTGTCATGCTGCATCAGGTCAATCTGCTCGGCGAGTTCGGGATGCTGCTTCTTGTACTCGGCAAACAGTTTCGTCCACTTCTCGCGCAATCCGCGCCCGCGCTTGCCGATCCCTTCCCGAAAGTTTTCCAGCACGCCATCCGGGACCAGGAATTTCGCCTCCTCCGGCCAACCATAGAATTTCTTAGCCAGCCGCACTTCTTCTTCGCCCAGCGGCTCGCCGTGCGC
>Ga0335078_10011164_pt1 | contig 13323 bp, 11 predicted proteins | sample Lox_Sample_32_FD_206711 | JGI IMG/M metagenome (GOLD analysis project Ga0335078, IMG submission 206711) | Soil microbial communities from Loxahatchee National Wildlife Refuge, Florida, United States - Lox_Sample_3.2 | ecosystem: Environmental > Terrestrial > Soil > Wetlands | place: USA...
CGACGCTGCTCGGCGAGGTCGCGGCGATCTCGCTGCTCGTCGGCGGGATCGGCGTGATGAACATCATGCTCGTGTCGGTCACCGAGCGCACGCGCGAGATCGGGATCCGCAAGGCGGTCGGCGCCCGCCGTAGCGACATCCTCACTCAGTTCCTGGTCGAGGCCGTGCTCGTGTCGTTCTTCGGCGGCGTCGCGGGGGTGATCGCCGGAATCATCGGCAGCCAGTTCAAGATCGCCGGCGTGGAGCCTGTGATCGCGCCCTACTCGATCGTGCTCGCGTTCGGCGCCGCGGTCCTGACCGGGCTCTTCTTCGGCACCTATCCAGCCGGCCGCGCCGCGGCGCTCCGGCCGATCGAGGCACTCCGCTTTGAGTGAACAACAAGAAACACGAGGTAGCGAGATGAACGCGATCCCCTACGACCGCCCCGAGGAGGAGTGGGACAGCTATCAGGAGGGGTCCGACGATTTCGCGCTCCCCGGGCGTCCTCGCCGGCAATGGTTCAACAAGACGAGTGCGGCCGTGTTTGCCGTGCTGCTCGGCGTGATCGGCTTCTACGTCGGCGTGCGGGTGGAGAAGAGCCAGGTTTCGACCACGTCGAGCTCGGGCTCGGGGGCGCTGGGCAGCGCCGCTGCCGCGCGTCTTGCCGCCGCGGGACGGTCTGGCGCCGGTGGCACGAGTGGAGCGAGTGGCGCGGCCGGCGCGGGTTCGCGGTCTGGTGCGAGCTCGGGCGCGGGCGGCGGCGGCTCCGGATTCCGCGCGCTGTTCGGCGGCGGCGCGGGCGGTGCGGCCGGCGGCGCCGGCGCGACGCTCGGCACGGTCAGCACCGTCAACGGCAACACGCTTTACATCACTGAAGCCAACGGCAACACGGTCAAGGTCACGCTGTCAAGCGCGACCAAGGTGACCAAGAACGTGTCGGTTGGCAAGAACGCCGTGCGACCCGGCGACACCGTCGTCATCGCCGGCGCGAAGAACTCAAACGGAACGGTCTCCGCGACCACTCTCAGCGACACCGGCGGCGGCCTCTCAGGCGGCAGCGGCGGTGGCAGCAGCGGTGGGAGCGGCGGTTCCAGCAGCACCAGCGGCTCGTCCGCGGTGAGCTCCCTATTCGGGGGCGGGGGCGGATAAGCAGCTTTGTCATTACGAAAGGAACGCAGTGTTTAGATCATCCAGGCGAGTCGCGATAGCGCTCGCAACCCTTGCTGCCGGCGGCCTGCTAGCCGCGTGCGGTAGCGCCAGCAGCGGCTCCTCGACGAGCGCGTCGAGTAGCACGACGGCCTCGGCTTCCGCGTCAGGGACCAGCGGCAGCACGACCGGGAGCGCGAGGCGCGCCCAGCTCGTCGCCTGCCTGAAGTCACACGGAGTCACCCTGCCGGCGCGACCGGCAGGCAGCGGGCCGCCACCCGGCAGCGCCGGCGGCTCCGGCGGCTCTGGCGGCTCTGGCGGCGGCACCGGGACGGGTACATCCACGACGCCGCGTCGTGGGTTCTTCTTCGGCGGCGGCGCCGGCGGCGCTCCGAACATCAGTCCGAAGATGCGGGCCGCATTCCAGGCGTGCGGTGCGCGGTTCGGCTTCGGCGCCGGTGGTCGCGGGTTCCGCGGGCGGATCTCGCACACCGCGATCAACAACTTCGTGACGTGCGTCAAGCAGCACGGCTACAACCTGCCGGCCCCGAACTTCTCGGGTAAGGGTCCGATCTTCCCGCAGAAGATCGAGAGCAACGCGAAGTTCCAGGCCGCGGCCAAGTCCTGCCAGCACCTGTTGATTCCGTCGAGGCCGAGCGGTTCCGGCTCGGGCTCCGGCGGAACGAGTACGACGTCGGGGGCGTGATGAAGATCAAGCTCCCGACAGGTGCGCGGACGCCGCCGGCTGCGGGTGACCCGGCTGGTGTCGAGCAGGTGGAGCCCGTAATCCCGCCACCGGTCGCCGCCGAGCCCTCGGCGAGCGAGCCGGCGCCGGCGGTGATCGGACAGGTCCTCCCGATGTACTTCGTCGGCGACGAGTCCCACTCGATGGCCGGCGAACCGATCGCCGCGGTCAACCAGGGCCTGATCGACCTGCGCGACGAGGTGGCCAAGCACCCGTTGATCGGCAAGAAGGTCAGGTTCGGGATCATCACGTTCGCTGAGACCGCACAGACGCGGCTCGAGCTCTCCGAGCTGAGCGAGGACCTCGTGCTCCCGACGCTGTCGCCGCGCGGGCGGGGCACGAGCTACGCCAGTGCGCTCGAGGCGTTGCGCCAGACAATCCCCGCCGACGTGGCCCTGCTCAAGGGCAACGGCTATCAGGTGCACCGCCCGTCGGTGTTCTTCCTGAGCGACGGCTTGCCCACCGAGAAGGCCGAGAAGTGGCAGGCCCGTTTGGAGGAGCTGAAGGATCCGAGCTTCCGCGAGCGGCCGAACATCCTCGCGTTCGGGGTCGGCGAGGCCGACCCCGAGGTGATCGGGCAGCTCGCAAGCTCGCCCCGCTATGGGTTCATGATGACGTCGGGTGCGTCGACCGCGGGCGCGATCGCGGAGTTCGCGGCCTCGATGCTGAACTCGATGGTCGCTTCGGCCGAGCGGCTCGACCGTGGCGACCACACGATCGAGTTCGAGAAGCCGGAGGGGTTCGTCCAGCTCGACGCGCCGCTGGTGTAGCTTCGGGCGATGACTGCCGCGTCCGGAGGACTCGGGACGGTACGTCGCCGGGTCCGGCTGGCGCGCGGCGCGATGACGATCGGCGAGCCGGCCGCTGTTGTGGAGCCGAGGCTCGCGGCGGCTGAACCCTACCGGCCGGACACCGTCGCCGATGGCGGGATGGCGTTTGGACTGACGGTCCGCGCCGCCTCCGTGCGCGGGCTGTCCAAGCGCTACACGGGCGGGCCGCGTCAGGACGACATCTGCCTACGGCTGCACGCCGATTCGGGCACGCTGATCGCGGCGGTTGCGGATGGGGTGTCGGGGGCCGCTCGGTCCGACCTCGGTGCCGCGCTTGCCGTGCGGTATGCGACAGCCGCCGTGGCGCGTCAGCTCGACGATGGTCGCGACTCCGTCGACTGGGGTCCGGTGTTCGAACAGGCGGCGTGGGCGTTGGTCGAGGAGCACCGGCGGGCTTCGGGAGATGCGTCTGCGGGGGTCGAGGACGCGGCCGGGCTCTTTGCCACTACGTTGCTGGTCGCGGCTGTCCGGGGCTCCGACGTGCAGGTGGCCGCGGTCGGCGATTCGCCTGCGTTCGTGCTTGCGGGCAAGGAATACGATGCGCTTGTGGGCGTGCCCGCGCGTGATGACGACCTGATCGGAGGCGGCGTCGAGTCGCTTCCGCGGTTCGGCGGTGCTGCTGCGGTTGAGGCTGCGCGTCGATGTCTTGAGCACGGGTCCGTCCTGCTGCTGTGCACCGACGGGCTGGCGCTGCCGCTTGCGGATGGCACCGGGGAGGTCGGCCTTGCGTTCGCCCGCGAGCTTGCGCGCCCGCCCGACGTGACCGATTTCGCGCGGCTGCTCGACTTCAGCCGGAGCACGTACGACGACGATCGCAGCCTGATCGCGGTCTGGGGTCCGCGCTCATCGTGAGCGCGCTGGTGGAGGTCCCGGCGGGACTCGAGCGACGGGTGCTCGGGGTCGACGAGTTCGGCGAGCTGACCCCGATCTCCAGGTTCGGCGGCCAGGGGCGGGTGTACCGCCCGGCGGCTGTCCCCGCGGGTATCGCCGGCGGTCCCGTGGTCGTGAAGCTGTACCGGCGCGCGCCACCGGCCGGCGCCGAGCGCGTGCTGGTGGAGATGGTGGCGTGGGGACACCTGCTCGACTCGGATCTGCGGGGTGCCCTGGGGCGCGTGGCGGCGTGGCCGCTGGCGATCGTGCGCAGCGGCTCGGTCGCCGCCGGGATCGTGATGCAGGACGTGAGCGGCCGGTTCTCGGCGCCGTTTGTGATGCCGAGCGGCCGGCGCGAGTCCGTGCTGCTGACCCTCGAGCACCTGCTCGGCGCGGACTCGTTCTTGCAGACGCGTGGGCTGGGCGTGCGGCTCGACACGTTCACGCGTGCGGAGGTCGCCGAGCGGATCTGCGAGGCGCTTGCCTTCCTGCACCGCCACGCGATTGTCGCGAGCGACATCGCCCCCAACAACCTCCTGGTCGCGTTCGGCGCCGGCGACGAGCCGGAGGTGTGCTTCATCGACTGCGACTCGATGGTGTTCCACGGGCGCCGGGCGCTTGTGTCCGTGCAGACCGGCGACTGGGACATTCCGCCGGCGTTCGGCGAACCCCCGAGTACGCGCGCGGCCGACGCCTACAAGCTCGGACTCGTGGTGCTGCGGTTGTTCGCGCGCTCGCACGACGCGCGCGCCGCCGCCCCGTTTATGCAGCACGTTCCCGCGGAGCTACACGGGCTGCTCTCCCGTTCTCTGGGCCCGGACGCGGTCAACCGGCCGCCGGCCGGAGAGTGGCAGCGCGCGCTGCGTGGATTGCTGGCGGATGGGCGGCTCAACGAGCGCTATCCCGGGCCGGCGCCGGCGCCGGCGCGGGCGGCGGCGCGGTCGTCTGCCCCGCTAGGTCGTGCGGCCGTTGTGGTGCCCCAGGCCCCGGGGTCGGCGAGGCCGGTGGCACCCGCGGGTAGGCCCGGAGTGGGAGCTACGGGCGCGGCGTGGCCGCAGCTCTCCGGGACGCTTTGGCTCCGGCGCGCGGTGGCGGTGGCGTGGGTCGTCGCGGGCGCGATGGTGTTGCTACTCGTGCTCTCCCGGCTGTTCGCCGCCGCCGTGCCGACGGTTCCATCCGGTGGAGGCGCCGGGATCGGGTCGGGGTTCGGCCCGGGCGCGACCAGCCCCTACACCTATCCGTACTACCCGCGGGCTCGGGCTGTTCCGGGCTTCGTTCCGTGATCGCTTACACAAAACTGACGGGGGGAGGCATAGGCTGCCGGACGCGACGAATGTGCGCCTCGTCGCTTGCGGACGGATTCCCCGAACCCCGCAGCTGGGGACCGGCGGCGGCCCCGGGTCGTGACTCCCGCCCGGGGTCGCCGGCCGGTCCGCAGACCGATCACCACGCGTCGACGTAAGGGCGTCGCTTGGTTTCGCGGGTCCGCCAGTCGTTTCGTTGACCGTCGTCGAAGAGGGTCGCGATCCACCGCCGGCTGTCGGCGGGGTCGATCACGTCGTCGATCTCGAAGTACGCGGCCATGTTGAGGCCCTTGCCGCGCTCGTACGCCGCTGCTACGGCGGCGTTGTACGCGCGTTCCCGTTCATTCGGATCGTCGATTGCGTCGAGCTCCCGGCGCAGCCCCAGGCGGACCGCCCCCTCGAGCCCCATCCCGCCGAACTCGCCGGTCGGCCACGCGACGACGAACAGCGGCGCCTTGAAGCCGCCGGCCGCCATCGACTGGGCGCCGAGTCCATAGCCCTTGCGGAGCACGATCGTCCCGGTAGGCACCGACAGGTTGGCGCCCGTAAGGAACATGCGGGAGAAATGCCTGACGGTGCCGGTCTTCTCGGCATTCGGACCGACCATGAAGCCGGGGGTGTCGCACAGGAAGAGGATCGGAAGGCCGAACGCGTCGCACAGCTGCATGAACCGCGCGGCCTTGTCGGCGCCATCCGAGTCGATCGCTCCCCCGAGATGGTTCGGGTTGTTGGCGATCACCCCGAGCGGCCTTCCGTTCTCCCCCCGGGCGAGTGCGGTCACGATGCCGGCTCCGAAGCCGCGCCGCAGCTCGAGCACGTCGCCGAGGAGGGTGTCGATCACCGCGCGGACGTCGTAGGCGCGCTTGCGGTTGGACGGGATCAGGTGTCTGAGCGCGTTCGGGTCGCTTGGTGCCTCGGGCTCGCGGACGGTTTGCGTGAAATACGACAGATAGCGCTTCGCGGCGTTGACCGCCGCCGCCTCGTCGGCGACTCGCAGGTCGACGACGCCGGCCGCGTCCTGGACGTCGATCGGCCCGACTTCGATCGGTTCGAACACGCCGAGCCCGCCGCCCTCGATCATCGCCGGCCCGCCCATGCCGATGCTCGAGTCCTCGGTCGCGATCACCACGTCGCAGCAACCGAGCAGCGCGGCGTTGCCGGCGAAGCAGTACCCGGACGCGATCCCGACGAGCGGGACGAGGCCGCTCAGGCGGGCGAACAGATGGAAGGCGCGCACGTCGAGGCCGGCGACGTGGGGCACGTCGACGTCTCCGGGACGGCCACCGCCGCCCTCGGTGAACAGGACCACCGGGAGGCGCCGGCGCTCGGCGATCTCGAACAGCCGGTCCTTCTTCAGGTGATTGCGCATGCCCTGGGTGCCGGCGAGGACCGTGTAGTCGTAGGACATGACGATCGCCGGCGCGCCGTCGATCGTCGCGGTGCCGGCGACGAGGCCGTCCGCCGGCGTGCGTCGTTGTAGTTCCTCGCGAGGGCGGCGGGCCTCCTGGGCGGCGAAGATCAGCGGTCCGAACTCGACGAAGCTGCCGGGGTCGATCAGGTCGTCGAGGTTCTCGCGGGCGGTCCGTCGGCTCTGGTCGTGGCGCTTGGCGACAGCTTCGGGGCGTGCGGCGTCGAGTGTCTGGGCGTGGCGGGCGTTGACCGCGTCGAGGTCATCGCTCGAGGTCTCGGCGGTGGACGCGTCCTCTCGTGAGCGGTCTTCTGGCGAGCTCCCGGGCGTTACGGCGGCAAGCACCTGACCGGTGTCGACGGCGTCGCCGACGCCAACGTCGATGCTGTGGACAATGCCGTCGACTCCGGCCGGGATCTCGTGCTCCATCTTCATCGCCTCGAGCACGACGAGTACGTCGCCGGCGCTCACCTGGTCATCCGATGCCCGAGCGATAGCTACCACCGTGCCCGCGAACGGGGCCAGCACCGGGATTGACGGGGGCACGTCGCGAACGCTACGCGACGACGCTGCGGACCGCGGCGATGATCTCCTCGGGCGAGGCGTTGTCGCCGGCGTCGTTCGACATGTGCGACCACGCGACGTCGCCGCCGGGCAGGACGACGAGCACGCCACCGAGCTGGGCGGTGTTGCCGATCGTGCGAGTCTGGATCGACTTGCTGCGCACACCCGTGAGCGCGCCCTTCGCGACCACCTTGGGCCCGAACAGGTCCGTGATGCCGGCGACCTTGGCGCCGGCGGCCTTGTAGCTCACCCGGTCTTCGTCGGCGAGCACCGGCAGCTGGATCCCCTGGCGCCGGCGGAACTGGGCAGCGTGGCGCGGCGTCGCCTGGCCGATGAGCACCAGCGTCACGCCCGCTTGCTCGAACTCGCTGCGGGCGCGATGCAACTGCATCGCGTGTGCCTTGCAATACAGTCAGCCGTAGTGGCGCAGCCAGACGAGCGCGGCCGGGCGCTCGCTCCACAGGTCGCCGAGGCGGACGTCGTGGCACTCGTGGTCGGGCAGGACGATCCCGGCGAGCCCGTCTGCGCGTGACGGCGGGCTCGGTTTGCGGCCGGCGGGCATGCGCTGGCAACGGTACTACGGGATACTCCCGTCGGTGGCGGTAGCCGAGCCCAAGCTCCTCTGGACGCCCTCGCAGGAGTGGATCGAGCGCACGACGCTCACGCGCTACGTGCGTTGGCTTTCTGAGACACGCGGGTTGTCGTTTGGCTCCTACCACGACCTGTGGCAATGGTCGGTGTCCGACCTCGAGGCGTTCTGGGGCTCGCTGGTCGAGTTTTGCGGGGTTCGGCTCGCCGAGCCGGCCGACCGTGTGCTTGCCAACGACTCGATGCCCGGCGCTAAGTGGTTCCCGGGCGCGCGGCTCAGCTACGCCGAGCACATGTTCGCCGGCAAGGACCCCGACGCGCTGGCGATCCAGCACGCGTCGGAGTCGCGCGAGCTGGCTTCGATGACGTGGGGAGAGCTGCGGGCGTTGACGGCTTCGATCGCAGCGGGGCTGCGGGCTTGCGGTGTTTCGGAAGGCGACCGGGTCGCGGCCTACATGCCGAACATCCCCGAGACGGTTGCGGCCTTGTTGGCCTGCGCGTCGATCGGCGCGGTGTGGTCCTCGGCGGCGCCCGAGTTCGGTGTGCGCAGTGTGGTCGACCGGTTCTCGCAGATCGAGCCGAAGGTGCTGCTCGCTGTGGATGGGTACCGGTACGGCGGCAAGGACTTCGACCGCCGCGACGCGGTGGATCGGATCGCAGCCGAAATACCGTCTTTGGCGCGGGTTGTCCGGTTGGGGTATCTGGACGGAAGCGGGTGGGAGCCCGGGTTCCTCGGCTCGCGCTCCGAGCCGCTCGAGTTCGCGCAGCTCCCGTTCGACCACCCGCTATGGGTTCTGTATTCGTCCGGGACAACCGGACTGCCCAAGCCGATCGTCCACGGCCAGGGCGGGATCCTGCTTGAGCATCTGAAGAAGGCGCGTCTGCATCTCGACGCCCAGGCCGGCGACCGGATGTTCTGGTTCACGACGACCGGCTGGATGATGTGGAACTTCATCGTCGGGATGCTGCTGAGCGACGCCTCGATCGTCCTGTTCGACGGGAATCCGGGGTATCCGTCGCTCGCGACCCTGTGGGATCTGGCCGCCGACAGCGGGATGACGTGCTTCGGGACCAGCGCGGCCTTCATCGGGGCGTGTATGAAGGACGAAGGGCTGACGCTCCGCTCTTCGGATCGCGATTTGAGCGCTCTGCGATCCGTCGGATCGACCGGGTCGCCCTTGTCGCCCGAGGGGTTCCAGTGGATCTACGACCAGCTCGGCTCGGACACGTGGCTGTTCTCGACGTCGGGTGGCACCGACCTTTGCACGGCGTTCGTCGGCGGCGTGCCGACGCTTCCGGTCTACCTCGGCGAGCTCCAGGCCCGGGCTCTGGGGGCGGCTGTCGAGTCGTGGGACCCGGAGGGCCGGCCCCTGATTGACGAGGTCGGCGAGCTCGTGATCACGAGGCCGATGCCGTCGATGCCCGTGTTCTTCTGGGGCGATTCCTCGGGTGAGCGCTACCGGGACAGCTACTTCTCGGTGTACCCGGGGGTGTGGCGCCACGGCGACTGGATCGAGATCACCTCGCGGGAGACCGCGATCATCTACGGCCGCTCCGATTCGACGATCAACCGCGGCGGCGTGCGGATGGGCACCTCCGAGATCTACCGGGCGGTGCTGGGCGTGGACGACGTGATCGACGCCCTGGTCGTGGACGTGCCGCGGGAGGGCGCCGAGGCGTGGATGCCGCTGTTCGTCGTGCTCCGCGAGGGCACCTCGCTCGACGACTCGCTCGTGTCCGAGATCCGCCGGCGGGTGCGCGAGGACTGCTCGCCGCGCCACGTGCCGGACGAGATCCGCCAGATTGCGGAAGTCCCACGGACGCTCTCCGGGAAGGTGTTGGAAGTGCCGGTGAAGCGGATCCTGATGGGGACCCCACCCGCTCAGGCTGCGTCCCGAGAGTCGTTGGCGAACCCTTCGGCCTTGGATTATTTCGTGGCGTTGGGGGGCGAAAACCAGTCGGCTACGGACTCTTAAGAGGGCACGTGGTCGTTTTGTTCCCATAATGAGCACAAATCGACCACGCCTCACAGCGTGGCCGAACTACCCGACAAGCTGATCGCCGCGGTTGCCCGGACGCAGCACGGGTACATCACGCGGGCCCAGCTGCTGGACCTCGGGTTGGGCGCACGCTCAATCGTGTACCGGGTCAAGATCGGCCGCCTGATCCCGGTGTACGCCGGCGTGTACGCGGTCGGGCACGTACCGCTGGGTCTGGAGGCGCGCGCCCACGCCGCCGTGCTCGCCTGTGGCGCCGGCGCCGTCCTCAGCCACGGCTCCGCGGCCGGACTCTGGAAGTACGTCAAGCACTGGAACCCGTCACCTTTCGAAGTGACCGCGCCCACCAAGCGGGGGCGCCCAGGAATCACCGTCCATCGCGCCACCACCCTGACGCGCAAAGACATCACGCGGCAGCTTGGCGTCCCGGTCACGAGCCCCGCGCGCACGGTGTTCGACATGGCCCCGCGCCTCACGCCCGATAAAGCGCTCCGGCGTTTCGTCAACGACGCCCGGCTGACCTACACCTTCCACCTGGGGGATCTCGCGGAACTGCTCGCCCGGCACCCGCACCACCCCGCCACTAAGCGCCTAAACCCCTTCCTGGACCCGCGCAAAGCCGGCGGACCCACCCGATCGGAGTTCGAGGACGCCTTCACCGAGTTCGCGCGCCGCTACCGCTTGCCGGCGCCGATCACGAACACGCATGTGCTCGGCTTCGAGGCCGATGTCCTGTTCCCGGACCAGCGTGTGATCGTCGAGCTCGATGGCGCGGAATTCCATCTCGATCGGTCCGCCTTCGAGAGCGATCGGGATCGTGACGCCACCCTCCTGGCAGCGGGGTACGTGACCGTGCGCATCACCTGGGAACGCCTCACGCAACAGCCGGCGCGCGAAGCCGCCCGCCTGAAAAAGATCCTCGAGGCGCGATCCAGTGCGGCATAGCAACTCTTATGGTTCTCTCAAACTACGGTGGAAGCATGCCGCCCACGGGCGCACCGCCGACGGAGCGCCCGGCCAACTGAGGAGCGCACGGTGCATCGCAGTCTCAAGCGAAACCTCGTGATCGGCTTTGCGGCGCTGGCATTGGCCGCGTTCGCCGGCGGCGCGTACGCCGCCACTCAGAATTCCGGTCCTAGCACGCGCCAAGCGTTCCTGAACGACGTCGCCAAGCGACTGCACGTGACCCCCCAGCAGCTGACCGCCGCGCTCAACGGTGCGGCGGCCGATCAGCTCCAGGCCGCCGTCAAGGCCGGCAAGCTGACGCAGGCCCAGGCGAACGCGCTCGAGCAGCGCCTGAAGAACGGCGGATCGGGGCCGGCGTTCCCGCTGGGCCCGGGTGGCCCCGTGGTCCCGGGTGGCCCGCTCGGCAAAGCCGCCCCTTATGGTTGGGGTCCGGGCGGCCGCCTCGCCATCCCCGGCCAGAAGCCGTTCGCCGTGCCCGTGCCGGCCCCCGGTCCCGGCGGATTCGGCCGCGGTCCCCTCGGAGCGCTGCCCGCGGCGGCGAGCTACCTCGGACTGACCGACGCCCAGCTGTTCCAGCAGCTCTCTGGCGGCAAGTCCCTGGCGCAGATCACCACCGCCAAGGGCAAGACCGTCAAGGGCCTCGAGCAGGCAATGACCGCCGCCGAGAAGAGGAATCTCGACAAGCTCGTCACCGCCAAGGTGATCACCCAGGCCCAGGAGAACGAAGTCCTCAAACGGTGGTCGGCGAATCTCAGCAGCCGGGTGAACGCCAAGGGCCTCGGTGCGCCTTCACCGCTGTTCCGCCTGTTCAGGATGCGCCCGGCACGGCCGATGGGCCCCGGGTTCGCTCCGCCGGCGCAGCCGAAGGCGAAGCCAGGCGCGCTGCCACAGGCGCCGGCCGTGCCCGTGCCGTCGGCCTGACACGGCCTACGGGCTTCTTACGCCGCTCTCATTGATTTCTGACTGGTTTCTCATAGCCACCTGCTGTACTGGGAGTACCACAGTCATGCTTTTGCTAGGAGAAACCAACCCATGAAAGGCTTGAGCCGTCTGCTTCCGATCGTCGGCGGTGCAATTGCCGGCGGGGCAATCGCGCTCGCCGTCGCGAGCGGGGGCACAACCACGCACTCGGTCACGACAACGACCGTGGTGCAGCCGTCGAGCTCGCCCACGCTGCCGACCAGCTTCAGCAACGGGAAAGCTCAGACCATCAACCAGATCTACCGCACCGTCGGCCCCGGCGTGGTCGACATAACGACTTCCTCGACCCAGAACACCGGTGGCGTCTTCGGCTTTGGTCAGTCCCAGCAGACCGAGGGCGAGGGCGCGGGCGTCGTCTTCGACAAGAAGGGCGACATCCTGACCGACGAGCACGTCGTGTCGGGCGCGTCGAAGATCACCGTGACCTTCCCTGACCAGACCAAGGCCTCGGCGACCGTCATCGGATCCGACACGGGCGCCGATATGGCCATCATCCGGGTCCAGAACGTCCCGCAGTCCGAACTGCACCCGCTGACCATGGGCGACTCGAGCGCGGTTCAGGTCGGCGACAGCGTGATCGCGATCGGCAGCCCGTTCGGCCTGCCCAACACCGTGACCGCGGGCATCGTCAGTGCGGTTGGGCGCACGATCAACGCGCCGAACCAGTTCACGATCCCGAACGCGATCCAGACCGACGCTCCGATCAACCCGGGTAATTCTGGCGGCCCGCTGCTCAACGCCTCCGGCCAGGTGATCGGCCTGAACGATCAGATCGAGACGAACAACACGAACGGCCAGGGCGAGGGCTCGAGCTCCGGTGTCGGCTTCGCCACCCCGTCGAACAGCGACGCCCGGATCGCGCGCGAGATCATCTCCACCGGCCAGGCGCACAACGCCTACGTCGGCGTCAGCCTCGACCCGACCGTGACCGGCGGCGCGGCGATCGCGAAGACCACCTCGAGCGCCGGCGCGGCGCCGATCGTGCCCGGATCGCCGGCGGCCAAGGCGGGCCTCCAGGCAGGTGACGTGATCACTGCCGTAAACGGAACGTCGGTGGCCTCGGTCAACCAGTTCGTGGCCACGATCGCCAACTACGCGCCGGGCAACACCGTGACGCTGACCGTCAACCGGGGCGGCGAGACGAAGAGCATCAAGCTCACCCTCGGCGCCCAGCCGGCGAGCGCGACCACCCAGAGCCAGCAGAGCCAGGGCTTCGGGATTCCTTAGCCACCAACACGCAGGCGAACAACTGCACTGCCGCGGCCGGCCCGAGCGCCGGCCGCGGCAGTTTGAGGTTGAGGCTGACCCGGGGCGCCGAACGCGGCCGTATCAGCTCGCGGCGACCAAGGCGGCCTGTTGGAGCGTTCGCTCCATGAGCTCCCGGTGGACGCTGCGCCTCCGGCCGGTGCGCCGGCTCCACACGCCCTCGGCGTCGAGCGTCCACGCGTTCGTGTCGTCCGCGAAGCAGCGCTCGAGCGTGTCCTCGAGGTCGGCCTGAAGCTCCGGATCCTCGACCGGCGCCAGCAACTCGACGCGCGTGTCCAGGTTGCGAGGCATGAGGTCGGCGGAGCCGATGTAGTACGTGTGCTCGTTGCCCCCGTGGAACGAGTAGATCCGGGAGTGCTCGAGGAAGCGCCCGACGACCGAGACGACGTTGATGGTCTCGCTGACGCCCGGCACGCAGGGCAGTAGGCAGCAGATTCCGCGGACGTTGAGGTCGATCGGGACGCCGGCCTGTGAGGCGCGGTAGAGGGCCTCGATGCACTGCTGGTCGACGAGCGAGTTCATCTTCATCGCGATCCGGGCGTCCTCGCCGGCCTCATGCGCGGCGATCACGCGGTCGATCTCCTCGATCAGCGGTCCGCGCATCGAATGGGGGGCGACGAGGACCTTGTGCTCGCGCGCCGGGTGGCTGTACCCAGTCAGGGTGTTGAACAGGTTCGCG
>Ga0335078_10011165_pt1 | contig 13323 bp, 12 predicted proteins | sample Lox_Sample_32_FD_206711 | JGI IMG/M metagenome (GOLD analysis project Ga0335078, IMG submission 206711) | Soil microbial communities from Loxahatchee National Wildlife Refuge, Florida, United States - Lox_Sample_3.2 | ecosystem: Environmental > Terrestrial > Soil > Wetlands | place: USA...
AAACGTGCAATAGGGCAGCGTGCGCTGGCGCGGATTGTGAATCCAGCGGACCAGGTAATCGTAATTGTCTTTCTCGCCCACCCGGCTCAAGTTAGCGGCGAACGTGCCGCCCTGCTTCTCGCTGCCCTCGCCCATGGAATGGCAGGCCATGCAGCCGCGGGTTTCGAAGGCTTCTTTTCCGCGCGCCGGGTCCCCAGCGGGTTGGCTCTTCAGATCGCCGGTCACGCCGGATTGCCAGACAAACGCGGCGATGGCTTTCACTTCATCGTCATCCAGGCGGAAAGTCGGCATCTTGGTGCCGGGCCGCCACACATGCGGATCTTTAAGCCAAACGGGCAGCCATTCCTTATGCATCTTCATGCGCACTTCTTTGAGGCTGGGCCCGACCTTCTTGATCTCGCGCACCAGGCTGCGGGCACGATCGTCATCCTGTTCGATTTTGGCGTCGATGCCGCTGGCCCGTACCTTGAGATCGTTGGCGTGCTGGTAAAGCCTTTGGGCTTCGTCATTATTGCGCGTGCGGTCACCCTTCTGTACGCTGAAGCCGGCTTCGCGCATCCACTCGGCCTTCTGTTGTGTGAGCTGGCGGATGTCCTGATTCACCGCGGAGAGCTCGTCCGGATCGCGATCGAAGCCCTGGTAGCGATGGCACGCCATGCACCCGCGCAGCCGGAAGATCTCGCGGCCGGCATTGAGAGTATCGGCCATTTCCGTGACGATCTCCTGCGAATGGCATTGCTGGCAGCCGGCTTCCAGGTTTTCCTTGGCATGCAGAGGCCACAGCCAGTGCTCGTTATAGCCATGCGCCTTTTCGATGCTGGTCAACGCCACGCCGTTGCCGCCATGGCAAGGCGTACAGCCGAACTTATCCGGATCGTGGACCTTTAGCAGCTCGCGGTTCGGATGGCTGATGAAAGCCTCCTCGCCGCCCATGGCCGCCTTCGTCAATGTCACCGGCTCGCGCGTGCCCATATGGCAGGATTCGCAGCGATCGACCAGGTCCACATCCTTGATGTGAATCTGCCGGATCGAGACCTCGAATGTCTGCATCTTGTTCTTCAGGCCGTTCAGCGTTTCCGCGCTTACGTCCGCAATGCGGTCGCTCAAGTATTTGGCTTGTTGCGCGCGCAATTCGGTGGCCGGCTTCATCAGATCGACGCGCTTTTGCAACAGCTCCGCCTTCTCCGCCTTCCAGGCCTGAAGGGTTTTGTCCATCGTGGCGAAGTCCATCGGTGGCTTTTCGGTAGACCCGTCCGGCAGAGGCAGCTTCACCGTGTGAACCTCTTTCTTTAGCTCTTCGATCTCCTTTCGCATTGACTCTTTGCTGCTCTCGCTCTTGGTGATCTCGATCTGGTAGGTCAGCGCGCCGACGTGACCGCGAACTTCCTGGAACGGTTCATTGAGCGCCAGCGTACGCGGCACCAATTCCTGGTTTACTTTCCGGTCGATTTCGGCAACCTGCGCGTAGACCGCCTGCTCCGCCGCCTGCGCCTCGCGATCCAGTCTTCGATACTCGGCCGACGCCTTGATCTGCTTCTCGGAGCTGGCCTCTTGCGGCAGCGAATTCTTCAGAAAGCGCGAGTACACCTTTTGAAAACGCGCTTCGTAGCCCTTCCACGGGCGTGTGCCGTAGACTTCGTCGTATAGCGCCCAGCCGAGCGACAGCAGCAGCAGCGCCGCCGAAATGAACAGCGGCTTGCTCAGCGACGAATTGACGACGGGGTCCTTTTCTTGATCGGTCATATGTTGAACCAGGGAGTGATCCAGACGTATTTGATGCGGAATACCAGGCGCAACAACATCTTCACAGGCAGCAGCAACATCAGAATCAGGAACACCTGCATGACGGAGTATTGCAGCAGGCTCATGCGCGCGTAGATCTTCTTGTTGAACGCCGTCCAGGTGATCAGCTTGTGCATCCCGATCCACGCGCCGACGAAATAGATCCCCATCACGATGGCGCCGAAGATCAGCTTGCCGATGCGTCCCTTGATGCCGAAGATATCCGGCAAGTCGCGGTTGACTTCGAAAATCAGCCGGTTGTGATCCCAGGTGACGCCGGGCCAGAACCACATCCAGCCGGGGCCGCGAATGATCGTGCCGATGATGATCATGCTGACCCACAGCACGATGAAGCCGAAGATGAACGTCAGAATCGCCGACTTGCGCTGCTTATAGGTGTAGTAGCCGTTGCCCAGCGGATTCGTGTCTATGTAAGGAATGACGATCAGCCCGATGATGATCAGGGTCGGAAAGATCACGCCCGCCATCCACGGATCGAAGTACACCAGCATCTCCTGCAAGCCCAGAAAATACCAGGGCGCCTTGGCCGGATTCATCGTCAGCGTGGGATTGGACGGTTCCTCGAGCGGCGCATTCAGGGTGATCGACCAGACCATCAGGATGATGGTGACGATAATGGCCGCCAGGAACTCGATGCGCAGCAGATAGGGCCAGACGTGCACTTCCTTGGCCCAGCCGGGCTTCCACGGCTGGACTTTTCGGTGATGCGTCTTAGCCATTGCCGGATCGGCCTCGAGCTGCCCGATGAGGCGGTCGTTGGCGAACGCCTGCCGCAGCCCGTACCAGGTGTAGAACGGAACGACGAAAAGCAGCAGCACGATCGGGATGTTGTCCGGCGTGCTGAAAATGGTCCAAAGCTGATGAAAATCCATATCAAAATCCAGGGGGCGGGGGCCAGGGGGCAGGGGGCGGGGTTGTGTCAAAACCCCGGCGCTGCACCTGGCGCCTCATCAGATTTTCCTCGGTTCCTTGATCTCCGACTCCAACATCACCGGCGCCGGTCCTGAGATGCCGCCATCCTTACGCACGCGCCAGAAATGCACCACCATGAACGTGGAGGCGATGATGGGGATCGCCACGCAATGCCAGATGTAGGCGCGCAACAGCGCGTTGGAATCCACAATCGAGCCGCCCAGCAGCCCGAAGCGTACATCATTAAAGGGAGTCATTCCCAACATGTGGCCGAAAGGTCCGTCATGCCCGAGCAGCGGTGTCGCGCGCGCCATGTTGGTTCCCACCGTCACGGCCCAGAACCCGAGCTGATCGTCGGGCAGCAGGTAACCGGTGAAGCTCAGCAGGAGAGTCAACACCAACAGGATGACGCCCACCACCCAGTTGAACTGCCGCGGCGCCTTGTACGATCCGGTGAGAAAGACGCGGAACATGTGCAGCTCCACCATGATCACCATCAGGTGCGCGCCCCACCGGTGCATGTTGCGCAGGATCTTGCCGAAAGGTACGTCGTGCTCCAGATAGAGGATGTCCCGGAAGGCCACGACCTTCGAGGGGTGGTAGTAGAACATCAGCAGCGTGCCCGTGAACACCAGCGTGATGTAGACGTAAAACGTCATGCCGCCCATGCCCCAGGTGTACTTGTAAGCCACCGCGTCGCGATTGATCTTGGCCGGATGAAGGTGCAGAAAGACATTCGACAGGACGCCCAGAGCGCGGCTGCGCGGCGTTTCGTCGTGCTTGACGCGCAGCACCGATTTCCAGACTTCGGTTTTTTCCGGCTGCTGGAGCGCCTTGACCTCTTCGGCGGCGCGTTCGCGGACGACCTTGCTGCCTTCCAAAAGCGCGGCCATACGGCTCTTGCCGTTCTTCCCGTTGCCGTTGCCGCCCGCCGGTGTTCCGGTGGATGCGGGCGCGCCGTTCTTGCCGTCAGTTTCAGCCATGATTCACCTCACACGTTGCGGAGAATGGCGCCTTCGTCACCAAACTGCGAGGGTTCGCCTTTGGGCCACTTGTAGACGTGGCTCAGGTCGACGACGATCTGGCCTTCCGGATCGAGCTCCACGTGCGCCCGGTCCATCGGCCGTGGCGCGGGGCCTTCGAAGTTGATGCCTTCCGGATCGTAGCCGCTGCCATGACACGGACACTTGAATTTGTTCTCGCTGGGTTTCCAGTCCGGCGTACAGCCCAGGTGCGTGCAGATGGCGGAAATCACGAAAATGCCCTCCGTGTTGCGCACCACCCAGATACGGTACTGATTCTGGAACTTGGTATCCACGCCGAAGCCGAAGTCCGACGGATAGCCGATGCGGAAGCGGGTCTTGGGCTCGTAGAGCGCGCGGGGGAAAAAGAACCGCAGAAACATCAGGAAATTGACGCCCAGCACCCCCAACACGGCGGCGATCACGAAACGCCGCCGGCGGGTGACAACCTTTTGCGGATCGGCGTCCCCGGGTTCTTTCAGAATCTTGAAAAGCGCTTGCGAAAGCGAGGGTTTGGGCGGCGCTGGCGGCGGTGTTTTCCCCGCCGCGGGTTCGAGGGTTGGATTTGCCATTACTTTGCCTCAGGACCGGAATTCTCCGGCCTTCCGTCGATGCCTGGCGATCTGTGGGAAACCCGGAAGGGCGCCGCGGGGCTCGCCGCGGCAGGATTGGCGACTCCTTTATGGAGAGTATGGAAAGCCTGGTTGCTTAGTAATTGGGGCCCTATAAATCGCTGACAAGAGCCGCCTTCTCCCCAGCACGCTCAGCCTTCAGCGCCGCATCCCGGTGCTCCCTCAAATTCCTGTTCAGTGAACATATTACACCAGTGGGGGAGATTTGCAAACCGCGCCAGGCGGAAAAAGTCACGCCCAAGCGCGGCGCAGCCTCGGGTATCATGGTGCTGGCTTACATGATCCGCACCAGACGATGGCACAGTGCGCTAACGACGATCTGTCTGGCTGCGGCGTTGGCAGGCTGCAAACCGGCCGGGCAACCCGCTGCCGTCACAGCAATTGTGGGCGCAGTTCTTCTGGATGGGACGGGCGGCCCTCCGATTTCCAACTCCGTCGTGACGATCGAGGGCGCGCGGATCCGCGCGGTGGGCTCGAGAACTAACTTGCTGGTCCCGGCGGATGCCGAAAAAGTCGACGGCTCCGGCAAATTCCTGGTGCCGGGCTTGATCGACTTACAGGCGCGGCTGGAAATGTCCGCCGGCCGCACCGGCGTCGAGCGGAGTCTGAATCGCTACCTGAACGATGGCATCACCAGCGTGCGCGGCGACGGCGCGGTTCGCGACGCTTTTGACGTGCGGGCCGCCCAGCGTCAGGATGTCCTGGGCGCCGCACGGCTGTTCCTATACGGCCGCGCGGATACTCGAAGCGACGTGGCCCGATGGGCCGCGCACCAGGTGGACGCCGTCGAAATCGATGGGGAGAAATCGCGCGCCGCCGGGGGCATCCTCGAAGAGGCGCGCACGTTTCACGTCCCGGTGATCGCGGACATCTTCAGCCTGGCGGAGGCCCGTTTTCTGGTGGATAACGGCGCCGCGTCTTTCCTGGGCACGATCCGCGACACCGAAACGATCGATCCCGCGTTCATCGCCCGCCTGCGGGACCTGCGGACCGTGTTCGCCCCCATGCTCGTGCGGGAAACGGTTCCGGCGCAGCTCACCGTCGCGAAACACAATACCAAGCGGCTGGCGGACGGCGGCGTGCTCATCGCCGTGGGTTCGGACGGAGATCCGCACCGCGAAATGGAGCTGCTCGTGGAGGCGGGCCTCTCGCCAGCCGACGTCCTGGCAGCCGCCACCCGCCACGGCGCCCTGGCGCTGGGCGGGCTCGACCAACTGGGGACGATCGAGCCCGGCAAGCGGGCCGACCTTTTGCTGCTCTCAGCGAACCCGGCCGAGGACATTCGCAACCTGCGCAAAATCGACCGGATCATGCTGGACGGCCGCTGGATGAGGTAGCGCATGGCGCGAGCCTTCAACCTGCGGCGGAGGCGAACTTCAGGCCGCCTAACTCGGAACATCCGGCCCCTGGACCTCGTATCTATCCCTGTGAGGTACTCCATGCGAAAGCAATTGCTCGTTTTGTCCCTGGCCGGCGGACTCCTCGGATTCGTGGGGTGCGACATCGACGACCTCGAAATCGGGGGGTCGGAGCGCTTCAGCCAGGATTTCCACTACAGCTATCCGATGCAACCCGGCGGGCGGCTGTCTGTGGACAACTTCAACGGCTCGGTTGAGATTACGGGTTGGGATCAGGACACGGTCGACATCAGCGGCAGCAAGTACGCTCGCACGACGGAATTGCGGGACGCCCTGAAGATCGAGATCGAGCACACCGCCGATTCGGTGCGGATCCGAACGGCCCGGCCGTCGGACAGGCGCGGCAACATGGGAGCCAAGTACATCATCAAGGTCCCCCGGCGCACGCAACTCGAGCGCATCGCCAGCACCAACGGCGCGATTCACACCGCCGATATCGAAGGGCCGGCGCGGCTGAAGACTTCCAATGGCAGCGTGCGGACCGAAAACCTGCATGGCAGTTTGGACGCACAGACCACCAACGGGGGAATCGACATCCAGAATGTGGAGGGCGGCGCCGTCTTGCATACCACGAACGGCCATGTTCACGCCGACGATGTCCGCGGCTCCTTCGAAGCGGAAACCACGAATGGAGGCATCCGGGTGCACCTGGTTAAGCCCGAATCCGGCCGGCCCGTCAAGTTGGAGACCTCCAATGGGACCATCGAGCTGACCATGGATGCCATGAACCAGAATGAGGTTCGCGCGTCGACCACCAACGGTGGGATCACCATTCGCTTGCCAGAGCGTGTGGCGGCGAACCTGATCGCGGACGCGAGCAATTCTTCGATTTCGACCGAGTTCGAAGTGCAGACCCAGGGCTCGATCAGTAAACATCACCTGGAGGGCAAGATTGGCGCCGGCGGTCCGACCATCGACCTTTCGACCTCGAACGGCAGCATACGCGTGCTGAAGTAGGAGGGCGATCCCTGGTCTCTTTGGACTGCTGTGTGACGAATTGGTCCGCGGTCTGACGAGCCGTGAGCGGCATGCGCCGTGCGGGACCTGAGCTTGGCGCCGGCCTGAGCATGGCGCCCGCTGAGCCGGGTAGATCTTGTGCCGGCGTGAGGCGTGAGCGGCATGCTCCGTGCGCGGCCAGAGCCTGGCGCCGGCCAGAGCGTGGCGCCGGCTGAGCCGGGTAGATCTTGTGCCGGCGTGAGCCGTGCGCGGCATGCTGCGTGCGCGGCATGGGCCTGGTACCGGCCTGAGCCGGGCAGCTCTTGTGCCGGACTTGCGGCACGGCGAAAGTCACGCACTCCCCGGTGTTTCCCGAGCGCCATTTCCCACGGCGTCGCCGCCCGGCGATCCGCGGCCAGCCGAAAACCTTCTGTCTCACCGCGTTTTTACACGCCCCACCGCAGATATCCCGCGCGCTTTTGGATATACTTATGGTTTCAGAGGGGATGGTATGAGAAAGTATTGGAAGTTCGCCGCCCTGATCGCGGTGGTGATCGGCGCATTGGTGTGGCTGGCGAGCGCCGGCGTCAACGAAACCAAGACCTACTACAAGACGATAGCCGAGGTCGGCCAGATGGGCGACCGGGCCTATCGGGAGCGGCTCCGCGTGGCCGGAGACGTGGAAAGCGGGTCGATCCAGCATGCTCAAGGGCGTGTGGAGTTTACGCTGGTGCAGGACAAGTTGCGCTTAAAGGTCGCGTACGCCGGGAGCGAGCCTCTTCCCGATACGTTTCGCGATGGCGCGCAGGCGCTGGCTGACGGCAGAATGGGGCGGGATGGCGTCTTCCAGGCGAGCAAGATTCAAGCCAAGTGCGCCTCCAAATACGAAGCGAAACCGGGCCAGTTGCGCAAGGCCCCGGCGCCTGTCAACAAGACCACCTAGAGGGGTGCGTGCATGGAAAATGTGGGATCGCTGGCTGTACTTCTGGCGTTTTGCGTCGCCATTTACGCAGCGCTCGCTTCGATCGCCGGCCGGCTGAGGCGCAAGCCTTTTCTGGTGATTAGCGGCGAACGCGCGGTCTACTCCGTCTGGGTCCTCATGAGTTTGGCCTCGGGGATTCTGGTCTACGGCCTGATTACCGGCGACTTCCGCTACTCCTACGTCGCGCAGCACAGCAACCGCAGCATGCCGCTGCTCTACAAGTTCGCCGCCTGGTGGGGCGGGCAAGAGGGCTCGCTGCTGTTTTGGAGCTGGCTGCTCTCCACGTATTCCGCGGTCGTGGTTTTCACCAACCGCCGCAAGCATCGCGACATGATGCCTTACGTGGTCGGCGTCCTGATGGCCGTACAGACCTTCTTCCTGATCCTCAACAATTTCGTCGTCAGCCCGTTCCAGATGTTGGCGGTCGATAAGCTGATCACCGCGGTGCCGGATGGCAACGGGCTGAACCCGCTGTTGCAGTATCCGGCGATGGCCATCCACCCGCCGATGCTTTACCTGGGCTACGTGGGCTTCGCGGTGCCGTTCGCCTTCGCCATTGCATCGCTGATCACCAGGCAGCCCGGCGACGCCTGGATACACACCACGCGGCGCTGGACCCTGATCACCTGGTTGTTCCAAAGCTGTGGCATCATGCTCGGCGCGGCGTGGGCTTACCATGTGCTCGGTTGGGGCGGCTACTGGGGTTGGGACCCGGTGGAAAATGCTTCGCTGCTCCCCTGGCTCAGCGGCACGGCGTTTCTGCATTCGGTCATGATGCAGGAGAAAAAGGGCATGATGAAAGTCTGGAACATCGTGCTGGTTTCGGCGACCTTCTTCCTCTGCATCTTCGGCACTTCGTTGACGCGCACCGGCCTGGTGAGTTCCGTGCATGCATTCGCGCAAGGGCCGCTAGGCAAGTATTTCGTATCGTTCCTGGCGATCGGCATCGCTGCGACCACCTATTTGATCCTCGACCGCCTGCAATATTTGCGGAGCGAGGCGGAACTGGAAAGCGTCATCTCGCGCGAATCGAGCTTCCTGTTCAATAACCTGATTCTGCTGGCGAGTTGTTTCGCGGTGTTGTGGGGCACGCTGTTTCCGATAATTTCCGAAGCGGTCTCGAAAGAGAAGATCAGCCTGGACGCGGTGTGGTTCAACAAGCTCATGATTCCCATCGGGCTGTTCTTGTTGCTGCTGACCGGGGTGGGCCCGTTGTTCGCGTGGCGGCGCACATCGGCGGAGAGCCTGCGCCGTAACTTCCAGATACCGGGCATCGCGGCGATCTTACTGGTGGGCGGGCTGCTGATCGCCGGCGTACGCAGCTTCTACGCGCTGATCTCGTTCGGTTTTTGCCTGTTCGTGGCGCTCACCGTGTTGATGGAATTCTACCGGGGGGCGCGCGCGATCGGTTTGAAGAATCACATGAACCTGTTGCGCGCCACCGTGGAGCTGACGCATCGCAACACGCGCCGCTACGGCGGATACCTGGTGCACATGGGCATCGTGCTGATGTTCGTCGGCTTCACCGGTGCGGCCTTCAATAAGTCCGACGTCAAGGAGATGGCGACCGGCGACATTTTGAATATCGGCAGCTATCAGCTCAAGGTGACGAACCTGTTGGAGGACGATAACCCGAACTACAGCTCGCACCAGGCCGTTGTACAGGTATCGAGAGGCGGCGACGCGATCGGCGTGCTGAAGCCCGAGAAGCGCTTTTATAAGGCCAGCCGGCAGGGCACCTCGGAAGTGGGCGTGCGCCCGCGACTGAACGAAGACCTGTACCTCAATTTCGGCGGCATGTCCGACGACGGCACGAAAGCCGTGATCCAGGCCTACGTGTTCCCACTGGTTTCGTGGATCTGGATCGGCGGCCTGGTGCTGATCGGCGGTACGCTGGTGTGCCTGGCGCCCAGCAAGATCAAGATGCAATACGCCCGCACCGAAGTGGTTGGAATCACCCCCAAATATGCGGAAGTTCCGAAATAGTCTGCTCGTCTTGATGCTGGCCGCGGCTCCGGCCCTGGCGGAGACCGCCGCCGAAAAGCCGAGTGTGGATGTCCGCCGCGTCGGCGCGCACATCGGCTGCCAGTGCGGCTGTACCGACACCGTGTCCACCTGCGCCATGCTGGAGTGCAGCTTTTCCAAGCCCGCCAAAGAGAAGATCGCCAAACTACAGGCCGTGGGCTGGACCGATAAAGCGATCGTCGACCAGTTTGTCGCCGACTACGGCCCAAAGGTCTATCGCGGCGATCCCAGCGCTTTCGGCTGGGTGGTGCCGTATCTGCTGATCGCGCCCGGACTGGCGCTGATTTTTTGGTTCGTGCGGCGTTACCGGAAGCCGCACCCGATTCCCGAAATCGGACCGGCGCCGGACGATCACGAGCTCGCCAAATATCGTGAGCAGATCGAAAAGGACATGGCGCACCTGGAATAAATGACCATCGTCATCGCAGCGCTCGTGACCGTTGGGGTAATCGTTTTCATTCTGGGCGTGCGGTCCAGGGATCTTCCCACGCCTCAGCCAGTCTCGCCATTTCAACATTTGGATGAACGCAAGGCCGCCATCTACGAGAATCTAAGGGATTTGCAGTTTGAATACCGGGTGGGGAAACTCTCCGACCAGGACTATCAGCAGACCAAGAAGGATCTGCAACGAGAGCTGGCCGGTGTGCTGGCCGAAGTGGATCGCATCAAGAAGGAATTGAACCCGAACGGCGCTGTGCCGCCTGCCCCGGCCGAGCCGAAAGCCGCCGATCCGCTGAAGTGTCCGCACTGCGGCGCGAAGTTCCCGCAACCGCTGAAATTCTGCGGGGAATGCGGCAAACCCATGAAAGTCGAGAAAGCATGAAGAGCACTTGGAACCGCCGATGCACGCCGATACACGCCGATAAGAGGAGAACCATCGGCGTGGATCGGCGTGCATCGGCGGTTTCAATTCTGTTTCTTCTGCCCGCGTTTGCCGCCGTGGATGGCACGGTGGTCAACAAGACTACCGGCAAGCCGCAGGGCGGCGCTACTGTGACGCTTTACAAGCTGGGGCAGGCCGGTATGGAGTCGGTGGAGAGCGTCAAGTCCGACGCGCAGGGGAAGTTTCATATTAACCAGCCGGTCGAAGGGCCGCACCTCGTCCAGACCGCCTTCGACGGGGTCACCTACAACCACATGCTGCCGCCTGGATCGGCGACCAGCGGTTTGTCGCTCGACGTGTTCAACTCGTCGAAGCGCCCCGGCGCTGCGCATGTCGTGCGCCATTTCATGATCTTCGAGCCGCGCGGCGCACAGATGGCCATTAGCGAAGGCTTCCAGTTCCACAACGACGGCCAGACCACTTACAACGATCCCGACGGCGGCACGTTGAAATTCTTTCTGCCAGCGGCAGCCAAGGGGATCGTGCAAGTGAAGGCTACCGCGCCGCAGGGCATGCCCATCGATCGCGCCGCCGAGAAGACCGGTCAGAAGGAGATCTTCAAGGTCGATTTCCCCATCAAGCCGGGCGAAACGGATTTCCAATTGAGCTACCAGGTGCCCTATACTTCGGGCGCGGCCTACGAGGGTAAGGTTGTGATGAAGACCGACGAGCCCACCCTGTTGGTGGCTCCGAACGGTATCGCCATTAAGGGCGATGGTCTCGTGATCAAAGGCCAGGAGCCGCAATCGAAGGCCATGGTCTACAGCGTCAAAGACGCCAGCTTCAAAGTCGAAATTGCGGGCAACTCCAGCGCCGCCGCCGACGCGGACTCCGGCGATAGCGGCCCTTCCATCGAGGAGATTCGACCCAAAATCCTACAGAACAACATGCTATGGATCCTGGCCCTGGCGCTCGGTATTCTGGCGCTCGGTTTCATCGTGCTTTACCGGGCGCAGCCGGCGGCTGCTCCGGAGGTCGGAGCGGCGAAAGGAAAGCATGCGCGCGGTCGCCGCTGAAGGCGTCTGGAAGTTTTACGGCGACTACCCGGCGTTGCGCGAGGTGATGGTTGCCGCCGATCCGGGCACGTGCCTGGCGCTGATCGGCCGCAATGGCGCCGGCAAGACCACCCTGCTGCGCATCATCGCCGGCTTCTCGAAGGCCGGCCGCGGCCGCGTCCGGATCTTCGACAAGGACCCGCGCGAAACCGAGACACGCCGCCGTGTCGGATTCATCGGTCACGGCATTTCCGTCTACGACGAGCTTTCGGCTTTCGAGAATCTGAGTCTCTTCGGACGGCTCTACAATTTGCCGGACCCCAGGAAGTCGGCCATGGAATGGCTGGAGCGCACCGGCCTCGAGCGCGTCAAGGACGGGCTGGTGCGGGAGTTCTCGCGCGGCATGCGCCAGCGCCTGGCGGTGGCCCGCGCGTTTCTGCACGAGCCTTCCGTGCTGCTGCTGGATGAGCCTTTCACGGCGCTCGACGACCGCGCCATCGCCGTGCTGCAACGCCTGCTGCGCGAAGCGCTGGCCGAGGGCCGCACGGTGGTGATGTCCACGCACCAGTTGCGCGAAGCCCTCGAACTGGCCACCCACGTGGCGCTCCTGAACCGCGGCAAGATCGCGTTTCACGGCGAGCGCACTCCGGAAATGGCGGCCGATCCGGGCTGGGTCTACGCGCGCTACGGCGAGGGTTGATGGATTTCTTCCGGCAAGCGCTGGTCATCGCCAGGAAAGACCTGCGCGCCGAGCTCCGCACCAAGGAAGCCGTCAATGCTTCGCTGGCTTTCGCGCTGGTGATCCTGGTGCTGTTCAGTTTCGCCTTCGAGCCCTCCGAAGACCAGACGCGCGAAATGTCCGGCGGGCTGCTGTGGATCGTCTTCGCCTTCGCCGGCACCCTGGTGCTGAACCGCAGCTTCGCGCGCGAGATTCCCAACGATTGTCTGGATGCGCTGGTCGCGGCGCCCATCTCCGGCGGCGCGCTGTTCCTCGGCAAGGCGCTTGCCAATTTCGTGCTGGTCATGGCCGTGGAGCTGGTTTCCTTACCGGTCTTCGGCATCTTCTATAATGTGCACTGGGCCAGCCAGATCTGGTCTCTGCTGTTGGTCTTGGCGCTGGGCACTTGGGGGTTGACGGTCATCGGGACGATTTTCAGCGCGCTCACCGTGAATATACGGCTGCGCGAAGTCATGGCGCCGCTGCTGGTGTATCCCATGCTGATTCCGGCCCTGATGAGCGCCATGCAGTTGAGCATGCAGTTGATCGCCGGCAAGCCGCTGGGCGGCGAGAACGAGGTTTGGCTGCGGCTGCTGGTGGCTTTCGACGTAATTTTCACCGCGCTGTCGCTGTTCTTGCTGGAGACGGTGCTGGTAGGGTAGGAGCTTGTTATGCGCGAAAAACTGATCTACGGCCTCGGCGCGATCGCCGCGATTCTATTGGCCCGCGATCTCTATTCGATCTTCATGCAGCTTCCCGACGAAGCCTCGCAAGGGATGATCTACCGCATCATCTTCTTCCACGTGCCGGCCGCCATCACAGCCATGGGATGCGCGGCCGTGGCGTGCGTGGCGAGCGTGCTGTTCCTGGTCACCAAGAACTTCCAACACGACGCCGTGGCCGTGGCGGTGACCGAAGTCGGGCTGGCGTTCCTGGCGGCCAACCTGGTGACCGGCTCGATCTGGGGCCGCATCATCTGGGGCATCTGGTGGACCTG
>Ga0335078_10011166_pt1 | contig 13322 bp, 14 predicted proteins | sample Lox_Sample_32_FD_206711 | JGI IMG/M metagenome (GOLD analysis project Ga0335078, IMG submission 206711) | Soil microbial communities from Loxahatchee National Wildlife Refuge, Florida, United States - Lox_Sample_3.2 | ecosystem: Environmental > Terrestrial > Soil > Wetlands | place: USA...
AGCATCCTCGACCTGATCCCCCACCGGTACCCGTTCGTCATGATCGACCGCGTGGTCGAGCTCTCCGGGGCCCAGGAGCTCGTGGCGATCAAGAACGTCACCTACAACGAGCCGTACTTCAACGGGCACTTCCCGGGCAACCCCGTCATGCCCGGCGTCCTCCAGCTCGAGGCGATGGCCCAGGCGGCGGGCATCCTCGTCATCCGCCACAACGACTGGGTGCCTCAGCCGGCGTTCTTCATGAGCGCGGACAAGGTCAAGTTCCGCAGGCCCGTGCGCCCGGGCGACCAGCTGCGCATCCACGCGAAGCTGGTGCGCGTGCGCAGCAACAAGATAGCGTCGGCTGAGGTGACGTGCACCGTGGACGGCCAGCTCGTCTCGAGCGCGGAGATGATGATCGGGATGGTGGACGAGCCGAGCGGCGGGTGAGCGGCCCGCGGCCGCCCGCCGGCTACTTCTTGTACACCTCGGCCGGGTCGAAGGCGCGCGTGGCGGTGAACTCCAGCTTGAGCGCCTTCGGCCGGTCGAAGTCGGCCCCGTCGTCGAGCTTGCGGTAGAAGCAGGACCTGTAGCCGTTGTGGCAGGCGCCCGGCCCCAGGTTCTCGACGCGGAGCAGGATCACGTCCTGGTCGCAGTCGACGTAGAGCGCCTCGACCTTGAGCGAGTGCCCGGACTGCTCGCCCTTGATCCAGAGCTTGTTGCGCGAGCGGCTCCAGAACGCGGCCCGGCGGTTGCGGATCGTGTACTCGAGCGCCTCGGCGTTCATGAACGCGAACATGAGGACCTCGCCGGTCGCGTGGTCCACGGCGATGCACGGGATCAGGCCGTCCGGGCCGAACTTCGGCTGGAGCAGCGTTCCCAGTTCGACTTCGGCGGGCGTGGTGCGCGCGGGGAATGGTGGGGGGGTGGGCATGGTCAGGGCTGGTGCAGGGTGCCCAGTTTCCTCAGGTAGTCGTAGGAGTAAAGCCCGGTCCCGTGGCCGTCGCTGAAGTCGAACCTCACGGCGTAGTTGCCGATGCGCTCCCAGCCGAGGACCCGGACGCCCGCGTAGTCGGAGCGGCCCGCGCCCCCGTACTGGTTGCCGAACACGTCGCGCTCCCCCTGGGTCTCCGCGCTGGGCGAGGCGCGGCGCAGGAGCTCGTGGCGCAGGTAGCTCTCGGCGCCGTCGCTCCAGGCGATGGCCACCTCGTCGCCGACGATCTGGATGTTGACCGGGGTCTGCATGGCTCTCAGGCGGGCGCGTGAAGGGCGCCACTGTCGGCGCCGGGCGCGCCGACCGCAAACCCGATCTCCCGGCCGGCGACCCTTTTCCATTGCCCGGGCCCGGGCTCGCTGCTAGCCGTACCCGTCCGATGGGACGTCAATGGCTCCACGCGAAGCGCGCGATCGTCAACCTGAAGAAGGGCCAGGCCGTGGGGAAGATGGTGAAGGAGATCACGGTCGCCGCGAAGCTGGGCGGGCCCGACCCGGCGGCCAATGCCCGGCTCTTCGCCGCCCTCGAGAAGGCGCGCAAGGCGAGCGTCACCCGCGACGTGATCGAGCGGGCGATCAAGAAGGGGGCGGGCATCGGCGGCGAGAAGCTCGCCCTGGAGCACGTGGCGTTCGAGGGCTACGCCCCCCACAAGGTCCCCGTCATCGTCGAGGTCTACACCGACAACCACCAGAGGTCCGCGGCGGAGATGCGCTTCCTCTTCAAGCTCGGGACCCTGGGGACGGCGGGCAGCAACAAGTTCCTCTTTGACCACGTCGGGCTCGTGGAGGCCCACCACCCCGACCCGGCGGCGGACGCCGAGGCCGCGGCCATCGAGGCCGGGGCCAACGACGTCGAGGCGATCGGCCACCTCCAGAACGACGACATCCCCGAGGGCCACGCGGGGGCTCGCTTTGTGACGGACCGCACGGCCGTGCACGCGGTCTCGACCTGGCTCGCGCAGCACGGGTGGTCCGTCGTGACGAGCGAGATCGGCTACCTGGCGAAGTCCTTCCCCCAGCTCGACGACGCGTCGAGGGCCGACGTGGGCGAGTTCCTGCAGGCGCTCGAGGACCACGACGACGTCCAGCGCGTCTGGGCGGCGGTCAAATGAGCCGGACGGGGCCATGGCTCGCGGCGCGCCGCGACCTTCTCCTTGAAGGGCGCGGGCTTAGCGCCGGTCGCCCGCGCGCGGGGGCGCCGCGGCCGGGCGGCCCGGGGGAGGCCCTTTCCCGCGCTGCGCAACGGTTGACACGGGGCGCGGATTGCCGCGATATGACAACCCGTCGCCCGGATACGCCGTGAACATTCTGATCGTCGAAGACGAAGCCACGTCGCGCGAGATGTTGCTGAACATCCTCGAGATGGAGGGCGACCACCACATCCTCACCGCCTCGGACGGCGACGACGCGCTCAGGCTGATGGCCGATCCGCGCCATCCGTTCGACGTCGTCTTCCTGGACCTGATGCTTCCGTCCATCTCGGGCCTCGACCTGCTCGAGCGGGTGCGGGCCACGCCGGCCTGCCGCTACGTGAGGGTGATCATCTGCACGGTGTCCACGGACAGCGCGACGGTCGTGCGGGCGGCCCGGCTTGGGGTGCGCCACTACATGGTGAAGCCCCCCGACAAGATCCGGGTCTTCGAGCAGCTGAACATCATCAGGGCCGAGATCGCCGGCCAGCAGAAGATCGAGAGCCCCGAGGACGCCGCGAAGAGGCTGGGGATCGACGTGCCGGCCTACAAGGCGAAGGTCGGCGTGACGCTCGACTACATGGAGCGCTGGCTGACCAAGGCGAAGGCCGGGGCCCGCTCGTCCGACAGGCAGCAGCTCGCCGCCGACACGAGCCGGCTCAAGACCGACGCGCTCGACCTCGGGCTGCGCGAGGTCGGCCGGCGGTTCTCGACCCTCGAGACCCGGCTCTCCCTCGAGCCGCTGGGCGAGGTGCCGGCGTCGCGGGCCATCGAGATCGCGTTCATCATGAGCCACCTCCACGGCGAGCTCAACCGGGTCCGCTCGGTGCTCAAGATCATCGCTCCCGACAAGCCCTCGTCGTGAGGCGGGTGAGGGCCCTCGTCGCCGGCGCGTGCGCCGGCCTTTGCGCGGCGGCGGCCGCCCGGGGCGCCGGATCGTTGAGCGTGGCGGCCGCGGCGAACCTGAGCTACGTGCTCGCGGCCCTCGACGAGGAGTTCGGGAGGGCCTACCCGGGGACCGCGGTCACCACCGCCGTCGGCGCGTCGGGCGGCCTGGTGGCCCAGATTCGCAACGGGGCGCCGTACGACGTGTTTCTCTCGGCCGACCCGGACTTCGCCCGGGCGCTCGTGGCCTCGGGCGACGCCGATCCGGGGAGCCTCGCGCCCTTCGCGTCCGGCCGGCTCGTCCTGTGGACGGCGAGGCCCGGGCTCGAGGTGTCCGACATCGCCGCGGCCGTGCGCAACCCGGCCGTGCGCGCGCTCGCGATCGCCAACGTCGCGAGCGCCCCCTACGGCAGGGCGGCCCGGCAGGCCCTCGAGAGGCTGGGCCTGTGGGCGGACGCGCAGCCGAAGCTGGTCACCGCCGAGAACATCTCGCAGGCGGCCCAGTTCGTCGACACGGGCAGCGCGGACGCCGGGTTCGTGGCGCTCTCCGCGGTGCTGTCGCCGAGGCTCAGGGGCCGGGGGCGCTGGGCCGAGGTGCCGGCGGGCCTCTACGAGCCGCTCACGCAGGTCGCGGTCGTCACCGCCCGCGGGAGGGCCAACCCGAACGCGGCGCTCTACGTCGCCTTCCTGCGCGGCGGCGCGGCGCGGGCCGTCCTCGAGGGGTTCGGCTACGCCGGCCCGGCGCCCGCCGCCGGGGCCAGGGACGCCCCGCAACGGCCCGCACGTTAGGCGCCCTTCGACTTGTACAGGGCGACGAGCGCGGCCCCGATGGCCTGGGAGAGCTCGCCCAGCTCCGACGCCGAGAACTTGATGTTCGGGCGCTGGACGGGCCAGAGGAAGGGCATGGCGGCCTCCCGGAGCGTGTTGATGTAGCGCTCGCGGAACTTGGGGGTCGTCGACTCGTGGTCCATGAGGCCCCCGCCCACGACCACGAACCCGGGGTCGAGCGCCAGGCACAGCGAGGCCGCGTGAAGCCCGAGCGCCCGCGCCTGGAAGTCGAATATTTCCAGGGCGAGCGGATCCTCCTTCTGCGCGAGCCCGCGCAGGGACAGCGCCCGCTCCCTCATGGTGAGGGCCGACGCCGCGAGCGGGTGGCCGGGGTGGCGCCTGAGCGTCTCCTCGAGGAGCCTCGGCAGCCCCGAGATGGTCGTGTAGGCCTCGATGCACCCCCACGTCCGTCCGCATCCGCACGGGAACACCTCCTTCATCCCGAGCAGGTGGAGCGGGGCGGGCATGTGGGCCGCCTCCATTCCCGAAAGCGTCTCGCCGTCCAGGGGCAGGCCGTTGGCGTCGATGAACGCGCAGCCGAGCCCCGATCCCGGCGCCAGGAGCAGCACCGACGCCTTCCTCCCGGCCCGCACGAGCTTCGCCTCCGCGACCCCCCCGAACCTGCCGTCGTTGCCGACCGACAGCGGGATGGCCCGCCCCGCCGCCGCCTCGAGCGCGCGGCTGTAGTCCTCGTGGAAGTTCCAGCCGTCAAAGCTGGCCGGCAGGTTGGCCGCGCGCCCGAGGACCCCGTAGCGCAGGTACGGGCCGGGTATCGCGAGGCCGACCCCGCGCACCTGGCGCCAGGACAGCTTGTTCTGGGCGAGGAAGCCCTCGACGCCCTCGATCCAGCCCTTGACGACGGCGGCGGTGCCCTGCTGGGCGTTGGTGGCGCTCTGCAGGAGCTTCATGGAGACCATGGAGCCGTCCGCCCACACGCCGCCGGTCTTCGAGGTGGTCGCGCCGCTGTCGGAGCCGATGAACACGTCCTGGGATGAAGTCATGGGGGTACGCGGGATCACACCATGGCGCGGGGCAACTGCAAGACCGCAGCGGGCGCCGTGGGGCGATACCGTTTGCGCCCGGCCCGGAGGTGGTGCCCTATTGAAAGGCCATGACCCTGCCGGGCGTCCCCGCCGACTTCGACCTGACCGTTCGCGTGGGCTGCAGCCTGGCCTACGAGGTCACCGGGACGGCCTGGCTGCTCCTGAGCGTGCGGCCGCGGCCGGACGGCCGGCACGCCGTCCTTGCGGAGGCGCTCACCCTCGGCGACAGGCTGCCCGCGGACGAGTTCATGGACGGCCACGGGAACCGTTTCCTGCGCGTGCGCCTCGCGCCGGGCGGCAACCTCTTTCGGCACGACGCCATCGTCGCCGTGCCGTCGAGCCCGGAGAACCCCGGGGTCGAGAGCGCGGCGCCGCTCGTCCCCGGGGACCTGCCGCCGGCCCTGCTGCGCTACACGCTGCCGAGCCGGTACTGCGACTCGGACAAGCTGGTCAACTTCGCCTGGGAGAAGTTCGGGGCGGTCGAGCACGGCTGGCCGCGCGTGCAGGCCATCAGCCGCTGGGTGCACGACAACATCGAGTACCGCTACCTTTCGGGGCGCGGCGACCTGTCGGCGTGGGACGTGCTGCAGCGCGGCTACGGGGTGTGCCGCGACTTCGCGCACCTCGCCGTCGCCCTCAACCGCACGTTCAATGTGCCCGCGCGCTACGTGACCGGGCACCTGCCCGACATCGGCTTCCCCGATCCCGGCAACCACATGGACTTCCACGCGTACGCCGAGGTCTATCTCGGCGGCGGCTGGTTCACGACCGACGCGCGCTTCCACGTGCCGCGCATCGGGCGGATCACGGTCTCCTGCGGCCAGGACGCCGTGGACGGCGCGTTCTCGACGATCTATGGCGGCGCCACCCTCACGTACTTCCAGGTGTGGGCCTACCAGGTGGCGCGCGGCTCGGTCGGCGTCGGCGACCCGCTCGACCTCTCCCTGCGCCTCGACAACCGGTGGGCCGTGCAGAGGGACTCGGCCCGCGGCGCCGGCGCCTAGAGCCCGCCCGCGAGCAGCTTCAGCCGGTAGCGCGAGCTCCACTCGCGCCGCGGCGAGACCTCGAGCACGAGCTCGAAGGCGCCCGCCGGGGCCGCCGGCAGCACGGCCTCCGCGCGCGGGCCGGCCAGGTTGGCCCCGGCGGCCAGGGCCGGGAACGCCCAGCGCAGGATGAGCGCCGGGGGGCCGCCCGCGACGAGCGAGACTTCCACCTCGCCCGCGGGCACGCCCTGCGGCGAGTCGTTGAGGAGCCAGATCTCGGCGGTGAACGTCTCGCCGGCCCTCCATTGGAACTTGGCGAAGCGCGCGCTCGCCAGCACCGGCCGGCACGCCAGGCTCACCGCGTGGTACGCGGGCTTGGGCCGGGCCGGCCAGTTGACGAGGCACGGGCCGGCCACGCTCGGCCACGGCTCGTTGAAGCACCAGTTGAGCGCCATCGCGCAGCCGGGCTTCTGGCGCCGCGCCTCCTCGTAGATGGACTGGCAGCCCAGGCTCTGCAGCCAGGCCCCCCGCTCGGCGAGCGCCTCGAGGTCGCCGGTCGGCCCGAAGTAGTGCTCGAGGGTCGTCGTGCACAGCCAGGTGGTGGGGTCGGCCTCCCAGGCCCCGAAGCCGTGGTGGGTCTCCCAGCTCGAGCCCGGGCGCGGCGGCCAGAGCTCGGCCTCGGGGATGAACGTCCTCAGGTAGGGCGCCGGCGACGGCCCGGGGCAGCCGAACTCCGGATAGGCCGTGTTGCGCGCCCGCTGGAAGATCTCGAACACCTCGCGCCCCTCGTCGTCGAGGAAGCGGTAGTCGCCGTGGCCCGCGCCGTCGACGGGCGAGGTGGGCAGGAACGGGGTGGCCGGGTCGAGGTCGTAGCAGTTGCGGTCGAGCAGGCGGATCGGCAGGGACTGGTCGGTCATCCCGGACCAGAAGTTGTACAGCTCGTTGCCCGCGCACCACAGGCCGAGGCAGGGATGCTGGCGCACGCGCCGGATGATGGAGCGCGACTCCTGGTCGAGGACGCGCAGGTAGGCCGGATCGTCGGGATAGTTGTTGCAGGCCAGCGGGAACTCCTGCCACACGAGGAGGCCGAGACCGTCGCACTGCTCGAAGAAGGACTCCGGGTTGACGATGGCCCCTCCCCACGAGCGCAGCAGGTTGAAGTTGGCCTCGCGCGCCAGCCGCAGGAGCGGCCGCAGGAGCTCGGGGGTGACCCGGGCGGGGAAGATGTCCGGGTTCACCCAGTTCGTCCCCTTGGCGAAGATGGCCCGGCCGTTGAGCTCCACGGTCATCGGGGGGTGGCTGCGCGACTTCGGGAAGCCCAGCGGGCGGTCCCAGGCGCCCTCGGCCATGACCAGGCGCACCCGCCTGAAGCCCACGCGGCTTCGGTAGGCGTCGGCGCCCGCGGCGACCTCGAGCGTGTACAGGTACGGCTCGCCGTGGTCGTGCGTCCACCAGAGGCGCGGCCCGCTCAGGTCGGCGCGGGGCGAGTCGCTTTCGAGGACGGGCGCGCCCTGGGCGTCCAGGAGCCGCCAGCGCGCCGGCGGCGCGCCGCCGGCGGGGGCGGGCCCGCCCCGGAGGTCTCGGCCGAGACCGTGATCGCCGCGCCCGAAAGGTCCGCGCTCAGGGTGTACGCGAAGTCCACGTGGCCGAGGTGCGCCCGGGGCCGCGCGACGAACCCGGCGCCGGCCCACAGGCCGAGCGGGATCAGGCGCGGGTGCCAGTCCCAGCCGTAGCTCACGGCCGGCTTGCACACGTGGCCGGCCTGCGCGCCGTTCGGGGGCGCGCCGGGGCGCTTGGGCGCGGGCAGCACCAGGACCTCGAGCGCCGCGCCCGGGGCGGCGCCCGCCAGGCCGATCTCGAAGGGCGTGAACAGGCCCTCGTGCCGGAGCACGGGCCGGCCCGCCAGGCGCACCTCGCACGCGTAGTCGACGCCGCCGCAGGCGAAGACCATCTCCTCGCCCGGGGCGAGCGCCGCCGCCGGCACCCGGGTCCGGTAGAGCCACGCGGCGTCCTCCAGCCCCTCGTAGAGGCGCACGTTCTGGCCGAAGTTGAGGTCGGGCAGCCCGCGCGCCTTGGCCCAGTCGAGCTGGACGGCGCCGGGCACCGTCGCCGGGATCCAGCCGTCCGGGGCGGCCCCCGGCCCGGCGAGGCGGGCGAGCTCCCAGTCCGAGGGGACGCGCCTCCAGGCCGGGCGCCTCTGCAGGGTGCCGGCGTCGGTCATGGGGGCGGCGCGAACCCGTGCTCGCGGCCGAACGCCAGGCACTGCGCCGACGGGCGCATGCTGTCCGAGCAGTTGGGGTGCAGGAGCGACGCCGCGGCGGCGCAGGTGCCCAGCTCGAGCGCGCGCGCCATCGGCCAGCCCTCGTGCAGGCCGAGCAGGACGCCGGCGGCGAGGGCGTCGCCGGCCCCGGCCGTCCCGCGGATCAGCGCCTCGGGCACGCGCACCGCGCCCTGCCACACGAGCTCGCCCGCCGCCGAGCAGGCGCAGGCCCCCCGCGGGAAATGGACGACCGCCCAGCGGCGCACCCCGAGGCCGCAGAGGGCGCGGGCCGCCCGCTCGACGGCGGGCCGCTCGACGGCGGCGCCCCGGCCGACGCCGAAGCCCGCCAGCTGCTCGGCCTCGTAGTCGTTGGCGAAGAGGACGTCGACCTCGGGCAGGACGGGGGCGACGCCCTCGCGGAAGCGCCCGGGCGCCGCGCTGACGCAGTCGATCGCCGTCTCCATGCCGGCGGCCCGCGCCCGGCGCAGGACCTCGCGCGCGCGGGGGGCGCCCGCGCCGTCGCTCGCGTCGAGCGCGTCGAGGAGCAGGAGATAGCCGAGGTAGAAGACGCGGGCGCGCGACGCGCCGAGGTCGATGTGCTCGGGGGCGAGCAGGGCGTTCGCCCCGCGGTGGTGGAAGAACGTCCGCCGGCCGGTGCCGCGCACCGTCATCACGTCGGTGTAGCTCGTGGAGCGGCCGGGCGCCGTGCGCAGCTGAGCCGTGTCGATGCCGAGCGCCCGGCAGTCGGCCAGGACCGCGCGGCCGTCGTCGTCGTCGCCGAGCAGCCCGGCTCCCGCCAGCGGGAACGGGGCGCCCAGCTTCGCGAGGTCCTTGAGCACGTTGTACGGGCCGCCGCCGTTGCCCACGCTGTGGCCGAGGATCGTGGCGAGGCCGTCCTGCTCGGGCCACGCGTCCACCGTCTTCGCGTGGTCGCGGATCCAGTTGCCGGCGGCGAGGATGCCCGAGCGCATGGGCCCTCAGTCGCCGATCAGGCGGACCGCCGGGGGCTCGTCCTCCTCGACGCCCGGGAAGCGGCCGACGCCCGGGTCGAGGAAGAAGTTGTCCCCGACGTCGTCGTTGGCCGTGGAAACCTCGCCGATGATGCACTCCCTGCTGGCCGGCCAGAACGAGTGCCAGACGCCCGGCACGAGCGTGATCCTCGAGCCCGGCGCCAGGACGAGCGTCTCGGCGGTGCGGATCTCGGCGGGCTCGCCGTCGATGCTGGCGAGGAACTCGCGCGGCAGCGTCGCGCCGGGCGTCGGCTTCGCCGGCCAGAGCTGCAGGGCGAGCTCGCCCGCCCGGCAGATGATGTCCTCCTTCTTGCGCGCGTGCGCGTGGCACGGCGTGGCCTGGTTCTTGCGCGCGTACATGAGCTTCTCGCAGTACTCGGGCTCGCTCGCGAGGTTGACCAGCGTCAGGCCGAAGCGCTCGAAGTCGCCGAGCCCGAAGTCGGTGATGTCCCACTTCGGGCGCGGCGGCAGCGCCCAGAGGTGCCGCCCGAAGCAGGCGAGCGCGTCGCGGTAGGCCTGGTTGATGACGGAGCGCTTCATCGGGGCGGGCCGTCAGACCGGCGCGACCGACTGGCGGCGGCCGCTCTCCAGGGCGGCCGCCCAGATCTCGTGCTGGGCGACGGCCTCGTCGGGCGTGGCGCAGCCGAAGCGCCGGCCGAGCTGGCCGGCGCGCTCCGCCAGGAACGCCGCCCACATCTGCATGAGGATGTCGGGGAAGCCGGGCTCGAAGATGGCGCCGGTGATCGTCCTGAACCCCGTGCCGAAGCCCAGGTCGGTCCTCTCCCACCACTGCTCCCGGTCGCGCCGGTAGGTCCAGAGGGTCTTGGGCTCCTTGGTGGAGAAGCGCACGCCGCGCTCGGTGCCGAGCGCCTCGAAGAGCCACGTGTTGGTCTCGCCGGGCGCCATGCGCTTCATCTCAAGGGTCATCGGCACGGGCTCGCCGCCGATCTCCACGGTCGCGTGGACGACGGCGTTGTCCCAGGTGTCGCACGGGGCGGTGCCCCCGCGCCCGTCGGGGCGCTCCCGGTGGATCTTCTGGAGCTGGGCGTGGACCCGCGCGGGCTTCCAGCCGAGGCGCAGGGGGATGTGGACGACATGGAGGCCGAGGTCGTTCATGACCCCCGCCTCGCCGCAGGTGCGGTTCTGCCGCTTCCAGTTGATGGGCTTGGCGGGGTCCAGGTCGCTCGAGTGCAGGAGGGCCGAGCGGATCTCGATCACGCGGCCGAGCTCGCCCGAGGCGGCGAGCGCGAAGGCGCGCTGCGCCCCCGGCAGGAAGGGGAACTCGGAGGAGACCCGCACGAACCGCCCGAGGCGCTCGGCCTCGGCCCGGATGCGCCGGGCGGCCGCCAGGTCGATGCCGAACGGCTTCTCCGCGAGCAGGTCCTTTCCCGCGCGCAGCACGTCCGTGTAGATGGCCTCGTGCAGGTGGTGCGGGACGGCGACGTAGACGACGTCGACGTCGGGGCGCGCCAGGAGCTCCCGGTGCTCGGCGTCGAGGTGGCGCACCGTCGGCACCTGGCGGAACCACTCGAGCGCGGCCGGGTTGACGTCGCACACGGCCACGAGCTCCGGGCGCGCCGGGCAGTCCAGGAGCGCGAACCAGCGGCCGAAGGCGCTGGCCACCTCGCGGCCCATCAGGCCGGCTCCGACGACGCCGACGCGGACGGGGGGCGGCTGGGGAGGGGCGCTCATCCGCGGAGCATGGCGAGGGCGGCGGCGGGGGTGGCGCCCTCGTGGACCACCGCCATGAGGGCCCGGGTCATGCGCGCCGGCTGCGGGTGCTGGATGATGTTGCGGCCGTAGACGATGCCCGAGGCGCCCTGCTCGATCAGGGCCGCCGTGCGGGCGAGGATGGCCTCCTCGGGCGCCCGTCCGCCCCCGCGCACCAGCACGGGGACGCCCCCGGCCGTCTCGACCACGCCGCGGTACACCGAGACGTCGTCGGTCGGGTCGGCCTTGATCACGTCGGCGCCGAGCTCCACGGCCTGGCGGACGAGGGGGATGATCTTCGCCGGGTCGCCGTCGACGCTGTAGCCCCCGGCCTTCGCGTTCGGCTGGAAGACGAGCGGCTCGACCATGAGCGGCATGGCGTGCCGGTCGCAGGCCGGCTTGAGCCGCAGGATGTTCTGGATGCACTGGTCGGCGAGCTCCGGCTGGTCGGGGATGCTGAAGAGGTTCACGACGACGCACGCGGCGTCCAGGCGCAGCGCCTGGCCGACCGGGTCCTCGATCATGCGCGAGAAGAGCGCGCGCGGCAGCCGGGTCCCGTAGACGTTGGCCACGTCGGTGCGCAGCACGAGCGCGGGCTTGCCGCGCACGGGCATGTTCTGCAGGTGGGGGGCCTGGCCGACCGTGAGCTGGATGGCGTCCGGGGCCGCGGCGACGAGCGTCGCGACGGCGCCCGGCAGGTTCTCGATGCCGGCCAGGAACGAGCCCTCGTTGAAGAAGCCGTGGTCGAGGGCCACGTCGAAGCACCGGCCGGTGGCGGGGTTGAAGAGGCGGTTGAGGCGCGGGGTCTTCATCGGGGGGGGGCGAGGTGGAGGCGCACCTGGGCGGCGGCGAGCGCGCCCCGCTCCTCGCGCGACGGGGCGCGGTCGGTGACGACGTCGGTGAACGCGCTCCAGGGCGCGAAGCGCAGCGCCGCCGGGCGGCCCCACTTGCCGGAGTGAGCAACGAGGATGCGCCGCCGGGCGCGGCGCAGCGCCTCGGCCTTGACCGCGGCCTCGGCCACCTCGGTCGTGGAGGCCCCGAGCTCGGCCTCGAGGCCGGAGGCCCCGATGACGGCGGCGTCGAAGCGCAGGTTCTCGAGCCAGCTCTGGGCCAGGCCCCCGGTGAGGGCGAGGCTGATCGGGCGGACCTCGCCGCCGACGGCGCTCAGGGTGGCGCGGGCCTCGCCGGCGAGGGCGAGCAGGGGCACCGAATTCGTGAAGATGCGCAGGGCCGGGCGGTCGATCAGGGCCCGGCCGGCCTCGAGGCACGTCGTGCCCGCGTCGACGAAGACCGTCCCGACCTCCGGGACGAGGCCCGCGGCCGCGCGCCCGAGGCGCACCTTGGCCGACGCGGCCCGCTCGGTCTTGCTCGGGTAGGGCGGCTCGACGAGGGAGAAGTCGTGCGGGAGCAGGGCGCCCCAGGTGCGGGTGGCCAGGCCCGCGCCCGCGAGCTGCGTCACGTCGCGGCGGGCCGTGGCGACCGAGACGCCGAGGCGCGAGCAGATCTCGGCCGCCGTCACGCGGCCCTGCTCCCCGAGCAGGCGCAGGATCCGGCGGTGGCGTTCGGGGGCGAGCATGGCCCTTTGCTAGCGGCGGCGGCCGCGCCGAGGCAACGATTTTGATCGGATTCGCTCACTTCGCTCATTATCGCTAACCGGGCGCCGCCGTGTACCGGATCTCCTTCACCGGGATCGTCCCGGCCACGACCTTGAGGAACGGCTTGCCGTCGGTCACGCCGACGGTGCCGTAGCCGGTCGCCGTCGAGAGGAAGCCCCGGAAGTCGCCGCGCACGGCGGGGCGCAGGTGGAGGACGCCGTCGACGGCGTCGTAGCGCGCCCCGCCCAGGGCCTGGAGCAGCCCGTACGAGGCCATGGCGCGCGCGTACCAGTGGCCCCACTCGTACTCGTCGAACGGGTTGCGCACCCGCCCGTCGTACCGGGCCCGGCAGGCGCGCACGATCTCCAGGCCCTCGCCGACGAGGCCCATCTCGATCATGTGCGCGGCGGCCTGGTACTCGATGCCGGTCCACACCTCGTTGGAGTAGACAAAGGGCAGGGACGGCATGTTGCCCCGGGGCCACGAGCAGAGCAGGAGCCCTCCCTCGTGGCCGTTGGCGTACGTGGCGCGCTGGGGGTTGGCGTGGTCCGCCAGGTCGCGCCTGAAGTTGTGGCGGTGGACGGCCTTCAGGTGGTTCCTGACCCGCTCGGGATCGAGCACCTGGCCGACGCCGCAGGCGAGCGCCATCCAGGAGCCGAGGACCCCGTCCGAGAGGCAGCCGTCGCCGTACTGGTACTTCGGCCCCTCGCGCTCGAGCAGCGCGGCGGCCTCGCTCGAGTAGTCCTCCCCGTAGAACTTGCCGCCCACGGCGACCTTGGTGCGCAGGTCCCTCCACTCGATCCTTTGGCAGAAGTACTCGCCGTTGTAGAGGTCCCTGTTGATCCT
>Ga0335078_10011167_pt1 | contig 13322 bp, 10 predicted proteins | sample Lox_Sample_32_FD_206711 | JGI IMG/M metagenome (GOLD analysis project Ga0335078, IMG submission 206711) | Soil microbial communities from Loxahatchee National Wildlife Refuge, Florida, United States - Lox_Sample_3.2 | ecosystem: Environmental > Terrestrial > Soil > Wetlands | place: USA...
ATCCTTCTTCACGTGGTGATCGCGCTCCAGGTAATAGTAGGTCGCCTTTTTCCCGGACTCACCCAAAAGGGAAAGCCCCTCATCAACAGCATTAATAAAAAACGATGTGTCGTATCCGCCTTTAGTCATCGTGTGAACTTTCATGAAGACACCGGGTTGAAGTTTGTAGTTTGGCGGATTTCAAGAAGTATATGAGATTTATCACTATACTATATATATCGAGTATGGCTCAGCCGAAAAAGGCGCATTTTTTCTCTCTTTCCCTCCCCTCTGGAGCTGGCCTGTTCCGTGCGCCGCAATCACGGTAATGGAGCCTCAGACGATTCATGTGGTTTGTTGTCAGCGTGACTCACTAAAACTTTTCAAGGTATTCGACGGCGCCCTTCAAGATTTTGTAGCCGTCGCCGTGCCTCTCCGGCTCCGGGTCGGGCAGCTGCCAGCCGAAGAAAGCCCTCTCCGGGTGGGGCATCATGCCCATGACATTGCCCTTTCTGTTGCATATGGCGGCTATGTCGCGGAGCGCGCCGTTGGGGTTGCAGGGGTATCTTCCCTCGGCATAGTCCCCATTCGGCATGGCGTAGCGGAAGACGATCTGTTTTTCCCTGATTAGCTCCTTCAGGTCGTCCTCCCCCGGCAGGAGAAACCTCCCCTCCCCGTGGCCTATCGGTACGTGCAGCACATCTTTCGGCTTCAGCGCGCCCACGAAAGGTGTCCTGCTTCCCTCCGCCTTGAGGTGCACCCACCGGCACTCGTACTTCGCCGATGCGTTATTTGCCAAAACCGCCGTCGGCACGCCCTCTACACTGTTTCCGGGGAGCAGCCCTGCCTCGACGAGGACTTGGAAGCCGTTGCATATGCCCAGCACCATCCTCCCGTCCTCCACAAAGAGGTCGATCTCCCTCCCAAGCTTGGCGTATATCTCCTTGCCCCATATCGCGCCCGCCCTGACGTAATCGCCGTATGAGAACCCGCCGGGGAAGACCAGCATGTGGAAACTGAATAAATTCCGCATTTTGAGCTGGCTCATGTGGAGAACCTCCGCCTTGAGCCCGAGCTCCTCGAGAGCGACCTTGACCTCGAGATCGCAGTTGGTGCCGCCTGCCCTCAAGATGCATACCCGCACATCGGCGAGGTCCATCAGTAGCCCCTCCACCTTTTCCTGAGCTCGGCGTGCCCGACCGAGCACTCATTGCCTTTCACGTCAAAAAGCCTGAAGCCCTCCTTGGCGCTGACGACCTCTCCCGCCCTGCCGAGGGGCACCTTACCGCGGAAGGCATCTTCGAACAAACCGGATTTGCATGCGTCGACTTCCACGAGAAACCTCGATGCCGATTCGGAAAAGAGCAGCACATCGCCCCTCCCGGCTTTCTTGTCCGGCTTCGAAAACGGCACCTTCCCAAGGTCCAGCTCCATCCCGAGATTCGAAGAGAGTGCCATCTCAGCCGCGGCAGTCCCCAGACCGCCGTCCGAGAGGTCGTGGCACGCCATGACTAGGCCGGCGTCTATTGCCCCTATGAGTGCATCGATCGTGATCTTCGAGGTTTTTCCGTCGAGCTTGGGGCCCTCCCCTCCCGTGACGTTCTTGGCTCTTAAGTAGGCGGAGCCCCCCATCTCCTCCCTAGTCGCGCCCACGACGTATACCGGATCACCTTTCTTCTTCAGGTTCACGGTCACAGCCTCCCTTATGTCGGGGATAATGCCTATCCCCGTGATCAACAACGTCGGTCTTACCGGTCCCAGCTGCGACTCGTTGTAAAGGCTGTCCTTCCCTGAGATGAAGGGCGCGTCCAGCTCCTTCGCGAAGTCGTAGCACGCCTCCGCAGCCCTCAGGAGGGAACCCATCCTGTCCTCGCGCTCCGGGTTGCCCCACACGAAATTATCAAGGATTGCGACCCTTCTCCCCCCGACAGCCGCGTTGTTCCTGAGCGCCTCCTCGATCGAGGCTGCCGCCATCCAGTACGGATCCGGGTAAAAGGCGTTCATCCCGCATGAGATCACCAGCCCCATCCACGAATCTTTCAGAGGCTTTATTACCGCCGCATCGTTGGGCCCGCCCTCATCACCCTGGAGCGGCTTGACCGCGGTGCATCCCCTCACCTCGTGGTCGTAGGTCCTGATCACGCCCTCCCTGCTCCTTATGTTGGGGTCGGATAGGAGTGCGAGAAGCTCCTCCGCGAGGTCGTCCGGCTCGTCCAGTTTATAGGCTGGGGCGGCTTCAGCAGCGCATCGCGCCGCCTTCCTTGTGACTTTCGGCGGGCTGTACAAAAACTCCAGGTCGAGGTCGCATACGGCCTTATCGTTTAATGTGACTTTGATCCTACCTGTCTGGTTGAACCTCCCCAGGACGCAGTACTCGAGCTCCTCCTCCTCGAATACCCTCAGGGTCGCATTCATGTTGCACTGCGGCACCGAGTAGAGCATCCTCTCCTGCGACTCCGAGACCCATATCTCCCATGGCGCCATCCCCGTCTCCTTCAGGTGGACGCCGCCAAGCTCCACGTCGAGCCCGAGCCCCGACCTGTGGGCCATCTCACCCGTGGCGCATGACAGTCCACCGCCCCCGAAATCTGTGACCCCGGTCGAAAGCCCTCCGTCCCTGATCCTCAACGTAGCCCTTTTCAGCCTCTCCTCCATGACCGGGTTCGGTATCTGGACCGCCGACCTCAGCTCCTCCGACTCCTCCGAGAGGTCGGCAGACGCGAACGTAACCCCGTGGATTCCATCCCTCCCCGTCCTCCCCCCCGCCATCACGGCGTAGTCCCCGTTGCTGGTCTCCTTCACGTACCTTTCCTTCGGCAGGATGCCCATGCAGCCGCAGTAGACGATCACATTCCCGGTGTAGCCGCTGTCGAACACTATTCCGCCTGAAACGGTGGGTATCCCCATATTATTTCCGTAAGCGCCGACCCCGGCCACCACGCCCCTGTAAACGTACGATGGATGCTTGAGCCCCGCCGGCACAGTCTTCGTGTCGAGCGGACCAAAACAAAGCACGTCCGTTACTGCCACAGGTTCGCCCCACACGCCCAAAATGTCCCTTATCACACCGCCGACCCCTGTTGCGGCCCCGCCGAAGGGCTCCACCGCGGACGGATGGTTGTGCGTCTCCACCTTGGCGGCAACCGCGTACCCCCTGTCGAAGTCCACGAGCCCTGCGTTGTCCTCAAAAACCGAGACGCACCATGGCTTGTTCAGCTCCTCCGTAGCCCTCGCGATATAGCTCCTGAACAGGCTGTGGATTATTTTGTCCCCGCATACGACATCCCCCTTGAACGTCTTGTGGATGCAGTGCTCTGACCACGTCTGCCCAAACGTCTGCAGCTCGACGTCGGTCAGCGGCCTGTTTATGCGGCTCCTGATGAACTTCAGCTCCTCGAGGCTGAGACCTACGCCGACCCTCCTGCTCAGATCCTCCAGCCCCTTTTCGTCCATGGCGGAAAGATTGATCGAAGCCGGCTTTTCCGGAGTGCTGCCCTCCCTCCTGCCCTTCACTGCCTTGCCATCGCTCACGAGGCAGCGCCCCCCATTATTGCCTCTCCTCCAGCTTCACTGAAAAATCGTCCTTGGTCGGGTTCGCGAGGAGCTTCCTGCACATCTCTTTGGCAGTGGCGAGCGCCTTCTCCTCATCTTCAACGTCCAGGTCCACGACGTAGACCTTGCTCACCTTGACCTCCCCTGCAGGGAAGCCCAGCTCCCTTAGCGATTTGGATGTGGCGTCCCCCTCGGGGTCGAAGTGCCCTCTCTTCAGCCTGACCTCAATCCTCACCTTCATAATCCCCCCTCCTTTTTACTCTATAGTGCCCTCTCTCTGCACCGGCTGCCTTTCCTTAGGTCCGTTTCTGTACTCCTCCAAACGCTTGGAAAGCTCAGGGTACTTCAGCGCAAGGATCTGGACCGCCAAAAGCGCCGCGTTCTTGCAGTTCTCTATCCCGACCGTAGCCACGGGCACGCCCGGCGGCATCTGCACCATGGAGAGCAGCGCGTCAAGCCCGGAAAGCCTTACCTCCCTGGGGACGCCGATCACGGGTTTTATGGTCTTGGAGGCGATCACGCCCGGGAGAGCCGCCGACAGTCCCGCGATCGCTATGAAGACCTCGGCGTCGCTTGACTTCACGAAGGCGTCAAGCTCATCGGGGTTCCGGTGCGCCGATATCACCCTGTAGTCGCACTCTATGCCGAACTCCTTAAGCAGGCCTGCCGTGTCCGCGCCGGCTGCCTCATCAGACCTGCTGCCGACTATGACTGCTGCCTTGGGCATCACTCCTCAACCTCCTTTTTTTCGCCTTCCTCCTCGCCTTCCGCCCGCTCGTAGGAGATGCACCCCTCGGCGTAGTGGGCGATGGTCTCCGCATTCTGCCTTGCAAACTTGAGTGTTGACTGGAACGCCACGGCGAGCCCCATCCTCCTCCCGCCGTAAGCGGTGGGCTTCCCGAAGTACCAAAAGTCCCCTGCTCTCGGGTCTCCCGTGTCTTCCACGTTATTTTCATTCAATTTCGACTGGAATATGTTCAGCCTGCCGGCGTCGAACCCCTTCACCTTCGCATCGTCTGTGATATTTGCAGGCGCCAAAACCACGTGCGCAACACCATAGACGTCCTGCCTCGTGAGCTCAATGTGGAATGCGTTCAGCTGCAGCCCCAACGTAGATGTAAGCTGTATCCCGCCCTCGTCCATGTTGAGCATCCACCTCGTTACGAGGCCGGTATCATGCGGTCTGTTGGCGACCTCATTGTTGAATACCTTGTCGCCGAGCACGAACTGCTCAACGGCGTAAATCCCAAGCCCCCCCATGAACTCGGCTATCCTTTCAGCCCCGCCCCTGCAACCCTTTGCCGCCTTCTCCGAGATGGTGGCAGGGAGCCAGCTCTCATGGTACGTCGCGCCGGGCCTCTTGTGTTCGATCGGGGGGAGGAATGAATTCACGATTGTCCCCCTGTCATCGAAGTGCCTGACGACTATCTGGGTTATTTCGGTGCCCGACTTCCTCAACTCCGGCACGTACCTTTCCACGATCACTTCGTTGCCTATTCCGCGGGCATGCTCCACAGAGTAGCTGTAGGCTGCCTCGAGCTCCTTTTCATTCTGGACTATCGAGGTGCCATGCCCGCTGGAGGTCATGACGGGCTTTACTATCACCGGAAGGCCGAAGTCCTTCGCCGCCTTCTTAACGTCTCCATCGTTGTCGGCATAAGCCCAGTCGACCCTCTCCAGCTTCAGCTTGTCGAACATCAGCTTTGTTGCGTGCCTGTCCATGCATATCAGGGGGCTGCACGGCGTGGACATGATGTTGTACCCCCTGTCCATCCCCAGCCTGTACGCCCGGTACGTATCGATTTTTTCCACCTCAAGGTACACGGCGTGTGGTGATGTAGGATCCGGCACGTGCTTTTCGATGCGCTCCTCCAGGAGGTCGCCATTCATCATGTCGAAGACCTCGCTCGCGTCTGCGGCGTCCTGGGCCGGAAATCCCTGGTACCTGTCAAAGGCTACCGTCTTCAGCCCGCCGGTTTCGCCCCCATACCACCTCTTGGCTGCCGTGACCGCTAGGTCCCCCAGTTCACCGCCGCCGACCGAGACGAAGATTGCGGGGTGCCCCTGCTCCAGCCTGCCCAGGGGGCTTAGCCTGCCCTCGAACTCCTTCTTTATGGATGAAACCCTGCCGAGAAGCTCCGTCCTTCCCTCGATGTTCTTTGAGAACTCGTTTTTTTTATTTTCATTTTCACCCGAATATTTGCCTGTGCTCATTGGCTCCTTCCCTTCCACAATTAATTTACCCGACCTCTACGAACCCCTTCCCCGGGATCCAGAGCATCCTCTTCCCCAGGAGCCCCTTCCTCTCCCTGTACTGGTAGATCTCCCTCGCCGTCCTGGCCAGCGCTATCCTCCTCTCCATCGACCTCTCCGATCCGATGTCGCTCCTGTGGAAAAGCTTCCAGCCGTCCTCAAGGCGCACGTTGCCGACAAGCGCCTCGGCATTCCTGCTCGCCTCGGGTATGTCCTTTCCCCTCCCGACGCACTCGACCGCCCTAGATCCTCCGGTCACCACACTTCCGCAGCCGGCGCCTTTTGCGGCGCAGTCCGCAGACGCCCAGAGGATGCCGTCCTGGCTTTTTCCGCTGGGGCTGTTAGCTACGTCCACCGAAATGGGGTGCCCCGCCGCCAGATCCCTCCTGTTGGGATAGCCTTCGGGGCAGACCGCCTTCACGACAACAGCCTGATCGTCAAACTCCGCCTTCACCGTGTTGAGCCTGCCGCCCATTATCGCCTCGCAGATGTCGACGAGGTCCGTCTTCAGCGCCGACAGGACGTTGGCCGCCTCGGGGTCGCCGAGCCGTGAGTACATCTCAATCACGGTAGGGCCCCACACCGGCGTGAGCATCATCTGTCCAGCCACGACGCCGCGGTACCTGTCGCCGGTCTCCTTCTGTATCGAGTCTATCATCGACTTCACGATGTCGACCGAGCCCTGATATTCGGATTGTGTGAGTATGGCCTGGTCCTCATCGGCATCCGTGCCCAGCCTAAGGTTCATGCCGCATGATATCGAGCCCATCCCGCCCGTTTCCAAGCCGAGGTCGCCCTCGAAGGCGTGCTTATTATCCTGCACGGCGGGCATCGGCAGCACCGTTTTCCCATCAGTGAAGCAGTGCACCGTATACTCTGGTCCCCACACCCTCTCCTCGATGAGGATCTTGTAATCGACGTCCTCGTAGCCCTTCATGTACTCGCTTATTATGGACTCCGCGTGCTCCCTCTTTACCCGCCTCTTGTCCTCCTGCAAATAAACCTGGAAGTCCTCTATGACCTTGACGCCCTTCCCTCCCGCCTGCCTTGCGGGCTTTATGGCGATGCTGTCCGCAAACTCCTCGATGTACGGCACCGCCTCATCATAGCTCTTGAACTTTTTGTACCACAGTCTTCCCGGGATCTTGTACTTCCACTGGAGGTCCCTCATGCTCGCCTTGGACATCTCCAGCTCCGCCACGTTCCTCCGCGCACCTATGCACCCGATCCCATCTTTGTCCATTCGGTCCGGCACGCCGTGGAAGTTGGGCTCCTCCGGTCCGACGAAGACCATGTCGGCTCCGCATCTACGTGCGGTCTCGGAAACGCAGTCCGGGCTGTTGACGTCCCCGTTAAAGTACACCCCTCCGCTCCTTTTCACGACAGCGTTTATGCCGGGGTTCGTGACATCCGATAGGCAGCTGATTTTTGGCCCGTGCACGCTCCCTTCGAGCGAGAGGGCAATTGCATGCTCCCTCCCCCCGCCGCCCACGACGAGGATCTTCAATCCAACTCCTCCTCAGGGTATTTGCCGCCAAAACAGCCCACGCAGAGATCCTCTCTCTTTATCATCACGGCATCTAGAAAACCGTCAATGCTCAGGTACCTGAAAGAGTCCGCGCCCACGACCTCGGCTATCTTCTCCTCCGGGAGATGCTTTCCGATGAGCTCGTCCTCGGGGGGCACCTCGACGCCGAAGGGGCAGTGCGATATGATGTGGGGCGACCCGATCCTCACGTGTATCTCCTTCGCGCCCTTCTCCTTCATCAGATAAACTATGTTCGCGAGCGTGTTCCCGCGCACGACGCTGTCGTCTATGAGCACGACGCGCTTTCCCTTTACTGCCTCGCTTATCACGTTGAGCTTGAGCTGCACGCCCTTCAGCCTTTCAAGCTGGTTTGGCTTCATCGCGCTCCTTATCCTCCTGCCCGTCAGCTCGAAGCCCTTCTCCACCGGGATGCCAGTCTCGTTCGAGTAAGCCATTGCGAATGGGATTGCCGTCTCCGGGACCCCGATGACTACGTCGGCGTCTGCGGGGCCCTCCTCGGCCAGCTTGCGCCCGATGTTCCTCCTGACCCGGTAAACCGGAATGTCGTTCACGAAGGAGTCCGGTCTCGCCAGGTACACGTACTCGAAGCTGCAGTACGCCCTGTTCGAGCAGGATGTGCAGCGCTCCGAGTGCGCGGACATCGGCGTGAAAATCCTCGATTCGCCGGGATCAATGTTCTCTGCGGGGCTTATCGGCATCCTCTCTCCGATAATGTCCATGACGCAGCTCTCGGAGGCGACTATGCCGCCCTCGAAGCCCATCTTCCCCAGCACTAACGGTTTTACGCCGAGAGCCCCCCTGCCAGCGACCATCTCGTTCCGGTCGTTGACCGCCACGTAAGAAAAGCCGCCCATGCACCTCCAGAAGAACTCCTTCACCTCGTCAATGCTGCACCCCGTCGTGCTCCGCCCGAAGGCAGCCCTGAGGTTATCCTCGTAGGTGGCACTCCTGCTCCAGCCGTAGCCCTTCACCGCGGTAATTTTGCCGTCAATTGCTGCCGAGACGGCGTTGCTCAGCGCGATCGGCTGTATCTCCGCCTCCTCCTGCGGGTAGGGCGAGACCCCGCCTAAACAAACATAACCTTTTTCCATTCCCGCACTTGTGCCTTGGTTTGGCGCCAGGACCTGCTCAGCCAGCCCCTTCCCGGCTACCTTTGCCCTCTGCTCGCCGAACAGCTCAAGCCCCGCCGTTTCCTGGCCGCGGTGCTGAAGGGCCATAAGCCCGAAAACGCCAAAGTTGCGGGCATTCCACCTCTTGTCGAAAAGGTATATTCCTAAAATCCCTGTCATCAGTTGACACCACTCTCGTAGATCCTACCCGCCTCCTTAGCCACGCCCATCGAGGACCTGACCTTGTCTGCTATCTTCTGGGCAAGGGGCGTCGGGTACTCACCGGTTATGCACGCCATGCAGAGGTCCTCCCTCCTCATGCCAGTCGCCCTGACAAAGTCCTGGAGGGGCTGGTAGCAGACCGCATCAGCGCCTATCTCCTTCGCTATCCCATCCTCGTCATGGTAAAACCCTATGAGCTCGGTATAGGTCGCCATGTCGATTCCGTAAAAACATGGGCAGAATATCTTCGGGAAGGTCACGAAGAGCGATATGCGCTCCGCGCCCAATTCCCGCAGCTTCCGGATAACAGTCTTTGTCGTGTCGCCCCTCACGATGCTGTCCTCCACGACTATTATCCTCTTGCCCTTGAGGTTGCCGTCCACGACGTTTATCTTCCTGTCAATGGTCGAAATCCTGTCGCCCCCCTCAAGTATGAATGCACGGTGCGTCACGAACCTGTGCCTCCTCAGCGCGCGCTCCCACCTTAGCCCGGTCTGCTCGTGCAGCCCGTAAGCCGCGTCGTCCGAGGTCTCGGGTATAGATACGATGAGGTCGGACTTCGCGGCTATGTCGGCAAACCTCCTACCCAGGTTCCTGCCGAACTCCTCCCTCACGCGGTATACTTCTTTGCCTTTTATGACGGAGTCCGGCCTCGCAAAATATGCAAACTCAAAGGCGCAGAAGGCCGACCTCCCATCCTTCACCAGCCTCTCCTTGCGGACGCAGTGGTCGCACCCTCCCTCCTCCAGGATTACAGCCTCCCCCGGCTCGACGTCCCCTATCGTGTCTATGCCGTTGATGTTCAGCCCGACCGTCTCGGAGGAGATGGCGACCCTGCTGCCGTCTGCGCTCTTTCCCAAAGATAAAGGCCTCATGCCTAACGGGTCGCGGAATGCAAAAAGCTCCCCCTTTGACGTCAAGCCCACGACCGAGAATGCGCCCTCGATGTTCTCCATGCACAGCCTCGCGCTCTCCATTATCCCCTTTTTCGAGTTGTTCATCAGGTACCTCGACAATAGCTCCGTGTCCGATGTGGTGCGCAGCCTGCAGTTGTTGTCCTGCGTTATCCTGTCCTTAAGCCAGCCGATGTTGACGAGGTTGCCATTGAAGCCTATCCCGAGTTTCTCCCTCCCCGAGGAGACTACCATTGGCTGGGCGTCCCTCAGGTGGGATGAGACATCTGCGTGCCCAGAGGTACCATAGCGGACGTGGGCTATCCCGGCCTTCCCCGGCAAAAGGATCCCCCACTTGAGGAACTCCTGCTTGTCAATCCTCGGCACGAGCCCCAGGTCGACGTACCTCTTTAGCCCCTCCGAGTAGGTGAGGAAGCCGTACGACTCATGCCCCCTATGGTTCTGCGCGATAAGGCCCCAGTAAAGGCTGGGGAATACCTCGCTGCCGTCAAGGCATCTGGCCGCAAATACGCCGCACTTTTCCCCTACCATAAATGGTCCCCAAAGAGAAATGTTACCATAAAACTATATATTTACATGATGGGTTTAAGCTTATATAACGCTTTCTTTGCCATGAATGATACAAAAAAAGACCACTGCGGGCATGAGGCGGCGAAAACCCAAGCTAGTCCCAACCCAGTTGCTGCGAGCCGTTGTTCTGTCCCGAAAAGGCATAAAACGGGGGAAAGCCATCTCAATCTGGGGGCACTGGTCGCCCTTAACGTGGTTGATTTGAAAGGGGCTTCTCGGCTTTCTGTCTGGTGGAGGGCGCTCAGGTACCATTACACCCCTCCGAGCCTATTTCCGGCAGTTCTTGGGGCAACGGTCAGCTGGGCTGTCGACCGCGCGTTCCTCCCCTTTTTCTTCGTCCTGGCTGTGGCGGGCGTCATGATCAACCACCTGGGGCTCAACATGGCTGATGACTATTACGATTACAAGCACGCCGTCGATCAGGCAAAGCCGGGGGAAAAGAATCCCTATTCAGGCGGAAGCGGGACTCTCAGCAGCGGGCTCATCGCTCCCCCCTCGATGCTCAGGGCTTTTGCGGCATGCTTCTGCATAACTGCAGCTATAGGGCTGTACCTGGCGTACGCGAGGGGCCTGCCAGTGCTGTTCTTCGGATTGTTCGGAGTCTTCTGCTCGGTTTTCTACACCGCGCCGCCGGTAAGCTTCAGTCACCACGGCTTTGGCGAGCTGGCGCAGCTCCTCAGCTTCGGCCCCGTTATAGGGCTTGGCGCCTACTTCGTGCAGGCGCAGGGGCTCAGCCTTGGGGCGTTCATCGCTACCTTCCCCCTCGGGATCATGCTCTTCTCCATGATAACCATCAACGAAATCCCCGATTACAGCGAGGACCGGATGGCGGGGAAGCTGACCCTTATCGCCAGGTACGGCAGACTGAACGGCGTGAAGCTCTACATCGCGAGCTGGGCGTGCACCTACGCGGTCATTGCAGTAGGGTTGGCGCTCCAGATACTTCCAGTGGCCGCCCTCCTGGCGTTCCTGTCCCTTCCGCTCGCCCTAAGGTCCATAGCCCGGTTGAGGGCAAATTATGAGGACCCGTTGCGCATGGCGCCTGCCAATCTGGACATGATCCGGGCTCATGGCATCACGAGCATGGGGCTTATAGCAGGATATGCGATCTTGGGCTTGACAGGTGGTGCCAACGCCGCCCAGCTCGTTGTGATACTTTGTCTCCTGGTGGTGCTGTACCTGCCCGTGGCCATAGAATTAGTTAAGCCACACAAACAGTCATAACTCAATAGGCCGCTTGGCGCAGAAAGGCACCTATGAATCGTAAAATCAAAGATCTTGCCATGACTCCCTGCACCCTTATTTCTCAAGAACGGAATATGGGGCGCATGAGTGGGGCAATTTCTGGATCACTGAAGTCCCGATACCAGATAGCCTCTTCCCTGCCGTCTGTTGTGCAACCTCGATACAATTATCCTCCGGTCACTGGAAAACGGGTTAAGATGCCTTGGGCGGGTGTCCCGAGCTTCAAAATAAATTTTTGACGCGTTCTACTTTTTGTTTATATGTACCATAGACTATTTGCAGTATCGCATAATAATTATCGTATTGTTGTGTGTAATTTATACTTCTGTTTAGAACTTCTTATCCTTCCTCTTAGTTCCTCTAGCTTTATAAAAACAACACTACATACTGTCTTCAGGTTTGGGTGTGGTAAGTCAACAAAATACAGTTCACGAAGAGGAACAAGATAATTGCTGTGGCGCTTGGGTTAGCGCGTGTTGGTAATGTCGGCGGAGTCTGGGTGGCAAATTTCCTCAGTGCTTCACCCACCACGCAATATTGGATTAAAGGGAGGTGAAGTAGTATAGCAGTCCAGACGAAACTTAAAAACATCCTCGTTAAAAACAAGCTAATCATTATGATATTAGGGTTAATATTTTTGTTTTTTGTAGGTGTGGCATTCCTGCCAGTGCATGCCGCATCAAACGTGACGACTGGTGCCCCCTCCGTTAATATTCTCTCTGGTCACGAAAATGGCTCGGTGACTAAGAACTGGGTAGAGAGCATTAACGGTGGCGCTCCGTGCCCATTAATATTGAAGGGCAACGACTTCATATGCGAGTGGTTAACGTTCGATAATGGCACTGTTGTACCTGGTACCAACGTGACTCTGACTTGCCTGACCGGTGCGAACTACACATGGACTGGGTTATGCATCAACAACGAACTGAAGGCCGAGTTGATGAGTGACAGCTTAACCGGTGTCATATCCTACCATGTGAACTACAACTTCTGCATCGGTGGGCAGTTTGGCAGTGGACAGGATGCAGCAGTGTACCTGTGTAAAGACTATCCGAATGCAACAGTATGCAACCAGTTTAACCTCACCGTGGTTTCGACATGATCATGAGAGAGTGGGCGGATTGGGAGGCTTAGACCCCCCAGTTCATTCCAAAGTCCGTGGTTTTGGCAAACCACAGACGGAAATGAACTAAACAGCAGCGGCTGTTACGGCGGGTCGTTCGGTCGCAACGACACTGGACGTGAATTAAGCATCCTGGTTCCTGACTGCACCCTCCTTTTTCTTATCTGAGGATTTTGCTGAAAGGTGTTAAATGACACATCGATGTCTTTACCCCTTTTAAAAGTTGACAAAGGGGCAAACAAAAGTATGAACTTTAAAAAAATAAAAGGATCGCGACCCTAAACCTGTTGCGGAAAACATAAAAATAAATAAACTAAAAGGCGCCCGCTACGAAGGGATGAGTGATCTGCATCCGTGTGTCTTGAATCCCTTACCGGCTATTTCGGAGTCAAAGTTGTGAAGTTATATTGTTGCTTAGCAGCCACAGCCAATGGAATTGTAGTCTCTATCGCTGGCTAAAACAGGCTCAGCCCAAATGAAGTTTGGCCTAATCTTGGAGAGGGATGGAGCCCAAACTCCTGAATGGGTTGAGCAACCATCTCGACCGAGTTCGGCCGAGATCCCACCAGCTTTACTTCTCGAAAGGCCGTTACACCCTCCAATCGGGTCGTAACAGCCGCACTTTTTAATACAGACGCAGTTAGTCTCTACGATTATCCACTTCCCGACTTCGACCAATCCGTAACCGCAGGGGCAACTCCTATGAAGAGTCAGGGCAGGCGTACGATTGCAATGTCCACCCTCCGGCACGATTCCAGCCGAGGATGGAATAAATGGTGCCCTGGCAGCGCTTCCCGAAGTAGGCG
>Ga0335078_10011168_pt1 | contig 13321 bp, 17 predicted proteins | sample Lox_Sample_32_FD_206711 | JGI IMG/M metagenome (GOLD analysis project Ga0335078, IMG submission 206711) | Soil microbial communities from Loxahatchee National Wildlife Refuge, Florida, United States - Lox_Sample_3.2 | ecosystem: Environmental > Terrestrial > Soil > Wetlands | place: USA...
GATTCAGCCGACTCTAGTTCCTCTAGGTGCTGCCACTGCTCGGCCGATACCAGCACGACAGACTTGTGGCCAGGACGCACGACGGCAACCGGCCCGCGACCCGCTTCTACCTCATCGGCGGCGGCGGCCAGCCGGTCGGCATCGCTTCGCTGTTCTGTGCTCACGCATTCCATTATGGACACCCCGCGCCGCGCGGGTACACAGGAACAGGCAGGGACCACGAACCACGGATCGTTCTGTATCAATGGAATTTCATCGGAGCCAGGCTGTCGCAGACGGTCATGCGTGGTGGCCTCCGGCGTGGACACGCTGACCGTCACCGCGGGCTGGGGACGGTACCGCAAGGCCGAGATGCTGGACGACGCGGGCAACCCGCGGCGCTGCTGGAGCCGGGAACCGGTGCAGTACGTGCGGCGCTTGATCAGGGCTTGGCGCCGCGCCGCCGAGCTTCGCGCCGGGAGCGAATCCCTCGACTACTGACTCTCGCTCATCGGCGGGTGTCCAGGTCTCGGCGCATGCACACGCGCGGCCACCGGTGCAGGCCGCACGCTATCTCACGGTCTGTGATCGCCCGGATGCCCGGTGGGAGCTCGCTTTCATCCAGGACGCGGAACCCGCAGCGGGCGTAATACGGGGCGTTCCAGGGCACCTCGGCGAAGGTCGTCAGCGTCAGCCCGCCGATGCCCTTGGCGGCCGCGTAAGCGGCGGCGTGTTCCAGCAGCATGCGGCCGATCTTGCGGCCCGCGGCCCGCGGATGCACCGAGACCTGCTCGATGTGCAGGCTGCCGTCCACGATGCCGGCGATCAGGTAAGCGGCCGGGAGATCCGCGTCATCCGCGGCGACCCAGGCATGGTCATCCCGCATGTACCGGGCGAGTTCCTCGGCGGGCAGCGGCTCGTCTTCGGCGATCTCCGGCATGCCGATCTCGCGGAACGAGCTTCCCGCTGCCCGCTCGATGTCCTGCATTACCGGCAGGTCGCTCTGCTTGGCCGCCCGGATTCGCATCGGGCTCATTATCCCGCGCATCCGGCACTGAGCCGGCCGGGCATCGCTGGCAGGGAGCGCGGATGCACTGGCTTCGGGCGGGCGGACCTCAGCGGGACTTCGAGCGGTTCGTCACCGGCAGCACGGGCCGGCTGCTGCGCTCGGCGTATCTGATGACGTCGGATCTGGCCGAGGCCTAAGACCTGGTGCAGGAAACACGGCCATCCCAGACGAGGGCTGGTAACGCCAAGACCACGGCCGTTTCAAGAGCGTTCTAAGGTCGGTGCTACCGGTATTCGCTGATGCGTTCGCCCTGTTGATGGGGGTTGCATCAGCGCGATGTCATCATGCGCACCGGGGTCGGCGCGCCGGGCAGGCCGCCGGCCGCTGACGCGTACTGTGGCACGCCGACGCAGGTGAAGAGCAGGGCGCTCAGCGGTTCGCCCAGCAGTGACGGCACTTCGCTGTCGATGAAGGTCATCCCGGACGCGCTGGCGCCCAGCGCGTAAGCGACCAGGTGCAGCCGGCCCTCGGCCAGGCCGGCCGCGAGCTGCGCCTCGCGGTAGTCCCGGTCGTCGAATCCGTTCATGTCGGCGGCGGCGATGACGACGAATGCGGCGTCGCGTGCGAGGGCCTGGTCTAGGCACACCCGGTGCAGCTCGTCCCGGAGCGCGCCTGCGCGCGCTGGAGCGGAAAGGTCGGGCCAGCGGTAAATGCCGGGCGCGAGGCCCTCGACATCGTGCACCGCGACTCGGTGGGGCAGGCTGATTCCGCGAAGGGCGATGCTCATGGACGTGAGCAGGAGGCTCTCCGGCAGACCGCGCCTGCTGTCCATGCGCCGCTGAGACCCGCGCGCCAGGACCACGCTGTCGAGAGGCGCCGAGGCGAGGACCGGGACCTCCACCGGGGCGCCCCGGTCCCACGGTGGCCCGAGCCGGTCGCGCACCCCGGCTCGCTGCGCGCTGGTCACAAGGGGGAACTCGACAGGTGCGGTGTCGACCTCCCCCGCGACCGCGGGGCCGGTCGCTTCGAGCGCGGGAGCGGCCGTACCGAGGCCGACCACCGCAACCGGCATCTCGTGCACCTGGTCCGCCCCGGTCAGCGCGGCCACCGCCGCGTCGGGGAAGCGGGTATACAGGGCAGCGGTGAGACCGGCGGAGTCGGCGAGCGCCAGCAACTGGGCCAGCATCGTGCCGGCGTCCCAGTACACGTGCCGGTAGCCGCGCTCGCGATAACGCCAGCCGGTCCGCCACGGCACGCCGGTGACGATCACCGCTGGCGCGCCCGCGCGGGGCGGGGGCCCGACCTGCGCGAGCGCGTGTTCCAGCGGGCTGTACCAGTGCACGCCCGCGGGCAGCGGCAGGCCCTCAGGCACCGCGACGTACAGCTCCAGCGGGAAACGGCCGCCTGCCGACCCTGCGGCGCGGAACGGGTGGGTCGCGTAGGGCAGCTCTATCGTGCGCACCACCCCGGCGGACAGGTGCAGCAAACGAGAAAGCTGCGCCAGGTCCAGCTCCGTGCGCGGGAGGTCAGCAGCGCCAGCGAGCACCGCGATGGCCGGTGCCGTTGTCGCTGGCAGGTCCCGGGGCAGCGGCAGGCGGGGCAGCAGCTGCGCGTAACGCTTGAAGAACCACGGCCGCCGGGCCGGGTCGTTGGCCTGGAGGTCTTGCACCACGCGAGGATCATCGGCGGGTGCGTCCCAGGCCCGGCCAGGTCGATAGGACGTCAGCCGGTGCAGTATCTGCGTCGCGGTCTCCATGTACCGACTCTGGCATACCCGGCTCGTGCGGAGCCTGGCGCCACCGACGCTGGGCCGCACGCCTATCGTTGCGTCCATGAGGGCAGATAGCCGAGCTGGGGGGAGGGGGAGGGCGCCGTGCCGGATGAGGACCCCAAGCGGGCAGCGTACCGGGCTCTGGTGGATCGCGTCCTGAACGGTGCGGGCAGGGCGCCTGCGGAGCTGCGGGCCGGTGCCTTCGGCAACGCCGGCCTCCCGCCGCCCTTGGACGTGCTGATCGGCAAGGTCGCCACGAGGCCGGCGCAGGTTACCGACGGCGATTTCGCGGCGGCGAAGGCAGCGGGCTTCAGCGAGGACCAGATCTTCGAGCTGGTGGTATCCGCTGCGGTCGGCCAGTCTGCCCGGCTGTATGATTCGGGACTGGCAGCCCTGGCCGAGGCAACCGCCGGCGGGGAGGCCGGATAATGCGGCTTGACATCCTCAACCGCGGTCACGGCCCGGGGACCAAGGTGCTGTTCGCGCTGATCCGGGTGTTCTCCGGGCACCCGGTACCGGACGCCGCCAGGCTGGTCTTCTACCGGCCCGGCTTCTACGGCGCCCGGGCGAAGGAGTTCACCCACGAGGCGATGCGCGGGCCGTCGGCCTGGTCGGTAGCGGACCGGGAGCTGATGGCGGCCTTCGTGTCGAAGGTCAACGAGTCCGCGTTCTGCGTCGGCGCGCACTCCGCGACCGCGGGGCAGGCCTACCAGGACGGCGTGAAGGTCCGGGCCGTGCTGACCGACCTGGAATCGGCTCCCGTCGAGGAGGGGCTGCGGGCAACGCTGCGGATGCTCGGCAAGCTGACCAGGGAGGGAAAGGTGGGCGCCGAGGACGTGCGGGACGTGCTGTCCGCGGGCGTCTCACCCCGGCAGGTGCAGGACGCGCTGGCGGTCTGTGCCGCGTTCAACACGACCGACCGGCTCGCCGACGCCTTCGGCTTCCAACTGCTCAGCCCCGAGGGCTACGAGGCAGGAGCCAAGTACCTGCTCAAGCGGGGTTACCGATAGCACCCCAGGCGGGCCGGGACATTTCGGCGTGGTCTTCATGCCGGGCAGCTACCGGCGCACCAAGGCAGACACCGGACGGATCATCTCCGCCCTCGAAGCAAGGCTCACCGAATACCCCGGCGACGAGGATCTAGCGGACGGCGAGTGCTGGCTGTAATCGCGGCGTCATAGCCCCGCGACGACGGCGCGCAGGGTGCGGTAGAGGATGTGCTGGTCGCCAAGGCGGTGGCGGAGTTCGCGTTCCAGGCCGCCGATCGGGACCAGGTTCTGCGGGGCGCGGGGGTCCTTGTGCAGGACGCTGGCCAGCGGGGGGAGCAGCAGGGCGGTCAGGCCGGCCAGGCGGGTCACCTCGGGGACCGGCAGGTCCGCGGAGCATTCGACCCGGACGACGCCGGACCAGGGCACGCCCGTGGTGTGCAGGAGCTGGGGGTACCAGGAGTTGCGCCGCCAGGAGGTGCCGATGGCGAACGCCGGGGTGCGCTGGATGCCGTGGTCACGGTCCGGCGATGCGCCATCGTGGGCCCTGCGACGAACCGGTCTTGCTCTCGCACCGAAGGGCGAGAGCGGCCGGCTGGCCATCCGGCGCTTCCAGCGCCAGCACATCAGCGTTCGGGAACTCGGCGCGAGTAATGCCGGTAACCAGGTGGCCGTCGACCAGGGCCAGCCCGGCAGCCCAGACTTCGCTGAGCCACGACACCGGCACGGCGGCCCGGATGCCCTTCCTGCCGTCGCGGTGCCCGGTGATCGCCCGCTCCGACCCGACGGAACAGCTCACGTCGTCCGGGTTGATGTGCAGCCAGGCGGCGATCGCGGGGGCGAGGCGGCCAGCGAGGGCGGCGGCCAGCGCCGAGCGTGCCGTCCCTGGATCGCGTTCCGACCAGGCGGCGGCCACGGCGGCGGATAGCCGGAACTGAAACGCCGGGCCGAGCGCGAGCAACTCGAGCAGTTCGGCGCGCCGGGCGAGCTGGCGGTCCAGATCCTGGCCCGTTCCACGCCAGAAGGCGCGAGCGCTGCCCGGCCGGTGCGCCAGGAATACGCCCTGCGCCGTGCGCAGCATCGCCATCTGGGTCGCTCGGGCCGCACGGCCAGGCCCGTAGGCGGCGGTGCCGCGGGGCAGTCCGCCGGCATTCACCGCAAAGGTTCGGAGGGTGCGGAACCAGAGCGAACTCCAGGTCAGCGGTGCCCCAGGGATCACGCCGCCCGGAGCCGACCCGGGGCGGGGTACATGGGCGGCCCAGCCGACCGACCCGAGGCGGAGCTGGCCGACGTCGCGGGAATCGACCGTCAGCATGTCGGCTGAACAGCGCGGGCCGAGCATGAGCACGTCCAAATCGTCGGAGTGCTCGCCCCAGGCACGCAGCAGCCGGATGCACTCCGGCTGGTCGCCGCCAAGCGCGCCGAGCACAAGCTCGCCCTCAGCCTCGGGATGATCAGGGGCGGTGAGCCGGCCGGCCTCCCAGCGCAGCCGGTGCTGCAGGCCGCCACAGCGCCAGGTCGTCTCGGCCGGGCCGAATGTAGCCCACCAGGGCGCAGTCATGGCATGTCCTGCCAGGCCAGCGGGACGGTCGCGGTCGCCCGGCCGGAATTGCCTAGCAGCGTGATCCGCAGCGACGTTGCCTCGGGATGGATCGGCGGAGTCAGCCGCAGCGTCAGGTTCGCATGCCCGTTGCCGGACCCTCCGCCGTTCTCGGCGGCGACGTGCCAGCGACCGGCACTATCGCGCGCCCAGACGGACGGCCACGTCGTCTCTCCGGCGAACGGGGGCCAGCCGAGTGCTGCCCCGATCCAGCCGGTAAGCTGCAGCGACGCCGAGTCCGGCGCCGAGCGCAGCCCGGTGAGCACGCAGCGCGTGCCGTCGATCTCGGGGAAGGCCACGGCAACCGGGCTGACGCCCGCTGGCCCGTCGGTCGCATCCTGGCTGTCCAGCACGCTCGCCCAGGGCTCGGGCAGGTCCGCCGACGGCACGCCATGAAACGCCGGAGAGCCGGACCCGAGCCGCCGGAACAGCGCGGCGAACCTGCCAAGCGCCGGGCTTTCAGGCGGGACCGCGCCTATCTCGCGGAGCGCGGCGATGGCCTCGGGCGCTACCGCGGCGTCGCGGGCGCCTGGCGGCCAGCGGTGGCTGAGGAACCGCTCGGCCCGTGAGTCGAGAAAACGCTCGACCGGGTTCGCCGGCTCCCCGGCCAGATCCGCGGTGACCGGCTGGCTCCCCGCGAGCTGAACGCGCACCGGGTCGGTCTCGCCGACCCTGACCTCAAGCCAGCGCGTCTGCGCGGGAGGGATCGGGCGGAAGCTGAGAGCGCCGTCGATCCGCGATTCGTCCCACCCGCCGGTGAAATGAGCTTCATACCTAGCGCCCCGGTCGTCGGTGGCCGAGCTCCTCAGCGGCCCGGGCCAGTGGTGGTGGTGGTGCCGCCGCGCGCTGTCGGCTGGGACCGCCGGCAGCCGCCCAGTGACGGTGACCTCGGCCCGGTCCTGGGCGAGGATCAGCGCGAGCAGCATGAGCTGGATCGGGCCGTCCTCGGACTGCGCGGTGACGGGCAGGCCCAGCGGTATCGCGAACACCGGGCCGACCGGGAGCGAACCCCGCTGCCGCCGGATGCTGCGGCGCATGGCCCACGCCTCGCGCGGCTCAAGCAGGGACCGCGCGGCGAGCGCCGACTCGAGCCCGTCCACGATCGATTCGGCTGCCGCCAGGTCGATCAGCTCGGCGGTGGCGAAGTCCGATGCGAGACGGCCGACCCGGTCCAGCCCCTCACGGGCCGACCCGCGTTGGAACTGCCCGGCCGCCTGACCTCTCCGCGCGATCCGGCGTGCCTGCCATCCCGCGCGCTCGACGGCGCCGACCGATGCCGTGACCGCCGAGGCGAGCCCGGAAGCGGCGCCGAATACCCAGCGCGCAGCCGGGCCGGCCGACGGAAGCGCCCGGCCCTGGACGCGCTCTCGCGTTGCCAGCACGCGGCGAACGAGCGGATCGAGCGGGCGCACGGCCCGCGCCGCGAGCGCGGCCGCGGGCGGAAGCACCTGGTAAGCGACGCGCAGCGGCACCGAGGCGGTGCCGGGGCCGGGCCGGCGGATCGGGGGCGAGTCCAGCGCGCGGCGAAGCTCGCTTTCCGCTCGCAGGCGGAGGTACGTCTCGGCGCGCTCGCGCACGCCGCCGTCGGCCTGTGGCTGTCCGCCTCCGGCCACGCTCACCTCCGCTACACCTGAATCCACGATACATCGCGATCCCACGCCGGTTCTGCGGCCCGAGGTGCCGGATGGCGAGTGGGAGCAGCCAAGCCCAGACGAGGCATTCGGGAGCTATCGGCTGGTGGACGGGGAGAGCAGGAGGGCGGTCAGGTCGGCCAGGCGGGTCACCTCGGGGAGCGGGAGGTCGGCGGAGCATTCGATGCGGACGACGCCGGACCAGGGGACGCCGACGGTGCGCGGGAGCTGGAGGTACCAGGAGTTGCGGCGCCAGGAGGTGCCGATGGTGAACTGGCTGACGTGCTGGAAGTCCTCGGTGCCCTGGCGAGTGCTCACGGCATGAGCTGGGCGGACGTTGAGTCTGCCGCGGCCCGCAATCGAGCCGAGCGCGGCGGCTTCGACGAGCGGATCTTCCTCGAATACGTCGAGCAGTCAGGCGAGGCTGTCCACACGCCGGAAAACGATGAGGCTGTTCGGCGACCGTCGACGAGTCGATGATGAACTCGCAGGTGACCACCTGGGGCGGTGGCTGGTCAGGTATGCGGGCACCACGGCCCGTTTTGGATAAAAATGAATTTCGGATTCTTCCCGGATGGGCAGTGAGGTGACGGCCTCAGCTTGGCTGTGAGAGGAGAGTAGCCAGCTTCTTCGACCCGCTGCTGTCCATCTGGGGGCTGGTCACCCGCGGCACGCGCACGGCGGGAGTGCAGGGCCCGGAGTACGCGGTGGACACCTACACGGCCATCTCGCTCTACACCGCGGCGGGCGGGCGGCTGCTCCGCGAGGACCGCGACGTCGGGATCCTGGCGCCGGGCGCGTTCGCGGATATCGTGGGGTTCCGCGCTGACCTGCTGGGCTGCCCGGTTGACGACCTGCCGTCGCAGCAGCCCGCGCTGACGCTGGTCGGCGGCAGGCCGGTGCACGACCCTGATGGCCTGCTCGGCTGAGCCAGGGCGATGGCGGTCCGCTGAACAGGCACCACTAGCGGGCTGGACCGGCTCGGTCGCTGGTGGCGATGTTTCAGGTAACCGCATGGGCGATGCCTTGGATGGCCCGGAGCCGCCCGCTGGCAAGACCTCGGGCGAGATTGCCTGCCTTCTGGACGAAGTCCTCGACGAAGGCGTGCAGCCCCAGCGGGCTCGGCGGGAGCGACACGAACGCCTCCATGAGCGCGGCCGCCTGGTCGGTGAGGTCGTTCCAGTCGCTGACCGCGAACCCCGCGGTCTCGACAGCGGCGCGCAGCTGGCCGGGGGTGGCGAGGTGGCTGAGCTCGGGCTGGTCGGCCCAGGGAAGTGGATAGTCGAGCGGCCCAGGCCGGCCGGCGGCGATGTCCCAGATGGCCAGCCGGCCTCCGGTGACGAGCACCCGGCGCGCTTCGCGGTAGAGGCTCGCCTTGTCGGCCACGTTCATCTGGACATGCTGGCTGGTGACCACGTCGAAGGTGGCGTCGGCAAAGGGCAGGTCGGTGACGTCGCCCTGGCGGACGGAGATCCGGTCGTCCAGCCCCGTGAGCCGGTTGAGCCAGCGGGCTGTCTCGCAGTACTCGCCGGTCAGGTCGATCGCGGTTACCCGGCACCGGCGCTGGCTGGCGAGGAAACGGGCAGTCCCGCCGATCCCGCTGCCGGCGTCGAGCACCTCGTCGCCGCTCGTGATCGTGGCCAGTTCGGCCAGCTGGCTGGTGGCGAGCCGGCCCATGGTGTGGAAGTCCTCGAGCGGGCCGAGGTCGGCGGGCTGCAGGTCGTCGAGGTCCTGGCCGGCGGCAAGGAGGGCCTGCTCGATGTTGTGCCGGGACAGTCCGGTCGAGTACTGGGCACCGATCCGGCCGGCGGTCGTCTCTCCGCGGGTCATGGGACTAGATCCTTTCTGTCGGTTGCGGTCGCCGCCTGCTCGGCTAGGCGGTGTTCAGGTTCGGGCATCGGCGGGGGCTGGGCGGGCAGGAAGACGGCGGCGAGCAGCGCGCCGGCGAGGGCGACCGCGGCGGCGGCGACGCAGCCGACGCTCAGGCCGTGGTCGAAGGCGCTGGTGGCGGCCTGGCGGACGGCGGCGGCCGCGGCGCCCTGGCCGTGCGCGGCGAGCTGGCCGGAGACGCCGAACGCCGCCCCGACGGACTGGCGGGCGAGGTTCGTCAGGGTGGGCGGCAACGTCGCGGGCAGGGCGGTGGCAAGCCGCGAGGCGTACAGCCCGGCGTAGACGCTGCCGATGACGGCCACGCCGAGGGTCCCGCCGAGCAGGCGGGTCGAGTCGTTCACGGCGGAGCCGACGCCGGCCTGGCGGGCCGAGACGGCCCCCATGATCGACTCGGTCGCGGGCGCGGACGTCAGGCCCATGCCCAGGCCGTAGACAACCATCTGGACGGCGATGATCCGGTAGCCGAACGTGGGGGTGATGCCGGCGGCGACCCAGAAGTAGAAGCCCGCCTGGAGGGCCAGCCCGGCGGTGACGATGACCTTGGTGCCGAGACGGACCGCGAGCCGGGTGCCGGCGGTCGATCCGACCGCGACGGAGATCGCGACGGGCAGCAGGTGCACGCCGGTGGACAGCGGGCTGTAGGCCCGGACGAACTGGAAGTACTGGGTCATCAGGAAGATGAACCCGAACAGGGTGAAGAACGCGATGGTGACCGAGGCGCTGGCGGCGCTGAAGCGCATGTTCGCGAACAGCCGCACGTCGAGCATCGGCTGGCCGGTGCGGCGCTCGCCGACGATGAACGCGGCCAGCAGGGCGGCGGCGCCGGCGAACCCGAGCAGCGACCCCGCCGACGTCCAGCCGGTGCCCGGAGCCTCGATGATGGTGTAGACCAGCAGCCCCATGAAGCCGCCGGACAGGACCAGGCCCGGGACGTCCAGGCCGTACGGCACCGGGTCCTTCGAGCCGGGGACGAACCGCGCGACCAGGGCGATAACGGCCAGCGACACCGGCCCGAGCGTGTAGAAGATGGCCGGCCAGCTGTAGTGCCCGAGCAGGAAACCGCCCGCGATCGGGCCGAGGGCGATGGCCAGCCCGCCCGTGGCTCCCCACAGGCCGATGGACAGCGCCCGCTCCTTTCGGCTGGTGAATACCCCGGTCAGCAGCGACAGCGTGGCCGGGAACGTCATCGCCGCCCCGAGGCCCATGACGGCCCGGGCGGCGATCAGCCCGCCCGGGGACGTGGCATATCCGCCGGCGAAGCTGGCCAGGCCGAACACCAGCAGCCCGGCCATGAGCATGCCCTTGCGGCCGAACCGGTCGGACAGGCTCCCCGAGGTCAGCAGGAGCGCGGCGAAGACCAGGTTGTAGGCGTCCACCACCCACTGCAACTGCGCGGTCGTCGCGCCCAGCTCGCGGGTCAGCGTGGGCAGCGCCACGTTGACCAGGGTGGTGTCGAGGTTGATCACGAACGACGCCATGAGCAAGGCGACGAGGACGAGCGGTTTCGAAGCCGAGCGAGTCACTGTCTTATCCATGACATCCTCCTCGAGATTCTGATAGCTACAAGATACTTTCTTGTAACTAGTATCTGTCAACTAGTATTATGGCTGGCATGACCCGGAACGTTCGGACCTACGACCATTTCTGCGTGACCGCCCGCGCCCTGGAGCGCGTCGGCGACCGGTGGAGCCTGCTGGTGATCCGCGACCTCCTCACCGGTGCCAAGCGGTTCACCGACCTGATGGACCGGCTCGGCGGGATCACCCCCAAGACCCTCAGCCAGCGCCTGCGCGAGCTTGAGGACGCCGGGATAGTTGCCGCCGACCGCGAACAGGGACGGCGGGAGGTCTGGTACCGCCTGACCCCGGCCGGAGCCGACCTCGGGCCCGTCATCGACGGGCTCAACTGGTGGGGACTACGGCACGCCTGGCGCTTTCCCCATGCCGGCGAGCCGCTGCACGCCGAGCACCTGCTCCGCTGCGCCATCCAGGCCATCGACCTCGGCACCGACGACCACCGGCCAGCCCGCTGGCATCTCCGGCTCGACGGCGCGGACTACCTGGCCGAAAGCGACGGCCACCACTGGTCGCTCACCGCCCGGACCCCGGCCGGGCCGGCCGACGTTACGATCACCGGCACCTCCCAGGCCCTGGCCGCTTTCATCTTCGCCGGGTCGGACGCCGACCTCGACATCACCGGCGAAACCGGGACAGTCCAGCGATTCCGCCGGCTGATCAGCACCATCGCCGCCGTCGTACAGCCCGTCTAGGGCTGCGGGACCGGCAGCCCCGGATGGTACGCCCTGCATGATCGCGTCATCCTCCCAGGTCGTAGTTGTTCTTCTCGGCACTACGACGACGTGGCCCCCCGGAATGTCAGGCGGCGCGCCGACCTCACATTCCGGTGCGCTGTCTCGTCGAACCGGTAACGGCAGCTGCGACAGGGAAGGCGGCCGGCGCCATGACCACCCGATCCGAGCCTGGAGGCGGCCGGCCCGACCAGGGCCTGGACGCGATCATGAGCGAGCGGCGTCAGCTGGTCAATCTCGCCTACCGGCTGCTGGGCTCCCTGGCTGAGGCCGAGGACGCTGTGCAGGAGACCCACGCCCGCTGGTACGCCATGTCCGCGCAGCGGCGGGAAGCCATCGCAAACCCCTGCGCCTGGCTGACCAAGGTCGCCAGCCGCATCTGCCTGGACCTGCTCGGCTCGGCACACGCCAGACGGGAGCAGTATGTGGGCGAATGGGGCTGGACGGCACCGAGCCAACCGACAGGAAACCAACCATCAGCAATGGAGCGTCCCATGTCCCGGCCGCGCCCCCGGTCTCCTGGACCGGGGGCGAACGGCTCCGCTGTCTGTGGTACCGGCTCCGCCTGACGGTAGCGGAGATGAACTACGCAACCCGGCGGGTAGTGGAGCGGCAGGCGCCATGGATAGCCGACGACCGCCCTCGCTGAACTGCCTTCCCCGGCCGGCTGCTGGCTAGCGCGCTGTACTCCGGGTTGCCTTCACGGGCGGGCCGCTAGGATGGCGGCGCGGGAGGTGCAGAGGTTGTCTGGGCCGTCTGATTGCCGGCGGCTGCCGCTGCTGGAGGACGAGGATCTGACCGGTGAATCGAGCACCGGGGTGCACGGCTGGGCGTGTTCCATCCCGGAGTCGGGGCGCCGCTCGCCGGTGCCATGCTCGAGCAGGTCATCGCCCGCGGAGTGCGCGGAGTCATCGCCTGCGGCGGCGCAGGGGCGCTGGTACCGGAACTGGTGATGGGGCACGCCTACGGCCGGCCCGACGCCACCGACGCGCAGGTGGAGGCCGCCGCCCGGGGCGTCGGCGCCATCGACATGATCTCCAGGCTGCCCGGCGGGTTCGGCCATCAGGTGCTCGACGAGGCCACCGCGGCGCTCGACCTGGCCGCCGAGGCCGAGGTGAACCGGGCGACCGGGCATCTCGCGGCCCGGCGCACCACGATCGTGGTCGCGCACCGGCTGACCACCGCCTCCAAGGCCGACCGGATCGTCGTGCTGGCCGGCGGACAGATCGCCGAGATCGGCACGCACGAGAAGCTGCTGGAGCGCGGCGGCAGCTACGCCGCCATGTGGGCCGCGTTCACCGGCGAGGCCGAACTGGTCTCCTGACGGCCGCTCCCGCGGAGTCAGCCCGCCGGGAACAGTATCGAGTCGGTCACGTAGCCGCCTCCCGCCGGGCCACCGAGCACCGGCGTGGCCACGCCGTCGGCCGGGTTGTACCACTCGACGAAGCTGGCGGTGTTGGGTCCGCACCCGCCGGAGACTTGCACGGGCAGCTGGTCGCCGTCGACGCCGAGCGGCTGTACCCGCCCGCCGCCCGGGGTGCCTGGGACGGTGAGCCTGGTCGCGGTGCCGTCCGGGTTCAGCCGCTCAAGCCAGGTCGAACCGCAGGCCCCGTCCTCGGCGTACGTTCCGCTCGGCAGGCGCCAGGCGCCGAGGAAGGACCCGCGGTCACGGGAGGTGGTCAGCCGCTCGGGCGGGCCGCCGGACAGCGGGAAGGCGAGCAGCCCTCCCGAGCAGTCCGCCAGCACGCTCTGGTCGTTCCACCAGTTCAGCAGCTGGCACGCGCCCTGCCCGTACTGCGCCGCGAGGGCCCGCACCAGCTGGCCGGAGCTGGACACGACCTCGATGCCGTATTGCGTGCTGAAGACGATCGCGGTGCCGTTCGCGTTCTCCTGGTAATTGCCGTAAGCGCCGGCTACGGCGCCGGCCGGGTAGCACAGTTCCTGCGCCCCGGTCAGGCCGAATCGCTGCAACGGCAGGAACCCGCCCCCGGCCGCCGAGGCCAGGACGAGGATCGCGGTCCCGGCCGGCCGGGAAAACGACGCGGTCACGCTGGAGGTGGCCGTGTTGACGGCGAAGCTGCTGGCCCGGCCGGTTTGCAGGTCGAGCACGATGACCGACGCGCTCGACGGGCTCAGATTCGGGTTGA
>Ga0335078_10011169_pt1 | contig 13321 bp, 10 predicted proteins | sample Lox_Sample_32_FD_206711 | JGI IMG/M metagenome (GOLD analysis project Ga0335078, IMG submission 206711) | Soil microbial communities from Loxahatchee National Wildlife Refuge, Florida, United States - Lox_Sample_3.2 | ecosystem: Environmental > Terrestrial > Soil > Wetlands | place: USA...
TGAAATCCGGCCACCAACGCCTTTATTCATCCATTTATCCAGTAATCCAATAATCCGCTCTTTGAAAACCCGCGGTCAACCTTCCGAGCCGTTCAGCCTTGATACTGCTCGTCGCTGACCTTTTCCAGCCAGTCGACGACCTTGCCGTCGAGGTATTCCGCTATGGCGATGTGCGTCATGGCCGTGTTGGAGGCGGCGCCGTGCCAATGTTTCTCGCCCGGCGGAAACCAGACGACGTCGCCCGGGCGGATTTCCTCGACCGGCCCGCCCCAGCGCTGCGCCCGGCCGCAACCGGCCGTCACGATCAGCGTCTGGCCGAGCGGATGCGTGTGCCAGGCCGTCCGGGCGCCGGGCTCGAATGTGACCGCGGCGCCGGACACCCGGGCCGGTGCCGGCGCCTGGAACAACGGATCAATGCGCACCGTGCCGGTAAACCAGTCGGCCGGTCCTTTATTGGATGGCTGTGAGCCGATTCGTTTGATTTCCATAATTAATATTCATTCCGGTACATTTATTCCGATTTCTCATTACCGGCAATCTCCGGCTGTTCCCGCTGGCGCCTTCGGACAAATACGAGATGCGTGACCAGGTCCCAGGCGTTGTGAATGCCCGTGAAGAGCAACAGCAGCGCGGCCGCGGCAACCCCGAACAGCGCCGGACGCTCGCGAAAATGGGCGGCGCCCGCCGACACGATCAGGGTGACGTACCCGGCCAGCGGTAGCAGAACATAACAGACCCAGTCTTCCCAGACAGGGTCGTACGCGGTTTGCCCGCGCAAACGGCGGATGACAATGACCGAATAGACGGTCCCGCAGAGACCCATCAGAGCCCAAAGTACGGCGACCACATTGAAATCGCCCCAGGGAGCGCAGACGATCGCCGAGAGCAACAGCACAACCTGGAAATGAACGACACTCGGCGTCGTAAAGGCGCCGGTGGCCTGCTCGTCATATTGCACCGCCGGCATATCGGCCATCAACGTCATCACAACGAACTGCAATCCGATCAATGCGCCGGCGGACGACCCGATGATGATGTAGAAGTTTTCCCAGTCGGTGAGTGCGGTCATAGCGGGTTTCCTTTCATTCAACTCGCCCGAGTTTACATCGTGTATCCCCGCTTTTGTAAAGTTCTTCCGCCCTCAAGGTTTTACCATGACTTTGATCGCCTGGCGCTGGTCCATCGCCCGATAACCATCCGGCACCTGGTCGATGCCGATGACGCGGTCGAAGACGCAGCCCGGCTGGATGCGGCCTTCGAGGATGTCGGGCAACAGCTCGGCAATGTAGGCGCGCACCGGCGCGGGGCCGCCGCTGATGGTGACGTTCTTGTAAAACGTCGGTTCCCACGCAGCAATTCCGGGATAATGCGGAACGCCGACGCGGCCAATCGCGCCGCCGGGGCGCGTGATGTTAACCGCGGTTTGCATGGCCGGTTCGGTGCCGACCGATTCGAGCACGGAATGAACACCGAAACCGCCGGAGATCTTTTGCACGCGCTCGACGGCTTCGTCGCCGCGCTCGCTCACGATGTCCGTGGCGCCGAATTCTTTCGCGAGGGCAATCCGGGCGGGATGACGGCCGAGCAAAATGATTTGTTCCGCGCCCAGCCGTTTCGCGGCAATCACGCCGCACAAACCGACGGCGCCGTCGCCAACAACGGCCACCTTTTTGCCGCGAGCGACCCGGGCGGCGACCGCCGCATGATGGCCGGTTCCCATCACATCCGAGAGCGTGAGCAGTGAAGCGACCAGCGCGTGGTCTTCGCGAACGGGCAGCGCGTAGAGCGTGCCGTCGGCAAATGGAATGCGAATGGCCTCGGCCTGCGCGCCGCCCACGCCTTCACTGAAGCCGAAAAACCCGCCGTGAACGCAGGACGTCGGCAGGCCTTCGTGACAAAACGCGCATTCACCGTCGGAAAAGGCGAACGGCATCACGACGAAATCGCCTTTCTTTACCTTGCGCACCCCGGCGCCGATAGCTTCGACGACGCCAATGGCTTCATGGCCCATGCGGCGGCCGTTTTCGGTGGGTGGCAAATCTTTGTAAGGCCACAAATCGCTGCCACAGATGCAGGCGCGGGTGACCCGCACCAGCGCGTCGGTGGGCTGGACAATGGCGGCATCGGGGACATTTTCAACGCGCACGTCGCCGGCGCGGTACATGATCGTGGCACGCATAATTTCAATTCCCTTTCAACGGTTTGTCAACGCTTCCAGCTTTTCCGGATAGCGATCACCTTGTACGTTAATCTTCGAAGCGGCGGCTTCAATCCCGCGAAGATCGTCTGAAGTGAGTTCAATTGCAACTGCGCCGATGTTTTCATCCAGGCGATGCAACTTCGTCGTGCCGGGAATGGGAACAATCCACGGCTTCTGCGCCAGCAACCAGGCCAGCGCGATTTGCGCCGGCGTCGCCTGCTTCCGTTTGGCGATCCGGCCGAGCAAGTCAATCAACGCCTGATTGGCCTTGAGCGCATCCGGCGTGAAGCGCGGCAATTGGCTGCGAAAGTCGGAGCTGTCGAACTTCGCGTTTCCGTCAATCTTGCCGGTGAGAAAACCTTTGCCGAGCGGGCTGTAAGGCACCAGGCCGATGCCGAGTTCTTCGAGCGTCGGAATGATTTCCGCTTCCGGCCGCCGCCACCACAACGAGTATTCGCTTTGGAGCGCGGTGACCGGTTGGACCTGGTGCGCCCGGCGAATCGTTTGCGCGTTTGCTTCGGACAAGCCGAAATGTTTCACCTTGCCCGCCTGAATCAATTCCTTCACCGCTCCGGCGACGTCTTCAATCGGCACATTCAGGTCGACGCGGTGTTGATACAGCAGGTCAATGCTCTCGACCCGCAACCGCTTGAGCGAACCATCGACGGCCTGTTTGATACGTTCCGGCCGGCTGTTGAGACCCGCCGCGCCGGGGCGTTTGTCCGCACCGCTCAAATCGAAGCCGAATTTCGTCGCAATGACGACTTTGCCCTTGAATGGCGCGAGGGCTTCGCCGACCAGATCCTCGTTTATGAACGGGCCGTAAACTTCCGCGGTATCGAAAAACGTGATGCCCCGATCGACCGCTGCTCCCAGCAGCGTGGTCATTTCTTTTTTATCTTTCGGCGGGCCGTAGGAAAAACTCATGCCCATGCAGCCCAACCCAAGAGCTGAAACCTCCAGATTGCTTTTGCCCAGTTTGCGTTTTTGCATATTCAAATCCTTTCGTTTAATTCAAACATTGAAGCGACTCTACCGCACGGAACTCAATCTGTCGCACGGGTTTTTGCCAGACCTGTTGTGAAATTGCTCGAATTTGAACCGGAGAAACAGAGATAACGGAGAAAAAATAATCGCTGTTCCGTCCGTTCCCTCCGGTCAATTCGTTTCGGCGGTCAATCACCGCTGCTGGCGGTAATCGCTCGGGGAAAGTCCCGTTTCCCGTTTGAACAGTTGCGCGAAATGGCTGGGATTGGTGTAGCCCACGTCCAGCGCGATTTCCACCACGCTCTTTTTCGTTTCGCGCAGGAGGCGCTTTGCGGCATCCATCCGCAAATTCATGTGATAATGCAACGGCGACACGCCCAGCGCATTTTTGAAAAGGCGGTTGAAATAGAATTTGCTCAGGCCGGCGCGCGCCGCCAACCGGTCGAGATTGATTTCCCCGGCAAGATTCTCCGCCATCCAATCCGTGATTTGCCGCAGCTTGAAACCCGGCAACGATGGACTGCCGCTGCGCTTCGCCGTTGTGACCTCGGCATAATTTCGCGCGAGGTAAACCGCGATGGCCTGCGCGATGCCCTGCAAAAGGAGCGCGCTTGCCTGCTTGCGCATCAATTCGGCATGCACCTGTTCCATGTAGGAATTCAAGGCCGCATCCTTGAACGCCGAAACATCCCGCAGCCGGACCCGGGATGCGTCGTCGCCAAAAACCTCCTCCAGGGCGCGTTGCAGCAACGGCAGAGCGATGAACACCGCCATGGAGTGAAACGGTTCTGATCCGATTGCTTTCCAACGGCAATCGTAAGGCGCGCCGCCCGAAGTCAGAAAAAAACTTCCCCGGGTGATCCGATGCCTGACCCATGGCTCGTTGCCCTCGCGTTCCTCGAAGTCGGCCTCGCCGGAAACGCCCCAGGCCAGAAACGGCTCGCTGACCGCTGGAAGCTGCACGATTTCGACCGCCGGCAAGGGAGCGATGACCCACGCTTTGATGTCCCGCCACGCCCTCCCGCGGCACGCCACCAGACATTTCCCGCCCACGTAACGCTCGAAGGCCTCGGCTGACGTTGTTTCCGGCACCCGCATGGGATAAGCATCGCCGATGCGATATAAAAGGGCGAGGAAAACAGCAATTCGGTCCGGCTCCAGTCACAGCCGGGCCGTGGCCAAAACTCCGGGGCGTCATTCCTTCTGCCGGACGATGCCTTCTTCCAGGCCGGGAAATTTTCCGTCCAGTAGTTTTCGACTGGCCCGGTAACCGGTCCGGTCGGTGTTCGACCGGGTCCGCCGGAATTTTTCCTCAATCCGCAACCGGGCGGCGCGGCAGAAATAATCGACCAGTTCCGGCAGGTCTACCGGCCCTTTTCCATCCGGCCGGGCCAGCAACCGTTCCGCGTACAGGCAGGTGGCCGTGATGGCGAAGAGTTCCGCGCCGATGTCGACAAACCGGCCAAGCAGGAGTTGTTCGCGCTCCAGTTTCGGTCCGTGGCGCAGCATCGCGTGGAACAGCGCCCGGGCCAGCCGCCGGCCGGCGCGCGCGGCGTAGCGCAGATGCCGCTTCAACATCACCGCGGTCCTGGCATCAACCGAAAACTGAAAACCGAAAACTGAAAACTGCCCGAGCGGCAGCCACTGTTTGGGATACCAGCCCAGGTAAAACCGCGCCGCGCGCGCCGCCGCGCGCAGGCGTTGCGACCCGGGTAGTTGCGAGTTCAACACCGCCGCGCCGGCCTTCAGGTGAGGATCCAGCGCCTCGCGGGCGATGAACAGCCGCATGATTTCGCTGGAGCCTTCAAAAATCAGGTTGATGCGGCTGTCGCGCAGGTAACGTTCGACCGGCACGGGCGGTTCGCCGCGCGCTTTGAGCGACGCCGCGGTTTCGTAGCCGCGTCCGCCGCGAATCTGGACGGCGTCGTTGACAATTTCCCAGGCGGCTTCCGTGCCCCACAACTTGCACATCGCCGCCTCCATGCGCACGTCGGCGTTTTTGTCGCGGTCCACCCGGCTCGCGGCAAACCGGGTCATCGCTTCCATCGCAAACGTATTGGCCGCCATGCGCACCAGTTTGTCGGCAATCGCCGCGTGCCGGCCGATGGGAGCGCCCCATTGCACGCGTTCATTCGCCCACCGGCGCGAAACCTCGAGGCAACGTTTGGCGAGCCCGATGCAGGCCGCGGGCAGGGTCAGCCGACCGGTGTCGAGCGTCGTCAGCGCCACGCGCAGTCCCCGGCCTTCCGCCAGCAAAATGTTTTCGCGCGGGACCCGGACGTTGGTGAAGCGGATCACGCCGTTGTAGAGCGCCTTCAATCCCATGAACCGGCACCGGTGCATCACCTCCACTCCCGGCCAGCCGGCTTCCACAATGAACGCGGTGATTTGGTCCTTCGGTTTGCCGTTCACCAGCTTCGGCGGCGTCCGGGCCATCACCACCAGGACGCCCGCTTTCGTGCCGTTGGTGCACCAGAGTTTTTCGCCATTCAGGATGAATTCCTTCCCGTCCGGCGCTGGCTCCGCGTGGGTGGACATCGCCGCCGGATCGGACCCGACGTCCGTTTCGGTCAACGCAAACGCCGAAATCTCGCCGCGCGCCACTCGCGGCAGGTACCGGCGCTTCTGGTCCTCGGTCCCGAACAGAATCAGCGGTTGCGGCACGCCGATGGATTGATGCGCCGAAATCAGCGCCGTCAGGTTCCCGCACCAGCTCCCCAGCAACATCGCCGCCCGGCAATAATTCGTTTGCGACAGCCCCAGGCCGCCGTATTCGACCGGGATTTTGATTCCGAACGCGCCGAGCCGGGCCAGTTCCTCGATCACCGGCTGCGGAATTTCTCCCGTCCGATCAATTTCATCCGGATCCACCTTGTCCCGCAGCAGGGTTTCCAGTTTGGCCAGAAAAACATCTCCTTTTTTCCGGTCTTCATCGCTTTGCAGGGGAAACGGATGCAGTTCGGCGGCGTTGAATTCGCCCATGAACAGGCCGGCGGCAAACGTCCGTTCCTCGGTCGCGGTTTCCCGGGCGGCTTCGGTCAATTCCAGGGCGGCGCGCTGCCCGGCGGACATTTTGGACGTGTCGATCAGCGGCTGCGGTTCGTCGTTGGCCGCCTTTTCCGGCGGCTCCAGGAGAGGAGCTTTCAACGCCGTCATAATGCCTCCCGGGAATAAAATGCCTTTCCCGCCGACGCCAATGCGCGCAGGAACGCGCAGGGTTCAAAGGGCAACGCGCCGTGATCGACCAGATGCTCCATCGCGCCAACTACTTTGGCCGCGCCCAGTTCATCCGCATACCGCAGCGGCCCGCCGCGGAACGGCGCAAAACCGGTGCCCATGATCATCGCGAAATCCACGTCCGCCGGATCGGTGACCACCTGCTCTTCCAGGCAGCGGGCAGCTTCGTTGATCATGAGCAGGACCATGCGCTCCTGGAGTTCCTCCGCGGGCAGACCGGCGGCGGCTCGCCCTTCCACCAGAGCCGCCGCTTGCGGGTTGGCGCGGGTCTCGCTGGGTTTGTCGTAAAGATAAAATCCCCGCCCGCTCTTGCGCCCCAGGAGCCCGGCCTCGACCATTTTATTCAAGACCCCGGGCACTTTCAGGCGATCGCCAAAACCGGCCGCCAGCGTGTGCGCCACGTGCAACGCCACGTCCAGGCCGACTTCATCCAGCAACCGCATCGGTCCCATGGGCATCCCGAAATCGAGCATCGTTTCGTCCAACGGGCCGAGCGTCGCGCCCTGCTCGAACAAATTTCCGGCCTCGATCAGATACGGCATGAGGATGCGGTTGACCAGAAAGCCGGGACTGTCCCTGACCACGACCGGCAGTTTCCCGATCTGCTGCACGAACCGGAGGGCGCGCTGCAACACTTCCGGCGCCGTTTGCCGGGCGGCGACGACCTCCACCAGTTGCATCCGGTGGACCGGATTGAAGAAATGCAGGCCCAGGACCCGTTCCGGCCGCCGGGTGGCCGCCGCCAGTTCGGAGACCGGCAACGCAGACGTGTTGGTCGCCAGCAGCGTGCCGTCACCGGCCAGTTCGTCGAGCCGCTGGAACAGTTTCTTTTTCAGTTCCAGGTTTTCGACGGCGGCTTCGACCACCAGGTCCACGCCGCGCAACTGAACTTCGGCCGGCGCGGGATAAACCCGGTTGAAAGCGTCCCGCGCTTCGCCGGGCGTGAAAATACGGCGGCGGACGGCGTCCTGATAAATTTTTGCGATGCCGGTCATGCCTTTGGCCACCTGTTCGGCATTGACGTCGCGCAGAATCACCGGCAACCGCCGCGCGCTCAGCCATTGCGCGATGCCGGCGCCCATCACGCCGGCGCCGATGACCGCGGCGCGGGCCACGGGTTTGGGCTCCACCTGCGGCGCGCCGCCGTCCAGCGTCCGCTTTTTGGCGCGTTCCTGGAGGAAAAACATGCGGATGAGATTGTGGCAGGCGTCTGTCCGGACGAGATCAAGAATCGCTTCGCGTTCGAGCGCGAGCGAACCTTCAACGGATTTTCCGATGCCCCGCGTCATCACTTCCGCCGCCTTCAGCACGGCCGGATAATGGCCGCGGGTCTTTTTCAATAATTGCCGGCGGAGCTGACCGGACCCGGCCGCCGCCCGCGCCGCCAGATTGAAGAGCCAATGATTGGGAAGACGCCGCTTGCCCAGCCGGATTTTTTGCGCCGCGACTTCGACCAGGCGTTCCCGGGGAACCAGTTCATCCACCAGGCCGAGGGCCAGCGCCTGGCGGGCGCCAACGGTTTTTCCGGTCAGGATAAAATCGAGCGCCGCCGGCAGGCCGATCAGGCGCGGAAGCCGCGTCGCGCCGCCCCAGGCGGGCAGCAGGCCAAGATTGGTTTCGGGCAAACCGATCCGGGTCGCGCGGTCCGGCGACGCCACCCGGTAATCGCACGCCAATGAAATTTCGTAACCGCCGCCCATCGCCGCCCCATGAATCGCCGCCACCGTCGGGACCGGCAATTGCGACAGCCGATGGATCTGGGCCTGGCCGAATTCGATCAGTTCCCGGACTTCCGCCGGCGGCGTCTTTGCCGTCATCCGATGCAAATCCGCGCCGGCGATGAAAATGGACCGCTTGGCGCTGGCCAGGATGACGCCCTTGAGTTCCGGCGACCCGGCGATGAAATCCAGTTCCTGGCGCAATTCTTCCAGCGTGGCCGGGTCAAAAATGTTCGCCGATGAACCGGGCCGGTCAAACGTCAGCACGCAAATCCGGTCGTCCCGCACGGTCCGGTGAATCGTCCGCGGCTGCCCTTCGGCCGGCACGATCCGCGGCATAAAACCGGCCGCCGTGCCGCCCGCCTCTCGTTTCTCTGGGATGTTTTCCATGGTTCAGATTCTTTCCAGCCAAAGCGCCGCGCCCTGTCCGCCCCCGACACACAACGTCACCAGGGCGCGCCGGGCTTTGCGCCGCTGCAATTCCTTCAGGCTCGTCAACACCAGCCGGGCGCCGGTGGCGCCGACCGGGTGGCCCAGGGCGATGGCGCCGCCGTTCACATTCAGTTTTTCGACGGGAATTTCGCCCAGCGGCCGGTCACCGTGCAAAACGTCGCGCGCAAACAACTCCGACCGGGCGCACTTGAGCACCGCCAGCGTCTGGGCGGCAAAAGCCTCGTTCAGCTCCACCAGATCGGCATCGGCAATCGTCAAACCGGTTTGCGCCGTCGCCCGGGCGATGGCGAACAGCGGTCCCAGGCCCATCCGCGCCGGATCGCAACCCGCGTAGGCATAGCCGGTCAGGGCGCCGAGCGGATTCAAATGAAGTTCCGCCGCGCGTTTTTCCGACATCACCAGCAGCGCCACGGCGCCGTCGGTAACCTGCGATGAATTGCCGGCGGTCACCACGCCGGTTTTGCGATCAAACACGGGTTTGAGTTTCGCCAGCGCCGCCAGCGTCTGATTTTCGCGCGGACCATTGTCCTGGATAACGGCCGAGCGCGGGCCGCGGGGCCTGGCTTTCCCCGGTTGCGGCTTGAAATCGGGCGATGGAAAAATCGGGCAAATTTCCTCGGCCAACCGGTTGCGCGCCAGGATCGCGCGCTGATGCGATTGCAGGGCAAAGGCGTCCTGCTCGGCGCGGGTGATGCCGAACTCGCGCGCCAGCAGTTCGGCGGTTTCGCCCATGTTCAATCCGCATACCGGGTCGGTCAATCCCAGTTGCAGCCCGATGCGCGGAAGGAAATCGCCCGCGCGGAACGACGCGTACGCCTGCAACCGCTGGCCGGAGGTTTTGGCCCGGGCGGCGCGGTTGAATTTTTCGGCCGTGGCCGGCTCGAACAAAAACGGGATGCCCGACATGCTCTCGGTTCCGCCGACCACAAAAACGGAGCCGCGGCCGGCCAGCATTTTTTCCTGGGCCTGGGTCACGGCTTCGCAGCCGGAAGCACAGTTGCGTGACACGGTAATGGCCGGTACGGATTCGGGAATGCCGGCGCGAAGCGCGATGACGCGCGCGACGTTCGCCGCATCCACCGGCTGTGCCACGCAACCAAAAATCACTTCGTCAATCAGCGCCGGATCGAGCCCCGTCCGGGTCAACAGCGCGTTGACCGCCACCCGCCCCAACTCATCCGCGCCCAGCGCCGCCAGGTCCGTCCCCGCCCGGCTGAACGGGGTGCGAACGCCATCGACGATGACCAGGCGGTCTTTCATGCGGACTTCAGCTCCTCCCCGACCGTTGGCACGATCGTTCCGGATTCCGGGGTTTTGGGCCGATGATCCACAATCTTTTGTTCCTTGAGCAGGGTACCGACGCCCTGCAACTGCTGCATTTCCCCGGCGCTGTGAAATAAAATTCGATTCGGATGGACATCGGTGTACCGATGGCAACGTTCGCTCAATTCGCGGCGCAACGCGCCGTCGTCGGCGCCGTTGATTTTGTTCACGTGGAGAATGATCTCGTCCAGCTCATGCGGGTCGTCTTTGACCTTGCGCAATTCCAGCTGCCAGGCGCCGATGTGCGGCGCGTCATCAAGCACGTGTTCGAGCTCGTTGAAATCAACCAGTGTGCCTTTGAGCTTGTCAAGGTTCATCTCCCGGATTTCCGAACTGCGGGAAATCCGCCCGGCCAGCCGCGGAACGACGCGGTGACAATACGGGCACGGTTCATATCTCAGGCCGCCTTCCAGGTAATCGCCGGTGCGATAGCGCAGCACCACGGTGCCACGCGCGTCGAGCGGCGTGAAAACGATCTCGCCCGGCTGGCCATTCGGAACCGGCACACCGGTGTGCGGGTCAACCACCTCGACGATTCCCAGGTCCGGATAGAGGTGATAACCGGAAGGCGGCTGGCCCGGCGGCGGCGGACATTCGGCCCAGGCCATTTTGGCTTCGGTAAAACCGTAGGTCGCCAGCACGTCCGTTTTTCCGGGCGGAACACCCAGCTCGCGCGCCAGTTCCTGGAATTTGGAACGCAGCCCGTCACTGACCTTCTCCCCGCCCAGCACAATGCAGCGGAGATTCGGCCAGCGCAGTCCTTCATCCACCGCCTGGCTCAGAACATGATACAGAAAAGTGGGAATGCCGATGAAAACGTCCGGACGGATTTTGCGGATGAGCCGCAACGTGCCGTCGGTGCCCATCACTTTGCCGCCGCCGGAACTGAACATCATCGATCCGAAGGAAACGCCGGCGTAATAGGTCAGCCAGAACGCCAGGTGCGGCACATACGGAAAGGCGTTCATCATCCGGTCTTCGCGGCGCGCACCGCAAACCTCCATCACCCGCCGGGCGGCAACGGCAAGGCGGGCCAGATCATGTTGTGTGTAGAGGAACGGCACCGGCTCGGCGGCGCGGCCGGTGGTGAACGTCGGAAAAATCGGCCGGAACTCCGCCTCGAACCCTTTCCGGACGTGTTCCCGTCCGCGGACCAGCGCGCGGCAGATCGTGCCGGGCCGCCGGGCCAGAATTTTCTCGTCGGGCACCGTGATAAAATCCCGGAAATGTTCCGGCTGATCGGCGGTGTTGAGCAGGTCCGCCTTGGAAGTGAACGGCAGGAGGGCAAGGTCGTCGAGCGAGCGGATCGAATCAGCGGTCAGTCCGCGCTCGCGAAACAGGTTCCGGTAATGCGCCGAAAACGGCAGCACGACGGCGCGGAGGTATTGCGCCAGCCGTTTCGCCTGCCGGCGCCGGACGTCGGCTTCACGCCACTGCGGCCACGATTTCGACTGCGGGTTCATTCTCCACCGCCTTTCTGGCGACGAGCGCCTTGATTTCGTCCAGGTACCGTTCGGCCACCTCCCGCCCGGGCTTGATAAACCGGCCCGGCTCGCGGAAATCCACCCAGCGGTCGTCGCAAATCTGCGGATGCAACACGACATCCGCCTGCCGGCCCAGGGCTTCGGCCATGCGGATCTGTCCGCCGTGGACGCTGCGCATGAGGATTTCCAGAATATTGCCCCTGGCGAAATAATTCAGGTGCGCATCGAGCGGGACGAGTTTGCGGACGACTTCCCGCGCGCGTTTCCGGGGCAACTGCGCCAGCTCGCGTTCCGCCTGGCGGCAGTACCGGATCCGGTCGGGAGTCGGGATGGCGTTGACGGCAATGATGCGATCGACGCCCATCTCGTGCAGCACATCCACCGGCAGCGGATCCACAATGCCGCCATCGACGTAGGTCTCGCCGTCGATGGTGACCGGCACGCAGATGCCGGGAACGGCGATGCTGGCATGGACGGCGGTGGCGACTTCTCCGCTGGAAAACGCGACGCGTTCGAGGGTTTCGAGATTGGTCGCCATCACCCGCAGCGGCCGCACCAGTTCGGCGAAATGGACGTGGCCGATCGACCGCATCAGCCGCCGTTTCACGGCAAAACCCCGCACGAACCCCTGCCGCGGCGGAAAAGCCGGATCGATCAGCGTCCAGAACGCCCAGCGCGATTCCAGTTCACGCGCCAACTGCTCCAGTTTCTGGCCGTCAAAGCCGCAGGCCCAGGTCGCGCCGATGTAAGCGCCCATGCTCGAACCGGCGATGACGTCCACTTCAATGCCGTTTTCCTCCAGCACCTGGATGACGCCGATGTGCGAAAGGCCCTTGGCGGCGCCGGAGGACAGGGCCAGGCCAACGAGGCAGGAGCCGATTTGCCGCGCCAGCCGCCGGATGTCCGCGGCAAACGAACCGGCCGGCCGGGCGTGGGTCTCCGGCGATTCCGGGTAACCCCGGACGAAAATTTCCACCGGACTGGCGACGCTTTGAATCAGTTTTTCGTAGCCGTTTACCTCTTCACCCGCGCCGAGGCAAAGCACCGGCTTGAGCTGGACCGGGCTGCCGTCCAGTTGCGGGCGCAATTCACGGTGCAGGAGGTCTAATTGATAAACATCGTCGTTCGAAGGTCTTACAAAGAGATAGCCGAGGTCGGAACGCAGCAGGAATTCGAACAGCGACGGTGCCGCCAGGTCTTCCGTCGCCGCGGCGATGAGGACGTAGCGGAAACGGCGGCGCAATTGATCGATCAGCGATTCGATCCAGGCGGGCGGATGCAATTCATCGCCCACACCCACGTTCAGAAAATAAAATCCGCCATCGGTCGGCGCTATCTCGGACGGCAGGCGCAAATTGCCGCTCAACGTCAGGGCGACCGCCAGGCCGGGCATGGCCGCCGCCGTGCTGCCCGCGGGTGACAGCCGGACCAGCACCACCGAGGCGCCGGTTTCCCGGTGCAGCGATCGGGCAATGGGTTCGTCCAAACCGGAAGCCGGCAGATGCCGGGAGAGAAAAGCCAGCGTCGCCACCCGTCCCGTCCCCTTCTCCCCTTCGCGCTTTGATCGTTCCAAACTCATTTCGCCGTCCCCTGTTCGGCGACGGACCCTTGGAACATCAATTCAAATGGCAACCCTGTCGCTTGAACCGCCAAGGCCTCCGCGCCTGGTTAGGTGTTCGAGCTTCTAATCCAATGTATACGCAAATGTAAGGACCGTCAAATGGGCGAATATCAAAAAAAGAACGGGTTGGCCAGACTTCTGGATTGCCGCAAACCCGCCACGTTTTGGAAAGAGCCGAGCCTCGGGACCAAAGCGGTGTCGCTCCCGCTTTGCGGGATTGCCACCGCAGTCCAAAACCCCCTTCCACGGCGGGAATTTCGCGAAAATGCGCGCGGCATCCTGGACTGCGCCGGCAGAG
>Ga0335078_10011170_pt1 | contig 13321 bp, 12 predicted proteins | sample Lox_Sample_32_FD_206711 | JGI IMG/M metagenome (GOLD analysis project Ga0335078, IMG submission 206711) | Soil microbial communities from Loxahatchee National Wildlife Refuge, Florida, United States - Lox_Sample_3.2 | ecosystem: Environmental > Terrestrial > Soil > Wetlands | place: USA...
GCATCAGCGCCTCATTGGCGGCAATGCGCACCAGCCAGGTATAAAATCGCGAATCTCCCTGAAAATCCTTCAAATGCGAATAGGACTTCAGGAACGCGTCCTGCATGGCATCTTCGGCGTCCTCGTGATTGCCGGTGATGTTCAAGGCCAGCCGGAAAATCTTCCGCTCATAGCGGCTCACCAGCTCTTCGAACGCGCTCAGATCGCCTTTTTTGGCGGCCGCCACCAGCAGATGCTCGTCTTCGCGGGCAATCGCCGATGGCAACCGGTGTGGATTCGCGGAACTCAAGGTTTGCGCCGGCCCGGCACACGCCAGGCACTCATATCTCCAACTCCTACGTTAGCACAAACCGCTCCGTCGCAAACCTCCGCCGGGCTCGCCGACCTCTCTTATTTCGATGAGCGATCCTGGTCGCGGGATTCAGCCTTTCTCTGGGCGCCTTTTCCATTCCCCCTTTGTTTCTTCTCCGTGTCCTCTGGGCTCTCTGTGCCCTCTGTGTTACAACAAACGTGTAACTCAACCGAGGTCCATCCGCATGTTCACTACGCCACCGGCACCAAAAGAACTGCTCCACTACCGCGTCGAGCAGGGCATTGCCGTTCTCGAACTGGACGACCCGCCCGCCAACACCTACTCCTACGACATGATGCAGCAGCTCGACGCCGCCATCCTGCAGGCCCGCATGGACGATTCCGTCCACGTCATCGTCCTCCGCGGCGCGGGCGACAAATTCTTCTGCGCCGGCGCCAGCATCGGCATGCTCACCCAAGCCGATCCCACCTTCAAATACTATTTCTGCCTCCACGCCAACGAAACGCTCTGCCGCCTCGAACAAACTCCCAAACTGGTCATTGCCGCGCTCAATGGCCACACTGTCGGCGGCGGTCTCGAAGTTGCTCTTGCTTGCGACATTCGCATCGCCAAAAAAGACGGCGGCAAAATCGGCCTGCCCGAGGTGAATCTCGGCGTCTTGCCTGGCACCGGCGGCACCCAACGTTTCGCCCGCGTCGTCGGTCGCGCCAAAGCCCTCGAAATCATGGCCCGCGGCCAGACCTTCTCCTTCGAAGAAGCCCTTGCCTTGAACCTCCTTCACTACGTCTACAACGCGCAGACCTTCTGGGACGACGTCCTCGCTTATGCCAAACAATTCTGTCCTCCTCATAAAGCCGCCGGAGCCGTTGGCCGCATCAAACGTGCCGTGGTCACCGGCTCGGAAATGGGCTTTGCGGAATCGCTCGCGCTCGAACGCGAACTGCAGCAGCTGCTTTTTACCAGCGAAGACGCGAAAGAGGGTTTGGCGGCTTACACGGAAAAACGCGCGCCACAGTTCAAGGGTAAGTAGCGTGCGCAGCCCTGCCAAGCCTGTTGACGGAGTGCACGCACCACGGATTTGTGAAGCGAATTCATGAGACAATTCCCTTACTGTTGTACGACAAGACTGCCTTGACCCTTCGGAGCGGTCCGCGCGAGCCCTTGTGCCCAAGACAAAGTACGGGCAAAACGAGACGCATGAAAACACTTCCCGACCATTTGCGAAAAGGCATGAAGCTGGTGATCGTGGGCTGCAATCCTACGGAATCCGCCGTACGCGTGGGCCACTACTACGCCGGGCGCACCAACCAGTTCTGGCCCATCCTCTATAAGAGCGGCGTGGTTCCCGAGCCCTTCGATTATCACGACGACAAGCGCGTCATCGAGTTCGGCGTCGGGCTGACGGATTTGGTGAAGCGGCCGACCAAGACGGTCGAGGAGTTGACGCGCGAGGATTTTGCCGAAGGACGAATCGTGCTTTCGCAGAAGCTCGAAGAGTTTGCACCGCATGTCGTGGCCTTCAACGGCAAATTGACCTACGAACGGTTTTCGCAGCGCAAGTGCAGATACGGCGTGCAGAAGGAATTGCTCTACGGCGCGCGCGTCTACGTGCTGCCTTCCACGGCGGTCGCTCAGGACGCCAAGGGCAATGGCGAACACGTGCGCCATTTTCGCAAACTTGCCCAGCTCGTCACGCGCACGCAAAAAGCGCGCGACACGAAAGGCCTCGAAACGGAGAATCCCGATGAGTAATGCACCGCAGACCGCTCCTGGCGGCCCCGTGGTCCTGGAAACCAGGCACGAAAATATCGTTCACCTGATGCTCAACCGTCCGGAGAAGCTCAACGCCTTGAGCGGCGAGCTCTCGACGGCTCTCAATGAGGCACTCCAGCGCATTGCCGATGACGATTCCGTGCGTGTGGTCGTCCTCAGCGGCGCCGGACGCGCATTTTGCTCCGGCGGGGATCTCGGCGCTATCGGCAAAGGGCGCGAACGCAACCAAACCGAAGAGCTTGGCCCGATTTTGCGCTCCGGCATGCAGGCGGTTTTGAAGATGCGCCTCATGCCGCAGCCCGTGATTGCCGCGGTGAATGGCCCGGCAGCCGGCGCGGGCATGAACATCGCACTGGCCGCGGATATTCGCATAGCCACGGAGTTCGCCACGTTTGGCCAGACCTTCTCGCGCGTCGGACTCTATCCCGATTATGGGGGGACGTATTTTCTGCCGCAGTTGGTCGGTCCTTCCGTCGCTGCCGAGTTGTTCTACACCGGCGAAATGATTGATGCGCAGACCGCGCTGCGCCTCGGCATCGTGAGCCGCGTCGTGCCCGTCGCCCAGTTGGAGACGGAAGTCATGAGCTTGGCCCGCAAAATCGCGCAGGGCCCGCCGCTGGCCATTCGCGCCGTCAAAAAGGCAATTTTCGGAAGTGATGAACGCGAACTGATCAAGACGCTGGAACACGAAGCCCAGCAGCAGATGAAGTGTTTTCACTCCGAGGATTGCAGCGAAGGCATCCGCGCGTTCTTCGAGAAGCGCCACCCGAAATTTCAGGGCAAATAGCCTCGCGCCCAGTGCCGGTGTTGCCGCAACCTAAAAAGCGGGAGCCAGGCTCCCGCACGCCAAATTGACGACCCGCATGCTCTTGTCTCCAGACAAATTGGGGCGCCGCCCAGCTGCCACGCGATTCGGAAAAAGTCCGCCAACCAGCTAAGATGTAAGGCCATCTCTCTGGCACAGGATGAGGTGTGAGCGAAACCGTTCCAGTCAAAATCGAAAACCGCACCGCGTGGATCACGCTGCACCGGCCTCCGTTGAATATTCTGAACATCGCCATGATGCGCGAGCTGGACGCGGCGCTCAAACACGCCATTTCAAAATGCGATTTCCTGGTATTTCAGGGCCAAGGGCAAAAGGGTTTTTCCGCGGGTGCCGACGTGGCCGACCACGCGCCGAAGCGCGTTGCCGCCATGCTGAAAGCGTTTCACGCCGTGTTCCGCCGGCTCGCTGCCGCCGATTGCGTAACCATTGCGGCGGTGCATGGGTGTTGCCTCGGAGGTGGAATGGAGCTGGCGACGTTTTGCGATTTCGTCGTGGCCACCGGCTCCGCGCAGTTCGGCCAGCCGGAAATCAAACTGGGCTGCTTTCCGCCGGTCGCTGTGGTCACGCTGCCCGCCGTCATGGGCATCCGCGCGGCCACGGATTTGATCCTCACCGGCCGCCAAATCGGCGCTCCCGAAGCGCAACTGCTGGGTTTGGTCGCGCGCGTGGTTTCCGACGACAAGCTGGCCGAAGCGACGGAAGAGTTGCTCACCGACCTACGCGCGCTCAGTCCCGCGGTGCTGCGGCTGACGCGGCGCACGCTTTGGCGTATGCATGCCGGGGACTTCGCGAAGCGTTTGGCGGAGGCCGAGCAGATATACTTGAAGAAGCTCATCAAAAGCAAAGACGCGCAGGAGGGTATCCGGGCGTTTCTCGAGAAGCGCGCGCCCGTGTGGCAAGGGAAGTGAGCGCTTGCTGTGCGTTGGCCCTACCGCGCTTCGTGAACACGCGATGCGAGATTCGCGGCGCCGCGCGAGAAATTTGACAAGGAGCGAGAATGGATGATCTCCAGATTTCCGTGCAAGAAGTGCAGGCACGCATGACGCGTGGCGACAAGTTGTTGCTGGTCGATGTGCGCGAGCCGGTGGAATACAATATTTGCAGACTTCCGGGAGCGGCGCTGGTTCCCCTGGCCGTGCTGCCCGCCAACGTGAATAAATTGCTGGAAGCCGAGGAAGTCATCTGCTATTGCCACCACGGCATGCGCAGCCTCGATGCCGCTGTTTGGCTGCGGCAGCAGGGCGTGGAGAGCGCCAAATCTATGGCCGGCGGCATTGAACGCTGGTCGCTGGAAATTGATCCCAGCGTTCCGCGTTACTAAACGGCGGATTCGGACGTTACTAGAAAAAGCGCAGACGGCCCACTAAGCCCAGGCCCACGCTGTCTATGCAGCGCGCGGACGCCAGCTGGCCGCCCGCCCGGCGTAACCAAGTCACACAGGCGAGGCCTGTGCTACAGAAAGGGCAATCACCGATGGCGAAGAAGAAACTGCGATTTTTCCAGAAGCCCGCATGCAGCACGTGCCGCAAGGCGAAAGAGCTTCTGAACACGCTGGGCGCGGACTTTGAACTGCGCAGTCTAGATGAAGACCCGCTGAGCGAAGAAGAGCTGGACGCGTTGATTGGCGCGCGCGACTACAAGCAATTCCTCAATACGCGCAACGAGCTGTATCGCGAAAAAAACATGAAAGAAAGACCGCCCACGCGGGCGCTAGCGATCAAGCTGATGGCCCAGACGCCGAATCTCATTCGCCGCCCGGTGGTGGTGCACGGCGAGCAAGTGATCGTGGGCTATGACGAAGAGGCGTTCCGCAAGCTGATGAGGCCCTGAAGAGCGGGCCGTGTCCTGTGCTCCGTGTATGCAAACGATTGCCATCATTGGCGCCGGTGAGCTGGGACGCAGGTGGGCGTATCGCTCGCTGCGCGCGGGCTACCGCACGATTTTGGAAGACGTCTCGATTTCCGCGCTGGAGCAGGGAATTGCCGCAATTCGAGGACTGCTCGAGGCGGATGCCGCCCGCGACGGGCGCGGTCCGGCAGCGGGAACTCGCGGGGCATCGTCACCAGCCGAGCGTGCCATCGGGCGGCTCACGACCGCCCACGCGGTGGAAGAGGCGGTACGCGATGCAGATTTGATTATTGAAACCGTGCCCGACGAACTGGAAATGAAGCTGGAACTGTTTACGGTTTTTGACAAGTTTGCCAAGCCCGGTGCGCTTCTTGCCAGCACCACCAATATAGTCTCGATCACGGACCTTGCGGAAATGACGTTTTGTCCGGAGCGCTGCGTCGGCCTGCGCTTTGCCTGCTATGCCGGGGCGGAGCAGCTCGAAATCACAAAAGGCTTTTGGACTTCGGAGGAAACCGTGGCGCGGTGCCGTGGAGTTGCGTTGCGCATGGGGCTGGAGATTCGTTTTGCGCCCGATGTACAAGCCTTCTCCGCGGGCGGCACTGCGTGAGCGCAGAAAGTTGTTGCAAAAATCGGAGGCGCAGAACAGAGTTTGTGCAGGGGCCCAAGCCCGACCTCCCTCCTCGAGTGCCGGAACAAGAAGCTGCGACCTCCTCAAGAGCACCTCTTTCGGAAGGGCGGAACGAACCATGAGCAAAGCGATTACGGACAAGATCCTGATTCAACAAGGCGACTTGACGGAGATGGACGTCGACGCCATCGTCAATGCCGCCAACAACGACTTGCAGCTCGGCGCCGGCGTGGCGGGCGCCATCCGGCGCAAAGGCGGCGAAGAGATTCAGCGCGAGTGCGACGCCATCGGGAGCATTCCCGTCGGCTACGCGGCCATCACCGGCGGCGGCAAGCTGAAAGCGCGGCACGTGATTCACGCGGCGAGCATGTCGCTCGGCGGAAGAACGACGGCGGCGACGTTGCGCCATTCGGTGGAGCACAGCTTGCGTATCGCCACGGAGCGCGGCCTAAAGACGATTGCCTTTCCCGCCGTGGGGACAGGCGTCGCCGGATTCCCCATGGAAGAATGTGCCACCATCATGCTCGAAGAAGCGGTGCGGCATTTGAAGGGCGCAACGTCCATCGAGAAAATCCATTTCATCCTCTTCGACGCCCCAGCCACCGAAGTGTTCAACCAAGCCCACAGCCGCATGCAGCTGGCGGCTTCGGCCTGAGGCATAATTTGCGTAGGGTCTTCGACGCGCGAGCGTGCTGACGGCTTTTGCAACCTCCCCCGTGTCAATCTTGTAAGTGTTGCATCTAAAGCAGTTAGGCACATCGTGCACGCGTCCCTGGCAGGACGTGTCAGGCCTTCTTTAGGACGATTCCCAGCCTAAACACTTGCCCCCGGCAGGCTTCAGCAACCAAAAAGCCCCCCCGTTTTTCGTAAGTGTTGCATCTAAGCCAGTTAAGTTTGCCTGTGGGAGCGTCTTGCCGGTGCGTAGCGCCTTCAGCACGGTTCCTAGGCTTAAAGGCCCGCAGCTGACTGGTCGCAGCAAACCAGTCAGAGCCCCCGGGTTTTTCGTAAGTGTTGCTGATAAAGGATTTAGGCAGACTGTGCGACGCTCGCTCGACGACGCGGCTCAGGCACCTCCTGACCGCTTCTGGACTCGACAAAGAAGCCGCCGGGCGGAGCCCCGTGGTGGTCTAGTTGCACGAGCTCAGCTGCCAGCGCCTCGTGCGACTTCGGCTTTATTGATTTCCTGCAAAAGAAGGCGTGCCGCATGTGATTGCGGTTTCGGTGGCTCATCGCGGCGATGGAAATCGTGGGAGAATGGCTCGCAACGCTATGGGAAGCGGACGATTTCGTTTCGGCCTATTTGAGTTTGACGCCGCCAAGCTCGAGGTGCGCCGGGAGGGCGTGCTGCTACGGTTGCAGACGCAGCCGGCGCTGGCGCTGGCGTGCCTGATCGAGCGGGCGGACGAGGTAGTTTCGCGAGAAGAATTGCGCAAGGCAGTGTGGGGCGAAAAAACGTTCGTGGATTTCGAAGGCGGGCTGAACTTCTGCATTTCGCAGATCAGGTCGGCGCTGCAAGACGACGCGGCGCAGCCGGTCTACGTGCGGACGGTGCCGAGAAGCGGGTATCAGTTCATGGCGCCGGTGGAGCGAATTGCAGAACAGGCCGAAGAAACGACACACCCAGCACGGGAGCCCCGTAAAACGCCGGCTTGGGTGTGGGTGGCGGCGGCAGGGGCAGTTTTGGTCATCGCAGCAATCGGCGCAATGGGGTTGCTCATGTATTTGTATCTGACCCCTAGTGGTAAGTACTTGCCGATTTTGGCGGTGGCGCGGTTTGACAATGAGACGGGCGATGCGGGGACGACGAAGTTTAGTGACGCTTTGACGGACAATGTGGTGGAGCAACTTACGGTGCAGAGCGGCGGGAATTTCGGCGTGATCGGCAACGCGCAAATCCTGAGATTGCCGCGCGAGCAACGCGATTTGAAGGCCATCGCTACTTCGCTGCACGCACAGTACGTAATTCTGGGGCAGGTGCAGACGAACGGGACGCGAGTGCGGATCCGGCGCATCTCATCCGTTTGTCCGACCAGACGCACATCTGGGTGGTGCGGCTGGACCGCCCACTGAATGATCCACTGAATGTGGAATCCGAAGCCGCGCAGAGGATTGCTACGGAGTTCTCCGCGCGCATGGCCGCAAGGCCAGACCAAGCCGGCTCATTTGAGCCCACAAGTCACTGAATCCACGGATAGGTCACGTCTAAGATGTTTCTAAGCACGAAGAAGCGCAAATTCATTTGCGCGTGGCGCGCGAGTTCTGCATTGTTTGTATCGATGCTCAGAGACGGGGCCAAAAAGCAGATGGTCAGCCCGATATCGCGGCGAGATTTGTTGAAGTTTGGTGCCGCTGTTTTTCCGGTCGGCGTGCTGGGTGCGCACGGGAATCTTGCGACGCCATTGCTGGGACTTGAACTACCCGGAGAAGGAGGGGACGCAGTGATCATTAGCGACAGCTTTCCGGCGCAGCCAGCGGAGCTGGTGCGGGAGATGGTGACGGTGGCTCATTTTGATTTGAAGCGCGTGAAAGAGCTGGTGGAAACCAGGCCAGCGCTGGTGAAGGCCGCGTGGGATTGGGGATTTGGAGATTGGGAGACGCCGCTCGGAGCGGCATCGCACATGGGGAATCGCGCGATTGCAGAGTATCTAGTGGAACAGGGCGCGCCCCCGACGCTGTTTTCGGCGGTGATGCTGGGGCAGTTGGACGTGGTGAAGGCGTTGGTGGCGGCGCGGCCGGGCGTGCAGCGGGTGCGCGGGCCGCACAGCATAAGTTTGTTGGCACACGCGAGGATGGGAGGAGAGGTGGCGCGTGCGGTATTCGATTTCTTAAAAGCGCTGGACGGAGCCGATACGGAGGCGCCGGTGCCGCTTTCCTCGGACGAGACGGCTGCACTGGTGGGGACCTACGCGTTCGGCGTAGGCGTTACGCAGCAAGTGGAAGTGGGTGCGGATTTGAGGATGTATGCAGGCAGCAAGATGTACACGTACTCGCCGCAGTTGAATTGGACACGAAAGGGAACCATGACGCGGCCGCTGTTTCATTTGGGTGGCCGCGAGTTTTATCCGGCCGGTGCTCCGGCGGTGCGCATTCGGTTCGCGGAGGTTGCGGATGGAGTGGCGCTGAGGGTGACGGATGGGGAGATGGAGATGTCGGCGATCCGAAAGGGGAAGGGGTAAGGGAGTAGAAAGAAACGAAGCCAAACACAGAGACACAGAGGAAACAGAGAAGACACGGGCGGAGACGCGACGAGTCGGTCTGAAGACCGGCCACTACAGGTGAAGCGGAGAAGGAAAGAACCGGTCTGAAGACCGGCCACTGCCGGTTTATTGGTCGGGTTTGGGTTTTTTTAGGACGGGGCGGTCGCCGGCAGGAGGCGGAGGAGGCGTGGCAGTGGCGGGAGTGGCGCCGGTTGCCGGCGTGCCGGCGGAGATGCCGCCTTCGGAGTAGGCCTTTTTGAGCCACTTTTCGGCTTCGTCCTGAGCGCCGCCGGTGTTGTCGTTGGTTTGTTTGGCTTTGCTGTATTCGTTGACGGCGCGTTCGCGCTGGCCGAGCAGATCAAAAATCTTGCCGAGATAGATGTGGCCCCAGACCTCGGTCCACTTCTCCGAAGGTTCGGGAACGGCTTGCAGGGATTCGCGGAAGGCGTTGGCGGCGGCTTGATAGTTCTTCTGATAGAAGAAGGCTTCGCCCATGCGGAAATTGGCGAGCGGGCGGCCGGGCTGAATGCTGAGCGCTCTTTGATATTGCTGGATGGCGGGGTAATAGTTGCCGGTTTCGGCGAGCTCCTCGCCGCGGGCGATCGCGGCGCGAGCGCGCAGAGAAACGCTGCCCTTGAGAATGACGTTGTTGGGATCCACCTTGATGCCGCCGGGTTTGGGGCGGCCGAAGGTTTCGACGGTGAAGGGCGTTTCCATGCCGAGCACGTCCACGGTTTTTATTTCCGGATTGCCTTCGGTATCGATGCGCAGCTCAACGGGCATGCTGAAAGTGTCGAGAGGCTGCTTGATCTTGCCGACGATGCGGAAACCTTTTTGCGTGCGGTAGACGACGAATTCGGTCGTGAATTCGGGAACGCCAGTCGAGTTGAGCCACTGGGCGAAGAAGCCGCGCAAATTCGGAGGCGCTTCGCCGGGCTTGAGAGAAGCCTGGAGCTGCTGCTCAGCGAGATTGATGAAGTCATCGATGCGGGCGTTTTTGCCGGCGTATTTGACGGCGAAATCGTGGAGGAGGGATTTGAAGGCGACGTCGCCCATTTGCGCGCGGAGCATGTGGAAGACCATGGCGCCTTTGTTGAGGACGACGGAGCGGTAGTCGCTGGTGTAGGGGGCCATGCGCGCGGCCTGGGCGATGGGAGCGGCGTCTTCATACATCAGAGCGCCAACGGCAAATTCATCCACGGCGCGGAGACCGGCCTCCTTGCCGGCGCTTTGCTCGGCGTAGAGTTCTTCGCAGTAGCGCGAGAGGCCGTCGGTGACCCAAACGTCGCCGGAAGTGGCGGGGAGAATGGAATTGCCGAACCATTGCTGGGCGACGAGGCGCGCGACGGTGCGTTCGGCGAGCTTGGGTTCCCAGAGGTGGCGGCTGAGAAGGAGGACGCCGGGAGCGGAGAAGTCGCGAACGGTGCCGTCGGGAAGCTGGATGACGGTCATGGCGGCATCGGGGAGCGCGCCGAACATGTCAGAGAAGGTGGTGATGGCGCGAGCGACGTCGTCGGCAAAGCCCTGGGCGTTGGCGGAATCTTCGCGAGGCGCGTAGACGGCCACGTCAATGCCTTCGGCCTGCTTGGGATTGAGCTGCAGATTGCCGGCGACGAAGGTGCCGTGCGGGCCGGGAGTTTTGCAGTCAAAAGTGTAAAGGAGGCGTCCGGCGGCACTGGGCGTGGGGGAGGAGCTTTGGCCGGAGCCGGCGACCGCGAAATTGTCGGGCACGTTGAGGTGGAACGTGGCGGTGTAGCGGTTAGAAGGATAGTTGGTGAGCGGGAACCAGCGCGAGGGAAGGAGAAGAAACGCATTGTTGGGGGAGATGAGCGCGGCAGTGAGGCCGGGGACGGGGCTGTTTTCCTGGTTGGCGAGGAGGCCGGAGTAGGTGAACGTGAGGGTGACGCGGTTGCCGGTGCCGACGGGTGTGGGCAGCGTGGCGAGCACGTAGAGCGGATTTATGGAATCGCGGCCAAATCCTATGGACTTGCCGTCGGCGGTTTTGACGTCGGTGACGATGAGATTGGGATGCAGCTCAACCTGCACGCTGCTGGTGACGGCAGTGGCGACGAAATCGATTTTGGCGACGGCGCTAATGGATTGGTGGGTGGCGTCGAGAGTGGCGGAAATGTCGTAATGCTCGGCGCGGAAGCCGATGGGGCGGGGGATCTGGGCGCGCAGCGGGGTGGCCAGGCAGGCCAGCGCGGCAGCGAAGGTCAGGGCAGTTGCAAAACGAAATTTTCTACGGAGGGGCATCAAACCTCTTTCACGGGGTGCAGAGCCGACACCGGTCTGCCTATATAGGATAGCAGAGACAGGGCAAAGTGTTGCCAGAGGGTGCGTCGTTGGAGCGAAGCGCATGAGGGTATGACGAAAGAGGTCGTCCGAAGACGGATGACCTTACAGGCACCCGACGAGGGTGGCGATGGCGTCGGCGGCGCGCTCCACGGCGCCAGGAGGGCCGAGGCGGGCGCGGACGTCGGCGAGGCCGGAGCGTAGGGCGGCGCGAGCCTGGGGATTGGTGAGCAAATTGAGAATTTCTTGAGAGACATTTTTCGGCGTGAAGTCGTTTTGAATCAACTCCGGGACCACGCGGCGCTCCGCGATGAGATTGACCATACTGAAGCAAGACGCGCGCACGAGGGGTTTGGCGAGCAGCGCGGTGAGCGGCGTGACGCGGTAAACGACGACCATGGGCGCGTCGAGGAGGGCCGCTTCGACGGTGGCGGTGCCGCTGGAGACGATGGCCGCGTCGGCGGCAGCGAGGGCGTCGTAGGTTTGGTTCTCGACGACACGAACGGTGAGGCCTGAGGGCCAGCCGGACTGGAGATCGGCGAGGTTGGCGTGAGCAGCGGCGGCGACAACGAATGGTGCGGAGCGCTGCTGATGGATGAGCGCGCAGGCTTCGCGAATTACGGGCATATGCTGAGCAAGTTCCGCGTGGCGGCTACCGGGGAGAATGGCGACGAGAGGTTGTTGCGGATCGAGACGGTTTTGTTGACAGAAGGTTTCGCGGGATTGCGTAGCGCTGACATTGCCGACGAGCGGATGGCCGATGAATTTTGTGGGGACGCCCGCGTTGGCGAAGAAAGCTTCTTCGAACGGGAAAATGCAAAGAGCCTGAGCGAAGCGGCGCCGGACGACGCGCACGCGCCAGGGACGCCAAGCCCAGAATTGCGGGCAGATGTAATAGATGTTGCGGACGCCGTGGGAGCGAAGCTTGCGCGCGAGGCGTAGATGGAAGCCGGGAAAGTCAGTGAGGATGGCGAAAGGCGGCCTGCGAACCGCGGCTTCCGAGACGAGATGGCGCATGGCGCGGATGAGCGAAGGAAGATGGCTGAGAATTTCGGTGATGCCGACGACGGAGACTTCTTTGTAGTCGGTGACGACGTCAACACCGGCGGCGCGCATTTGCGGGCCACCCATGCCGAAGAGGGCGATGTCAGGAATGCGTTTTTTGAGCGCGATGGCGAGGCGGGCGGCGTACATATCGCCGGAGGCTTCGCCGGCGGAGATGAGAAGAGGAATCGGCGGCATCGGTTAGCGGCTAGTCGGAGGCGGGCTGCGGAGCAGGGAGGCTGCCGGGTGCGGCGCCAGGGAGGTGTTCGGCGCCGATGCGAGTGTCTTCGGGTAAGCCGAGTTCCTGCTCCTTGTATTGCAGCTGGTAGAGACGGTAGTAGATGCCGCGCAAGGCGAGGAGTTCCTGGTGATCGCCTTGTTCACGGAGACGGCCCTTGTGGAAGACGAGGATGCGCGAAGCGTATTGAATGGTGCTGAGACGGTGCGCGATGACCAGCGAAGTGCGGCCGGAGAGGAGGCGGTCGAGAGCTTCGCGGATTTGCAGTTCGGTCTTCGTATCCACGCTAGAAGTGGCTTCATCCAGAATGAGGAAGCGCGGATTGTGCGCGAGAGCGCGGGCGAAGCAGATGAGCTGGCGCTGGCCGACGGAGAGCGTAGAGCCGCGTTCGTTGACGATGGTGTTAATGCCTTCAGGAAGAGTGCGGACGAAATCGCCGAGGCCGATTTCGTCGAGGGCGCGCTCGACGGAACGCGTGTCTATGCCGGGCGAGCCGAGACGCACGTTCGAATCGATACTGCCGGTGAAGAGAAAAGAATCCTGGAGAACGATGCCGAACTGGCGGCGGAGGTCTTGCAGATTGATGGTGCGGATGTCGGCGCCATCGAGCAGGATTTGGCCGCGCTGGACGTCGTAGAAGCGGAGCAGAAGAGAGATGAGCGTGGTTTTTCCGGCGCCGGTGTGGCCGACGATGGCCATGGTTTGTCCCGGTGCTATGCGGAAAGAGACGTCGCGGAGAACCCAATCCTCGTCGGAAGGATTGGGTGTATCGCGATAGGAGAACCAGACGTTGCGAAATTCGATTTCGCCGCGGGGATTTTCGAGGCGGCCGGCGTGTGGATCGGAGGCGATGGTAACGGGCTCGTCGAGAAGCCGGAAGATGCGCTCGGAGGCGGCCATGGCGGATTGCAGGATGTTGAATTTTTCGCTGAGGTCCTGAATGGGGCGGAAGAAGCGTGTGGCGTACATCGTGAAGGCGATGAGGATGCCGAGACTGAAGCCGCTGGAAAGAACGCGATTACCGCCGGCCCAGTAGATGAGGGTGATGGCGGCGACGCTGAGGAATTCGACGGCAGGATAGAAAAGCGCAAAGGCGAGGATGGCGTCGTACCAAGCTTTCATGTTGTCGCGATTGCGCTTTTCGAATTCGATGCGG
>Ga0335078_10011171_pt1 | contig 13320 bp, 11 predicted proteins | sample Lox_Sample_32_FD_206711 | JGI IMG/M metagenome (GOLD analysis project Ga0335078, IMG submission 206711) | Soil microbial communities from Loxahatchee National Wildlife Refuge, Florida, United States - Lox_Sample_3.2 | ecosystem: Environmental > Terrestrial > Soil > Wetlands | place: USA...
AGGGATGATGGTGTCCAAGCCCGGAATCTCGACGGGGATGCTCATGCTGGGCTCGCGAGATGCCTCCACCGCTTAACAGTGCGACGGAGGAACAGTATCGGTACCTATGGAGGGCTCGGTGTACTACGAAGAATCCGGGGGACGCTCCTAAGCGAGTCGTCCCCCTGGCTTGGGTCGATGCGCACGATACGACGCGAGCGACGCGGCCTCGCCGAGATCGTGGGTACCCTGATGTTGGTGGTGATCGTGGTCGCGGCGGCCACCGCGTTCTCGTTCTTCGTGGCGGCCTACCAGAAGCAGGTCCAATCGGAGGAGGCGTTGAACCATGACAAGAGCCTCGAGGACCTCCGTATTCTAGACCTAACTCCCAATCTCACGGGGCCCCACTCCCCCTACCTTTCCGACCTCCTCGTCGAAGTCGCGAGCCTGGACGTGAACCCGATGACAATCAACGGGGTGATCATAGATGGCAATCCGGTGCTCAAATACACCGTGTCCACCTCGTCGGGGGCGCCGCTTGGACCGCCGGGATGTTTCAACGGCGGGGCGTTTTCGACCAACACGTCCTGTTCGCTGTCCCTGCCCGCCGAGGCCCAGGTTTTCCTGCTGTTCAACCTCACGTTTGGCGCTCTGACCTACGCGTTCGGAAGCACCAACGTCTCCCTCAAGGTCTCGAGCCTCCTCGAGTTCGACCTCTTCTCATCCTACGGGAACGAGTTCGTTCAATCCTTTGTTCCTCCCGTGGCAATCGCTCAGATGTCGTTCGTGAACGTGGGGAACTCCTCGACCCCGCTACTCGATGGGATGGGGTCGTACCAGCCCCCGGACGGCACCGACAAGAACGTGACGATCGACCTCTGGTCGTGGAGCGTGTCGGCGATTCCACCGACCGTATGCGGGGGAAGTCCGGACTGCGGGCCCTTTTCGGGGGAGGAGGTTCAGCTCAGCGAGGCGTTCCCGAGCGGAACCTGGTCGATCTCCCTGACCGTAACGGACAGCGATTCGCTGATCGGCACGACCACGGTGGATTACACGGCCTAGTCGCTCCCCGCAGTGCGTCGAAGCCGAGGAGGGGGGTTCAGCTCCCGCAGGGCCCCGTCCGAGGGCTCCCTATGGAAACAGCACGAGGAAAGCGACCGCAGTCGCTCCGACCAGGGCCAGCGAGTGCAGGATCCCGTATCTCGCCCGTCCTTCCGTGAATGCCCCAATGATGGCGCCCGTGCCCAGCGCGTTGATCAGCATCAGCTCGAAGAACCGTTCCTTGAGCAGAGGAAAACTGAGCTTCGGGACCGCGGCGGCGGAGGCAGCGCCGCTGGAGCTGACCGGGGACCCCAGCCCGAGGAACGAGACGTTGAGGGTGCCGAGGGTCGGGGCGATGTAGAGCAGGGCGAACAAGACGGCCATCAGGACGGCGAAGGCGATGTAGATGACCGCCACCGGGAGCATCAGCTGCTTCTCCCGTTCCTCCTCGATCTTCACGAAGTCGTCCATGTCCTTCGCCGCTCGGTAGACGACCGTCGCCGTCTCGCCGCCGATCGACGAGGCGTCCGCGATCAACCCCGCGTACCGGGTGATGAGGCGGCTATGCATCGACTCGACCATCTCCCGGAGGATCGCTTCGAACGGCCGGCCCAGCCGCACCGAGTCGGAAGCGATCCGCAGGTGCTTCGCAAGGATGTTGGTATGCGTCTTCGCCAGTTCCACGAGTGCCTTCGCGGGGTCGATTCCCCCGCGCATCGCATCCGCCATCTCGAACAGGAACTGGGCGAACGCACGCTCGAAGGCCCGGATTCGGAGCATCTCGCGGCGCGCGTCGATGCCGAACGCCGTCAGGGCGATGAACGTGGCGAGGATCAGCACATAGTCGGTCGCGTTGGACGGGAGGCCGGGGGTGCTATAGACGTAGGAGAGCCCCAGCAGAACGAAGATGAAGGCAAGCCCCAGGGGCAGGTACAGCACGAGGTACGTGCGACGCACCGGGTGGGTAGCGAAGTAGCGCCGGAACGTGAATCGGGTCGTCCGCTTGAGGTAGAGGATGTACCCACCCACGCCGGCCCCGGAGAGCCCGGCCGCGACGCCGAGGTACGTCAGGATGGTGATCGGGTTCAGGCCGGCGAACGGGCTGGAGCTCGAGGCGGCGGCCGGGGTCACGGCGAAGGTCCAGGAGACCGTCGCTCGGTGCCCGGCAGTATCGGAAACGCTGACGGACGCGTTGTTGGCGCCGTTCGGTAGCTTAAGGATCGACGGGACGGAGTAGGAGATGGTGGTCGCACCCACGACGACGAGGTTTGTCGCCGTGACGTTCACCCCGTCGACGAAGAAGGCGACCGAGTTGGGGTCGAGCGGCTCCGCAGAATCCGTATAGTCGACCAGGATGGTCGGTGTGTCGGACCCGACCGTTGAGTTTGGGAGCGGGTTCACAATCGTGAGGGTCAGGGGTCCGGAGGTCGAGTCCGCGGGCGCGGAGGCACCGTGGACCGTCCCTCCGAGAACGATCAGCAGGGCGACCACCGCGAGCGCGGCGTAGGGACGGTTCATTCGGCCCTCGCGTACGCGATCGAGACGAGGATGATCGTCATGGCCACGGCCATAGGCACCAAGCCGAACGTGAGGAGGAGCAGCAGCTCGTCGGCGTTGAGGCCGGCCGCCGTGCTTCCGAGGGCGTTGAGCAGGAACGCCCCGACGGCGATCATCAGTACGCCGACCAGGACCAGGCTGACGTACATGTCGAGGAACGTCGAGAGTCGCTCGATGAACTCCTTCTGGACGAGGCGCTTCAACCGGAGGACGTCGTCGGACTTGCTGCGCAGGTACTCGTCCAGGTTACCCCCCTGGTGGATCATGTTCGCAAGATCCCAGAGCGTGTCCCGGACGGAGGTCGACGGACTGTCCTTCGCCGTCTCGGCGAGCGCGGTGATCAGGTCCTTACCCTGTACGTCCACCTTGTAGACGACCTGGCGAAAGGTGTTCGTCATCGCCGGGTCGTGATCCCGCTGGGCCATCCGACGAACCAGACGGATCGGCGACGTTCCCGTGCTCGCGAGGACCGAGAGCTCGCTCAGGGTGAACGGTAGCTCGCGCTCGAGCTGGTCCTTCCGGTTGGCGATCCGCGTATCGACCAGGAACCGGAACCCAGCGGCGACGGACCCGACCCCCACGGCTCCGAGGACAAGGACGTAGAGGTACCAGGTTGCGGAGTGCAGGACGACGTAGAACAGGAGGAACGCGACGGCGGTCGCCACGACCCCGGCAATCAAGGCGGTGATCACGACCACCGCGGAGTGCACCGCGGCGGGGACGCCCACGCCGGCCCGTTTGAGGCGTTCGGCGAGGAGCTCGGACCCCCCCGAGTACTCGAACCGCTGGCCGAGGAGCCGGTAGCAGAACGAACGGTATCTCACGGAGAACGGCGGCTTCGCCACCCGCGCGACCGGGGGAAGGCTCGCGTCGGCGCGGTTGGGCGGGGTCTCAGCGGCCGCCGACATCGACCGCCGTCACGACGCCCGTTGCTCGAGAGCGTGCGTAGCTTCCGCAGGGTCGACATAGTACGCGGCGATCGCGCGGCTGACGTCGCGGAAGTAGCTCATTTGAAGGCGGTCCATGAGCCGCAGGTATGCTTCCTTGCGGCGCACCTCGGTCGTGATCGTGTCGAGGTCCTTCCCCGACCGCTGCGCGATCTCCTCGAGAACGAAGCTGCGACCGAGGTAGGCGAACGAGTCGGTCGCCGGCTCCCACCGGAACGTGTCGTTGGTGAGGAGCTCCTTGGTCCCCGGGTCGATCTCGAGGATCTCGGTCACCCCGGTCACCCGGCGCACGCGGTTCTGGTGGACCGTCACTTGCGCTGGGAACGCGACCGCGTCCAGCGCCTGGAACAGCACCCGGGGGATGTTCATGGGCTCGTTCTCTACCCGGTGCAGCAGCTCGGCGATCGACCCGGCGTGGATCGTCGAAAGCGACGCGTGCCCGACCGAGATCGCCTGGAAGAGGGTGAACGACTCGACACCCCGTACCTCCCCGACGATGACGTACTCCGGGCGCTGCCGAAGCGCCGCCACGAGAAGGTCGAACAGCGTGACGCTCCCCGACGGCTTGGCACTGCCCGTCGCGACCCCCGAGACCCCGGAGGCGCTCGATCCTCCGCCGGACATACCGTAGCCGGTCCGAGCCACCGATTGAATCCAGTTCTGGTGGTCGATCTGGATCTCGGGCGTGTCCTCGATCGAGACGATCTTGTCCTCGGGCCGGATGAACATGGAGATCGCGTTGAGGAACGTCGTCTTCCCGGCGGCCGTTCCGCCGGATATCAGGAGGGAACGGTGGTGCTCGATGAGGGTCCAGAAGTAAGCGAGTTCGAACGCCGACACCGAACCGAACCGCAGGAGGTCGATCGGAGAGACAGGGTCTTGCGCGAACTTGCGCACGCTGAAGGTCGATCCCTTTCGCGTTACCTCGGTGCCGAGCGTGAGGTTGATGCGGCTCCCGTCCTGGAGCGTCGCGTCCAGGATCGGCTGGTAGATCGAGATGTGCTTGCCCGCGATCTGGGCGAGCCGGAAGATGTACCGGTTGAGTTCCAGCTCGTTCTCGTAGCGGATGTTCGTGCGCAGCGACCCGAATACCCGATGAAAGACGTAGAGGGGGACGCCGGGACCGAGGCAGCTGATGTCCTCGAGGAACGGGTCGCGCAACACAGCGTCCGTACGCCCGAGCCCGACCAGTTCGCGTCGCAGGTAGTAGAGCAGCACCGGACGCCGCCGGTCCGCGACGGGAATGTCGTAGAGGTCGATGGCGGCGAGGAACTTCGCCTTCAGGTACTCCTGCAACTCGGGCGACTCCTCTAAGGATTGACCGTCCCCGATCGGCAGTTCCTCGTGGGCCATCATCGCCTCCATCCGGGCCCGAATCTGCACGAGCTTCTCCGCCTCGCCGTGGTGAAGGGTCGGTTCCAGGGTCTGGTACAGGAGGTCGCCGTCGGTCGGCCGGAACGCGATACGCACGAACGAGTACGGCGGTCGGACCGGATACGTGACGTCCACCGAGCGGCGATCCTCGAGGAGCTGGCGGCGCATGTAGCCGAGCTGGCCTTGGATGAGAACCTTCTCGGAGACCGGCTCGCGGGAGAGGATCAGGGCGTCGAGCGCGTGCGACTCGCGGCGGAGGGTCTCGCGGTCCCGTGGCTTGGAGAGGACGGTCGGCCGCCCGCTCATGCCCTTGGGGACGGTTTCGGCGTGCGGGACCGCCCGGCCGGCGAGCGGATCCTGCCGAGGCATCGGCTCAGTGAGCCGGTGCCCGACCGTTAAGGGACCCGCACGGAATCACCGTAGTCTACGTAGCCGCCGGTCCAACTCGGTGCGGTCGGTGGGGTCCGCACCGGAACGTAGTTTCGGACCGGCTACGGCTTCTCGTTTGGCCCGCGATATCAACGCACCTCCCCATCGACCGACCGTGACGCGAACCCGGTGGGCGGGCCGCGCCACACCAACAACGGAGGAAGAAGAGAGAGACATGAGCGGCAAGCGAGCGAACCTGAGAGAAAGCGGCCAGAGGTTCCGCCGGCGCATCCGCGGGCAGGACCGGGCAGTGTCGCCTGTCGTGGCGACCCTGATCCTGATCCTCATCGCGGTCGCGGCCGCCGCGGCCCTGTACCTTTGGCTGGTAGCGTGGCAGGGCAACCTGACGGCGGGCATCGGCACGCCGTCGGCCCAGTACACGGTGACCATCGGTGGGAGCACGTCCGTCTACCCGTTCAGCTCGGTCGGCGTACAGTGGTTCGAGCAGAACAACTCGAACGTCGTGATCAGCGACAACCAGGGCGGCACGGGCGCCGGCATGCTGGCGGTCTGCCAGGGGCACATTGACGTCGGGGCGGCCTCGTCCCCCCAGACGGTCTCGGGCCTCCAGAGCAGCGACGGCTGCCCGGTTTCGGACGACGTGACCATCACGACCATCGCCTACGACGCGGTCGACATCATCACGTCCCAGAAGGCAGGCGGCCCGGGCATCACGAGCATGAACCAGACTATCCTGCTCGGGATCTACCTCGCCCAGAGCACCACGGTCCCCACCGGGGTAACCTACGCGGGACTCGGCCTCGTGCTGCCGGCGGCCTGGCCGGCGATCGGGTCCGGAGCCCTCCACTGGAACGCGGTCCCGACGACCGCGGGCTGCGGATACACTACGAACTGCACGTTCTCGAGCAACGTGAACGTGGTCAACACCTACGAGCGGTCGGACACGAGCGGCACGGAGCAGACGTTCACCTCGCGCCTGCTGGGCTTCACCAGCGCTACCACCGTCGCGAGCTCCCTGTCGAGCCTCGGGTTCGGCGGGTGCGGCTCGGACGGTCAGCTCGCGAGCTGCGGCAGCTCCGGCGGCATCACCGCAACCCACGCCGAGAACGGCAACCCCGCCGTCATTTCCGCGGTCGCGAGCGATGTCAACGGGATCGGGTTCGCCTCGGACGGCCTCGCCCGGGCGAGCGGCTCCGGCGTGAACTTCCTGGCGTTCGCAGGCCCCGGCCAGGCTACCGCCATCGTCCCCAGCCTCGGCTCGTCCGGGAGCATCGCGCACGGGATCACCGGGGCGGCCAACCCCTACGTCGGATGGCGCCCGTTCGAGTTCGTGACGCTGAACCCCCCGACCGGCGAAGTTGAGCGGTTCTTCGAGTTCCTCTTGGACCCGGCGAACAACATCAACATCGCCTCGGCGTCGGCGGAGATCAGCATCTACTCGGTCTGAGTCGGACGAACCCGTCGATCAACCCCTTCCGCTCCGGGGCGCAAGCCCCGGGGCCCCCCACTTTTCGTAGTCCGGTTCCCAGCGGAACCGGAAAGAGGTTCTCCACGCCCATGCAATCCAGGGGACCGTCCTCGAAGCTTGGCGCAGCGGGGCGGAGGGTGTGCAAGCGATGGGGATGGCCGTCCCGAGACTTGCGAGGATACGGGTTTCGGATGTTGCGGACGCACCGGCGGGAGGTGCCCAACTCCCGCCCGGTAGCCCTGAGGTACCTATCGGGACTTGCGGCGGTAGTAGATCATCGCGGTGCCAAGCACGACCGAAACCGCAGCCAGGGCCCCGATGGCTGCCCACGCCTCTGTCCCGATCGACGGCCCGGGGGCGCACACAGGGCCGGGTGCCGTCGCGACCGTATGGAGGGTGATGGAGAGGATCAACGTCTCGTTGCTCGCGACGAACGTCGTGTTGTAGTAGGGAATGTACCCCGCCGCGTCGACGATGATCGAGTAGACGCCGGGTTGAACCGGAACGAGAAACCCGCCCCCGAGCTGAACGAGGTACGCGAGCCCGTTGATGTACAGGTGGGCGTTTCCCACCGTGATCACGCCGGTGATGAAGCCTGGCGGCTGGAGCGCCGGCGAAAAGCCGATAGGCACCCCGACCGCAGCGGTCAGTGTCCCATTTCCCGTCGAGGGGGAGGCGTTGAAGCCTGTCGCCGTGACCGAGTATGCGTACGGGCCGAGCGGCACATCCACCACGACGGAGGTTTGAAGGATCGTTGCGTTCTCCCAGTGCTCGCCCGATTCGACCGAAACGGTCCACCCGTGCTCCGACGGGAGCCCGGTCTCGCTGAAGGTGAGCGGCGCGGCCGGAACAAAAGTGACGTTCACGGAGGTGGCGCTTCCCGAGACGTCAAACGCGGCGTTGGTCCAGCCGGCGGAGTAGCCCGCTACCGGCGAGGACGCGTTGAATCGGTAGCTTCCGTTCGAGAGCGACTCGGTCGCGGTCGGGGCAGTCGAGTTCGCATACTCCCAGTACGTGGATCCGTCGGAGGAGACTCCGACCTCCCACGCCGCCCCCGAAGGAAGGCCGGATTCTCGGAAGAGCACAGGGTACGTCGCCTCCGCCGGGGCGGGCGGAGCCGCGTGAGCGGTCTGCGAAACCCCACTCCCGGCAGTCTCCGGGTCCCCAGGTCCGGTCTTGGCGGCGCTGTGTCCGGACAATCCCGCTGCGAGAAGAGCCATCAGAAGCACCATCACGAACAATTGCTGGAGAATCGACCTCGACACTTCCGGACCCCGCCTATCGTTCCCCCCGGGGCGCCCTGGGACTTTATCTCAGGGAGAGAAGAAGCCGTAGAACGACGGAAACCACCGTAGACTTCGTAGCTTTCCGCTCGCCCTCGCGTCGGCCCGGAGCTAACCCTTTTCTCGACGGTCGAGCGACTCCGAATCGTGGTTCCGCCCGACAAGCTCTCGTTCGAACACGCGGACCTCGCGCTCGGCCAGTTCCGTGCCCTCGCGCCATAGGCGACCGACCATCGGCCCGAGGTTGAGGATCAAGGCCGTGACGACCGTGCCTACCGATAGGAACGCCATCGCCGAAGCGAACAGTTTGGAGGCCGCGGTCGTCAGCGGGAACGGCGGCCCTTGGCCGGTCGCGAGCATGCTCTCGAAGTAGAACGCATTCACCCAGCCGCTGCCCGTCGCCCACGCGAACCCGATCGTGCCGATGGCCAGAACGACCACGAGCGCCGCCAGCGAGCGCAACGCGCGCCGCCGTCGGCGGCGGTGGAGCTGGCCGGGGGGCGGACCGTAACGGCGCCGGAGGTCCTCGGACGGCACGGTGCTGGTACCGGTCGCCTCGGTCACGTTCGTTCGTCCACCAGCCCGCGCGGAGCGAAAGGCGCCCGGGGGCCCCGATTCGCCGACGTGCGCGGAGGAAGCACGTCGTGCGTAAGAGCCTTCAAGTCGCCCCAACGAGCCGCCCCCGCCCCGGAGCCGCCAGCTAATACCCTCGCCGTGCGTGGGAGCAGTTCCTCCTATGTCGACCACATGCCCGGGCTGCGGGGCAGCCATGGAACTCACCGAAGCACCCGCGCGACTGCTCAGCGGGACCTGTGCCGGTTGCGGGCGCTCGGTGACCGTCCTCGAGGGAACCCATCCCCCGCGAATCCCGGGGGACCACGCCGCACCCGAGGGCGACCTGTCGAAGACTGACGACGATGCGGAGCCCACCGCGAGCGGCCCCGAGTGTCCCGAGTGCGCCGCTCCGATGACCGTCCAGCTCGTGGGGCCCCAGCGATTGGAGGTCGGGTGTGCCGATTGCGGTACCACGACCGTCTACGCTCCGGAAAGAGCCGCTCCGATCGGTACGGGCGACGAAAGGCCGACGCGCTCGCCGCGATTCGGAGGCGCGCGGCCGCGGGGGCCGGACCGAGGCGACCGTTTCGAACGGCCCCCGGGTCGTCCGTGCCGCGAGTGCGGGGGCCAGCTGCGCTTCTCGACCTCGGAGGACGGTCTCGTCACGGGGGAGTGCACGTCGTGCGGGAACCGGTTCACCCTCCCTCCCCGGCGCGAGGGCGGGCGAGGGCGAGGCCCACCGGATTTCCGAAGCTCACGCGGAGGGTTCCGTCCGCGTTTCGGTTCACCGCGGGGGGGGGATCGCAGGGAACGCGGGGGCGGTCGGCCGGTCCGCAGCTCCCGACCGTACTCCCGCTCGGACGACGATGAGGGCGACGGCCGCGAACGACGCCGGCGACGACCACCGCGCGAAGATTCCCGCTGATCGCGACTAGACCGACTCCTCGATCTCGCCGGCCTCGGGAGGGCCGGCGAGGCTCCCGGCAATCTCCCGTAGGATCTCGAGGTGGCGATCGACGTCCTCGGTCCGGTGCTGCACCGAGATCGTCCACTGCTCGTCCGGACCGGTTCCGGACGGGATCAGGTCCCGGTTCAGGCAGAGGTAGTAGTACAGCATCGAGCGGTCCCCGTCGACCGTCAGGAAATCCCGCCAGTTGCGGACCGGCCGGTCGGCGAAGTTGACCGTCCCCGAGACGCCGTCCGCGGTGACCTGCGCGTGGACCCCGGCGTCCCGGAACACCGCGCGGTAGCCGTCGGCGAGCCGGCGGTTTAGCTCGGCCGAGCGCTCCAGCGCCGCATCCGTGAGGATGTGGTCGAGCGACGCCAGGCACGCCGCCATCGCGAGGGGGTTCGAGTTGTACGTCCCCGCATGGGCGACCTTTCGAGGTCCGACCTCGCTTAGGATCCCGGGTCCAGCGGCTACGGCCGCCAGGGGGACGCCGCAGGCGATCGACTTGCCGAGCGTGATCAGGTCGGGCCGGACCCCGACCCGGCCGGCCCCCCCGTGGGGGTACTTTGCTCCCGTCTTGATCTCGTCCAGGATCAGGAGCGCCCCGAGCTCGTCGCACAGCTCCCGGACCCCGGGGAAGAACCCTGGATCGGGCAGCACGAACCCCATGTTCATCGGGATCGGTTCGGCGATGATCGCCGCCAGGTCGTCCGGGTGCTGCCTCGCGATACGTCGGGTCGCCTCCAGGTCGTTGAACGGAGCCACGAGGGTGTGCTCGGTCACCTCGCGCAGGATCCCAGGGGAAGCGGGGGACGACGCCGGCTGGCCGGCCGGTCCCGCGACCTCGAGGCGCGGCTTCACTCCGACCAAGAGCGTGTCGTGGGACCCGTGGTACGACCCCTCGAACTTGAGGACGTACCGACGCTTCGTGTGCGCCCGTGCGAACCGGGTCGCGTGGTGGGTCGCCTCCAGGCCGGTGGTGCAGAATCGGACCTGGTCCATGCCGAACCGTCGGCAGACCCGCTCCGAGACCTCGGGCGTGCGGTGCCACTCGTAGCCGTAGACGCTGCCGTCGGCGATCTGCTGGTGCAGCGCCTCGACGAGCTTCGGGTGCGCGTGCCCGCTCTGGAGCGCGCCGAACGCCATGTTGAAATCGAGGCACCGGTGGCCGTCCGCGTCCTCCAGCGTGACCCCGTGCGCGCGCCGGACGTAGAACGGGTACGGCTCGAGGTACCGGTAGTTGGAATGGACCCCGAGCGGGCTCCAGCGCCGCGCATGCTCGAACAGGCGCCAGGACTCCGGATTGCGCCTGCGGTACTCCTCGTAGGCGGCTCGAAGAAGGCCTGCGATCGCGGTCATCGGCTTGGGGAGGAGGATAGAGGGGTCGGCGTGAGCCCGCCACCCTACTAAAGGGAGGAGGCGAACCGCCGCCGCGCGCCGGGGTCGGTCACTCGCCGATGCGGAAGAGGCGGGCGGCGTTCCCGCCGAGGATCGCGGCGCGGTCCTCGAGCGGGATCGGCAATTCCTCGACCTGGTCGATCGCGAGGCCGAGGTCCTCGAGGGGCCAGTCGGAGCCGTGGAGGAACCGGTCGGCCGATCCGACGGTGACGATTGCCCCGTAGATCATCTCGCGGGCCCGCGCGACCGCCGGACCGAAGTACCGGGCGGTCGGGGGCGGGAAGAGGCCGGAAGTGTCGGCGTAGACGAGGGGGTTCTTGTAGACGATCTCGGCCGCCTCCTCGATCCAGGGGTTGCCGAGATGGCAGAGGACGAGGTGCACGTCCGGGTACCGATTGGCTACCTCGTCGACCTCGATTGGCCGGGCGTATTTGATCAGCCCCTGGCCGTCCAGCGTATCCCCGAGATGGATCAGCACCGGGATGCGTCGACGATGCGCGAACTCGTAGACCGGATGGAGGCGAGCGTCGTGCGGATAGAACGGACGGTAGCCGGGGAACAGCTTCACCCCGACCAGGTGCGGCTCGCGCTCCCACGTCGCAACGGCCGCCGCGACGACCTCCGGCCCCTTGGTGGGGTCGACGGTGGCGACCGGGAGGAGACGTCCCCGGCTCGCCTCGAACGTCGTCCGCCCCTCCGCTAGGGCCTCCGCCTCGCTCGGAGCCTGGAACAGTTGGATCGTCACGGCGAAACCGACCCCGTGCCGGTCCATCTCGGCGAGCAATCCGTCGACCGTGTACTTCAGGTCCGATCGGTACCCGGTCCGCCGCACGTCCGGCCACCATCGGCTGAGATGGACGTGGGCGTCGACCCGGGGCGCGGTCGGGTTCATCGGGCCTCGGGCATCAGGCCCCCGTGCGCTCGCCGTCGACCGGCGCACGCTCGGGGGCCGGCACGACCCGCCGTGCACGAATCTCGAATCCTCGCATCGCCCGAGGGCTCGTGCTCGGGCGGTACTCCGCACAGAGGAGCCCGTGCGTTTCCGCCGCTCCCCGGAGCCGATCCAGGGCGGCCTCGGTGGTCCGGAACAACGGCACCCGACGGTCCATCTTCCAGGCGACGATCACTTCGGCCGGTCGGTCGCGCCGAGCCGGATGCACGAACACGTCCATCGCGAACGCCGTGTCGTTCCAGGAGGCGACCCGGATCTCCCCGTTGGCGAGGACGAGCTCGACCCCCTCCGGCCACAGGTGGGCTTCGATGGGCCGGTGGCTCCGATCCCGCAGCAGCCAGCGATGCTCGACGTAGGCGAGCGCAAGCAGGACGGCGCCGAGCGCGAGGAGGCCGAGCGCGAGCGGTGTCCCGTGCGTAAGGAGCAATCCTGTCGAGGCCGCGACGACGACCCCCCCCAGGAACGCGAAAGCGTACCGTCCGACCTGCGCCGGCCGTTCGGCCCGCCGACGTGCTCCCTCGTCGCCCGCCTCCGGCGCGAGGATCGAGCCGTCGTCGGGTGGCTCGGGGGCCGCGGACGGGACGGCGATCGCCGGCATCGCTCTCGACACGCCGAGACGGTCCGGCCCTTAATCCCCGCGCCTCGAACATTCCGTATGGTTGATATGCGGGCAGACCGTGGAAGGGAGGAGGCCCCCGGTGACGCCACCTGAGGAGTGGCTCAGCTTCCCGGACGCGCCCCGGATCCTTCACCCGCCTCCGGGGCCCAAGTCCCGGGCGCTGCTCGCGGAGCAAGCGCGGCTGGAGACCGACGCCGTCGGCTACCCGCACTACTTCCCGATCGCACCCCGGATCGCTCAGGGCTCGACGATCGAGGATGTCGACGGGAACCGGTTCATCGACTGGGTCGGCGGGATCTCGGTCCTCAACCTCGGACACCGGCACCCGCGGCTCGTGGCCGCGCTCGAGGCGCAGGCCCAGCAGATCTGGCACGCGCTCGAGCTGCCGACCGAAGCTCGCATTCGCTTCCTGAAGGAGCTCGAGGGCGCGCTGCCGGGGAAGCTGCGCGGGCACGCCCGCATCTTCCTGACTGTCTCGGGCGGCGACGCGGTCGAGACGGCGGTCAATCTCGCCGACCACGCCCAGGGGCGCCACGGCACCGTCGCCTTCTCGGGGGCGTACCACGGCGTCCACGGCGGCGCGGCGAACCTGACCAGCGGACGACGGTACCGGGCGGCCAACGCCTTTCCGGGAGGGAACGTCGTCCGGGTGCCGTATCCGGACCCGTACCGGCCCGTGCTCGGAGCCGACGAGGGCGCCGCCGGTACGATCGCCTACCTCGAGCACCTGGTGAACGACCCGCACTCGGGGGTCGACGCCGTCTCCTCCGTGCTCGTCGAACCGATCCTCGGTGAGGGCGGGTACGTG
>Ga0335078_10011172_pt1 | contig 13320 bp, 9 predicted proteins | sample Lox_Sample_32_FD_206711 | JGI IMG/M metagenome (GOLD analysis project Ga0335078, IMG submission 206711) | Soil microbial communities from Loxahatchee National Wildlife Refuge, Florida, United States - Lox_Sample_3.2 | ecosystem: Environmental > Terrestrial > Soil > Wetlands | place: USA: Florida...
ATCTGGCACTGCAAAATGTTTCTAAGAAATGGAAAGCGTCGCCGGACTGGCGCACCTCGCTCAATCACTTCACGCTCTTGTACGGCGATCGAATCGAGGCAGCATGGCAGCGGCCCGCGACTATTCCAGCCAACGCTACTGTTTCCGTAGTCGATTCCGGTAGCGGAACTCAGCTCATTACCCCAGTTCATCTGACTCACGGCAACTCTACGCTAACAAATCTCAACTGGATAACATCTGGATCCATCATGTTTGTCGCTGATGGGACAACTACTACGCTTTCTTTTGTCTCCAACGACCCAAGTTCGAGCGATGGTGGCATCTTCTTGGACGCGATTTCAGTCACAGTGGCGCCTCTGCAGCAGACGACCGGAAACGATTTTGTTCCTGTTTCCCCCTGCCGCCTCGTCGATACCAGAAATCCCAACGGTGCCTTCGGAGGTCCTTCAATTGCCGGCGGTTCGTCTCGTGCCTTCGTGATTCCCAGCGGCCCTTGCGGCATTCCTGCTAACGCCACGGCCTATTCGCTGAATGTCACCGCCGTTCCTCACGGACCGTTGGGGTACTTAACGATCTGGCCCAGCGGGCAAACTCAACCGGTCGCCTCAACATTAAATTCGGACGGCAGAATTAAGGCCAACGCCGCCATTGTGCCGGCTGGCTCCAATGGCGCTGTGAGCGTCTACGCCACCAATGCAACGGATGTGATTTTAGACATAAACGGTTATTTCGTGCCGGGAACCACTGCGGGAGCGTTGTCGTTGTACACGCTCACACCCTGCCGCATCGCTGACACCCGCAATCCCGCGGGTGTGCTGGGAGGACCGAATCTTGCCGCCGCGAGCGTGCGCACGTTCCCGATTCTGAGCAGCGCTTGCGAAGTATCCACAACCGCACAGGCGTACTCACTGAACTTCACGGCTGTGCCACCCGGGAGTTTGGGATACCTGACTACTTGGCCATCCGGCGACTCGCAGCCGCTGGTGTCATCCCTCAATGACACGACCGGCACCATCGCTGCGAATGCCGTGATCGTTCCTGCCGGAGCTAACGGGGCAGTCAACGTGTTCAGCAGCGATCCGACAAACCTAGTGATCGATATCAACGGCTACTTCGCTCCGCCCGCTTCGGGAGGTCTGGCGCTTTTCACCACGCAGCCTTGCCGCGTCCTAGACACGCGGCAATCTCCAGGCACGCCCATCAGCTCGCTAACATTTAGCGTGCTGCTAAGCTCGTGCGGAGTACCGTCGAATGCGCAGGCGTACGTTTTCAATGCAACGGTGGTACCGGTGGGCTCGCTCGGCTTTCTGACCATTTGGCCTGAGGGCCAGCCGCAACCGCTCGTGTCAACACTGAATGCGTCGGACGGAGCGATCACTTCCAATATGGCGATTGTGCCAACCACGAACGGATCGATTAGCATCTTCGCCTCTCAGCCCACGCACTTGATTTTGGATCTCACTGGTTATTTCGCTCCGTGAGGGATCGTGCTTAATTGAGAATGCAAAGCCGTCATCATCGGCGACATCTGAATTGGGGTCTTTTATGGAACTTCGTCTTCATTGCTTGGTGGTCCGTGCCTTCGAGCGCCGCGCAACCGTCGCTGTGCTCCAAGGTTTTTGGTTTTGTTTGTTGCTCTGCGCCTCCGCTTCGGCGCAGTCTATTAGTTTTACCGAGTACACAATCCCAACGCCTGCCAGCGGTCTGGGTTATATCGTCACTGGACCGGATGCAGCACTCTGGTTTACAGAGCGGGGCGGGAACAAAATTGGCCGGATCACCACGTCCGGGGAAATCAATGAATATGCAATTCCTACTCCCAACGCCGGACCCATCGGCATCGCGTCCGGGCCCGACGGCGCGCTGTGGTTTGTCGAATCTGCGAGTAATAAGATCGGCCGGATTTCCACCTCCGGAGCGATCATAGAGTATGTTGTCCCGACTTCAGGGGCCAGTCCCGAGCGCATCGCGGCGGGGTCGGATGGTGCACTCTGGTTTACCGAGTACGCAGCCAACAGAATCGGCCGAATCGATACGGCTGGGGTGTTCATCGAGTACTCCCTTCGCAATGGCGCCGGGCCCTGGGACATCACGGCTGGACCAGATCAAGCGTTGTGGTTTACCGAGGCGAACAGCCGTAGCATCGGGAGGATCACAACGTCTGGGACAGTTACTGAATACACGATCTCCCCGGGTACTGGGGGACCAAATGAAATCACAAACGGGACAGATGGCGCCCTGTGGTTCGTTTCGTCTCCGGCGGGGATCGGCCGGATCACTACTTCGGGGGTAATCACATTACTAGGCGACTCCTTTGACGACATCACGGCCGGGCCGGATGGCTTGATGTGGTATACGGGATTCGCCTCCAGCGGCGGCGTAATCGGTCAGTTCACGCTCTCCGGCCCGATCAGCTCCTTCAACATACCGCCGCCCAATTCGGCGGGAACTCAAAGTTTTACTATCACGGCCGGACCAGATGGCGCAGTTTGGTTTACCGACTACGCCTCCAACCTGATCGGGAGGGCATCGAACGTGGCATTGCCGCCCTCTATCAACGCGGGTGGAATCGGTCCTGTCGACGGCTCAATGGGCACGATCCAACCCGGGGAATGGGTGTCGATTTACGGCGCCAATCTCGCCAGTTCGGCGCTGACGTGGACCGGAAATTTCCCCACGTCTCTCGGAGGAACCAGCGTGACGATTAACGGGAAATCGGCATTTCTATCGTTTGTTAGCCCCAGCCAGATCAACTTGCAAGCGCCAAGCGACACAACGACCGGTTCCGTACCGATAGTTGTAACGACCGCGTACGGAAAGGCTACGACGATGGTGACGCTGGCCGAACTTGTGCCCTCCTTCCTATTGCTAGACGCCAAACACGTGGCCGCCATCATTCCCCGGCCAGATGGCTCAGGAGCTTACGGCGGAGGGGCCTACGACATTCTCGGACCTGGAGGAACATCGCTTGGGTATCCGACGGTTGCCGCGAAACCTGGTGACAATGTCGAGCTATTTGGGACCGGATTTGGCCCCACTGATCCAGCGGTATCCGCGGGGCAAGCGTTCTCCAGCGCAGTGCCCACCATCAATCCTGTAAGCGTTGTGGTCAACAACGTCGGCTTGACGCCGACCTTTGCCGGATTGACCGGCGCGGGCTTGTACCAAATCAACCTGACGGTTCCGTCGGGCGTCGGCACGGGGGATCTATCAATCATGGCTTCCGTGGGAGGCGTGCACACACCTTCCGGTGTAGTGATTTCGTTGCAGCCGGGTCAAAGTACAGGGTGTGCAAACATTGGCGGGACGTGGAACGCGTCGGAGTCGGGCTCCTATACCGTGAACATTGTGGCTCCCATAGAAACGGACTCGTTCATGGATCCGATCAACGGAAGCGGCAGTGTCACGATCGCGCAAACCGGATGCTCGATCCAATATGAGGCAATTGGCGAGAGCGGGTTGATCGGTACAAACCTTACACCGAGCCAACTGGCGTCGTTAACTCGCAACGGCACCTTGAGCGGCAGCAATGGAACAGCTACGGGGACGGCCGTACTGATCGATACAGTCGCGGCTGCGCAGAGCGGCGTGACCATTACAAACGTGAGTAGCAATCTTTTGACCGCGACCGGCCAAGTAACGGGCACCGTGATGACACTAAGTGAGACGGGAACCTTCGCAGCGTCGGGTACTTATTCAATCAGTGGACAAAGCGGCTCGCTGACAATCACAATTGCGACGTCGTCTACAGCCACCTTCAATTGGGCGTCCGGCGTACGGCCCGCGGCCTACACAGTTACGCGCGGATTGCAAAGTGAAGTCGCTTCAGCGACTTCTGTACATTTAGACGTTGTGCCTCGGCCGAGTTCGTCAGCTGCGACACGGGACGACGTCCGAGCACTGCTTCGCGCGTCTCTCAGGAGAGCTCTGATTTTGGCCGGCAGATGAGTTCCAAGAACTACAATGAACCGACTAGCTATCTTCCGACGGCTCCGTGTCAACGTTGTGGCACGTGAGCTCAAGATTAGTCGGCACTGTCTAGGAACGTTTGGGCACGCCGGAACCCCTCGGATGGGCAACGCCTTAGTCCGATAGTGCAGCCCTGGAGCGCAGTGAATAGGCGCCGACAATGAACCATAACGGTGCCGCCTCTACAACGGAACCCTCGGTTCCGGCTTCGGACAGAAATTCGATCCCGCTAAAAATATATACCCGAAAACGGAGAAAGCGGCCTGACCTCCAAGTTTGAGGCACTCCCGGTCTCAAGCCACGCGCTGCGACTCAATCGCTCAAAGTACTGCCTACCGATGTGTGCCCTCGGATGCTGGACCTCCACGGGTGGCCGTGCATGGCTCCAAGCAGCGGCCTTGCGGCAATGCTCCGGGCAACGGATGTCGCCGATGGGTCGGCCCGCCAGGAGGGACTGGCTCGACAGTTTCGATCGCTGCCTCTTCGCACTTGACATCCCGCGCGGTGGACTCTGTCGACGCGCTGCGGGCAGAACGGGAGTATCAGGTTGTCCGCAGGACCGGAATAATGCGCCTGGCGTTCCCCCCATAGACGTCGGCGAGGACTTCGGCTGGAAGGTCGATGCCCGAAATGGTCCAACGCACGCTGCCCGGCGAGTTGGTCCCGGTGGAGGAGAAGCATTCGTCGTCGGTCTCGAAGAAGCGAAAGTGCCGGGAGTAGGCGTCACTTGTCGGAGGCGAGGCATCAGTGCCGAACAGGACCCGCGTCGGATAGGCTAGGACCAACCGTCTGGTCGCTCGTGGCTGTCGACCGATGTCAGCTAAGCGGGCCGCCACATCGACGTAAAAGTTGGGATAGGCGTCCAGTAGCCGGGCTACCCAGGCCAGATGTTCGGCGTTGCCGCCGACGTGGGCGCCGATGAAGGTGACATTCGGATTCGTGGCAACGAGTCGTTCGAGCGCGTCGAGCAATTTCGCGAACCGTGGGAATTTGGGATCGGCAAAGTGCCATTCAGGGTGGACGAGCAACTCCTCCAGTCGCTCGTTGTGCTCGGTGAGCGGCTCGAAGAACGCTGGTGGGTCGGCGACGTGGATCAGTACGGGCAAATCAGCCTCCCTTGCCACCTCCCAGACGGGGGCGATTCGGTCGTCATCAGGCAGTACAACCTTCCCGTTCTCGTCACGGACCCATAGGCCCAGGTTCTTCCAGACCTTGAGTCCGCAGGCACCCCGAGATGCCGAGTCCCGAAGGCTTTTTGCCAGCCGATCCGGCCAGCCGGGCTGATCACACTCCCGCCAGTCCAACCGACAGAACGTCACAAACCGACCGGGATGGGAGCGGTCGTACCGATCGAGGTTCGCTTCGAGGTTGCTACCCCAGTAGCCGTCGAGATTGACGATCGTTTCGACATTGCATTCTTCCATGAGGGCCACCAACCTCCCGACGTCCTCGATCGCCCAGCGACTCTCACTCGTGCGCTCGTATCCCGACGACGTCTCCGGGGGTCGGCCGAGGTGATTGTGCGCATCGATGACTGGGAAGGAGGATCGACGCACGTCGTTCTCGGGAACGCGCACCATCGGCTCTGGGCGGTAGTGGCGGAGCAGTATGTGTCTCCAGTCTCTATTCATGGCCCTCCCAACCTCATCCGCGCGCACTTCCTCAACGACGTCGGCACCTGCGCCCTGAGCTGAGAACGCTCAGTAGGCGACAACTCAATTGGAGTATCAGGCGTGCAACGGTGGGTCACAAATTCCCCCCGCGCGCGCTGATTGAAAATCTTCTATGTGTATGGTACCGTCTTCTGTGTCTGTGAACTGAGGATCGGCAAGGTGGGCCTCACGAACAGCCTGATGAGCCCCAGCTCTCCCCGCGAGTTCCAATTCCGGCAGCGTTCGCTGCGACGGTTCGGTCCCCTCGAGTCCAGGTCGCTGCTTTGACACGTCGTCGGGTGTGGCCGTTCCTGGGTATCGTCGACAAAGATGGCCGGGACGGCGGCTGGTGCGGATTGACCGGGCCGCTCAGGCGGCAGGTCGAGCTGGATATCTACTATGAACTCCGGCGCACATTTCGGATAGTTGGCTTTAGCAGCCACGTGACTTTTCCGGCAGTCAAAGACGGATTGGTCATGGACTACGGACGTCTCTGTGACGGTTGGTGCCATTGCTTTCGCCAACCCGATGACTACATCTCGCCGACATTACCCAGAGCGCTGATCAGCGAGTCTGACTTCGTGGACTATCTGGCCGTCTCGCCGCAGACTATCTGTGGGTCCAGCACTCCCAAAAAGGACTTCGATTTCATGTACGTCTGCCTTCCCGGGAGATGGACGGAGATGACGAAGAACTGGGCCCTTGCCAAAGCGTGTCTCTACCGCCTGTGCAACGACCTGGGCCTGAAGGGCCTTCTGCTGGGCCGCTGGCAGATCTTGGACCTTCCCTTTAGTCGCAACCTCACGATCGTGGGCGACGTACCTCGACGGATCGCGCTCCAGTACGTCGGTCGCTCGCGCATGCTGTTTGTTCCCAGCCTGATGGACGCCTCTCCCCGCCTCCTCGCGGAGGCCCTTTGTATGAACGTTTCCATCCTCGTCAACCGCAAAATATTGGGCGGCTGGAAGTACGTCACCCAGTCGACCGGCATCTTCTTCGACAGTGACGACGATGTGGCACAGGCTGCGGCGCAGTGTCTGTCGAGTTCAAGCGATCCGCGTGCTTGGTTCCAGGCGAACTACGGACCTGTGAGATCCGCCCTAAGGCTATCGAGCTTCCTCCACAGCCTCGACGGTGATTTCGACCCGACTCCGTCCTTGCGGCTCGCTCACGAAGTTGTTTTGCCCTCCGGAGCAAACCGCGAATTTCGGCTGAACACAAGTGGGATCACCCAGCCGGTTTGGCTCTGGCCACCGCCCGCGCTGGGTCATCTTCAAGGCGACGAATGAGCGCCGGCAACCTTTCCGTTGGGGCTTGTCAAGCGCGGTCGTCCTCAGCGTCGGCTTCGGAGAATGGCAGTATCCGTAGCGACGTTTGGTGTTCGGGAGCTTCGCTGCCATCAACGGAGGTGCCACGGAAGTAATGACCCTGCCACAAGCCGCTCGGGTCCACATCCACCGGATGTGCGCGAGTTGCTCCGATAAAGTCGTGCCGGCTACGCGCCCACTCTGCATTCTTGGCCGACACGTCGGGATCGGATTCAATAGATCTAATCTCCGGCTGGAACTGCTCGAGGCGGCCTCGCCACTCAGGAACGATCATCCCGATGGGTTCGTGCTCTGCGAATAGCACCGTGTGGTTCGGGCGGGTTATCTGCCAGTTCATGGTGAAGGTCGCACAAGACCAGTCGGTCTCGACCAAGCCCTCCAACGGAGATGCGCCATCCTTCGGACAGTTTGCCGGGCCACGTACGAGAAGGTTGCATCCGGGCGGCGTTCGAAATAAATACGGCACATGAAAGGTAAGTATGCCGTTCCCGAAAGTGCTGACGGCAGGGAACGGTCTGCGCCCAGTCAGATAGAAGATCTCGAGAGCATCGGCTCCTTCGCCGCCCGTCCAGCGGACCTTGAACGAATGGCTGTTGAGCATGAACCAGCCCGCCTGGTTGGCGAGAATCATGGGCAAGCAGTAGTACGCCCTGCGGCCAGCACTCGAGTCCATCCATTGTCGCCTCTTCGGAGCAGGTACCAGTGCGATGGCGGGGCCGCCCTCAAGACGGTATGCCACAAGAGCGAGTCGCGGCTGCGGCGCCGGGAGTGGATTTTCTGCCAAGGTGGCTTAGGCGGTGCTCTTACGCCTGATCCAGTTCGGCTCGGGCAGCCCGCAACTCCTCCAATGCCGCCGTCAGCCTTCCCTCCAGTTCGTCGAACTCCCGCACGCTCCGCGGCTCCATATCGCCCAGAGCGACCGGCCCGCCAAGACGAGCGAGAAGAATCTGCGTCATCATGCGCATCTCGAAAATGTCCCAGTCTCGGAAGGAGGCATCGGGTGGTCCGGGAGGGGGCGGTCCATCGCCGCTCGACGCCGAGCCGAACACGAGTCCCCTTCCCTGCCACTCGGCGGGCAAAGTGAGAATCAAAACGTCACGAATCTTGGCCATGGGTCCTCCCTCAAAGCTGATGGCGAATGGATCGAACACTCCGCGCCGTTGCATTCATCAGCACTGCGCCGACGCCAACACGGTCAAACGGTATCATAGCGCCGCATAGCTGTCAAACACGCGGGTAGTGCGACAACACGCGCGAGTAGCGGCAGCAGTTCTAGATGCGAGTGGCTCGCAAGAACGGTCGTCCACGCGGAGGCCGGCGAGCCCGATCCGCCACACTTCCCGATTTTTCGCGTCGTGACCTGCCTTCTCCGCGCGATTTGCCGGGATGGTCCGAGGAGGTCCGAGGATTTCGTGACTCGCTGACCCGGTGAGTGTCCTAGAACCCTGGATTCGCGATCAGCGCGAGACCTGCGCCGGTCTTCCCGACCGGCGCAAAGGACCACTTGCTTCGCTCGATCGCGGCGGCCGCTTCTGTTCGCCCTGACGACGCCGTCCGCCACGCATCGCCATCGGATCACGAAAGGGAGGAGGACGCCTCACGAAAAAACGCTCGGCTCGGCAATTCGGAACTGCTGGAGTAGCGGACTCAGTACAGCCTTCTCGCATCGATCTGTGAGGATTCGCTTCATGCTGCGTTCAAAATGCGAATGGCAAGATGACATTGGTGTCCTCAGTCGCGTGCTCAAATCGCAGTTGTATAACCTCATCGACGAGACGGGTTAGCATCTCAGCGGCTGGTGGGCCCTGCCCACTTAAGCGCTTAACGCGGTCCATAATCACCTCGGCTGCCGCCACCGTACCTTCTGAACGCACGGTGAATCGGATGGTGGCCGGCCCGCGATATACAAGCGCTGATCTGCCCAGCTCTGAAGCGAATCTTCTAACCAACTCGTCTGCGGTAGCAAGCACGGCTTCACGAGGGAGCGGTCCGGAGATTAGCGGTCCGGCTTCCTGGATATGGCCGTGAATAACAAGCCTCCCCTCGATGGGATCCATGCCGCCTTCGACGAGCTGAACGGCGTGCGGCATGCGGTCGTCGAATACGAGCAAACGGTTGAAGCGCGGCGAGATTGACTGATAGAATGCCGGCCCCCACGCCGGTTGATGCATTCTGGATTCGAAGTAGTTTTCTTCGTTCCAGATCAATGTCTCGCCTCCGATGGTTCTCCGGTCGTCTTTTGTCAGCGAATAAACGTATCCAAATCGTCCGTTGGCGGCATCGTTATGCTGGCCCTGCCGGCAACCATTGATATAGAGGCTGAGATAGCATTGTCGGGCGGGGAAATGACCGAATCTCTCTGCGGTCCACTGGGCAAGGCGGCTTCGAAACAAGCCCATCAATCGAGCGCCGAGCACATTCTCGGGATCCGTCCGAAGGTAAGTGTACAAGCCCGGCACGTACCAATAGTCCCAGTTCGCGTGCGTTTTCATTGAATGCTGGTACGGGTTGCCCAAATGCATCTCGGCAGTCGCTCGCATCTCGAGCGCCACAGCCGACGGCATGAAGTCCTCTACGACCACATACGGAGCACGGAAAGGGCCGTCGGTCATTAACTCTGCCCCGCGGCTTCGTGATGGCACCTCACGGTCTTAAAGCCCGGTATTGCTGCTCCCACTTGACGGAAGTCTCATCAGCCAGTCTCTTGAGTTGTGGTACAACATCGGGCAGACCGACATCCGGAATCTCAAGGAAACCAAGGACGGCCCGGAGGCTCTGGTTATAGGCTGAACTTAGGTCTTCGTAGAACAATTGCATAGGGGTAATGTGTCGGCGTTGAAAGTATGCCTCCCACTCTTTGTCGTAGATGTGAGCCCATTCGACGCACTTGTCGATCAAGCGAAAATCGAAGTCGACCGACGTTGGCTGTCCCATCGGGTGCGGCTGTAGTGCCGCGGGAAGCTCCCATACGGATGTTCGAGACGCCTTAAAATGTGAAATTCCTTGGGCAATTTTATTTCTCCGACGCAACCATACATACCGAACTGTCGAGAAGCGTTGAAGCAAGAGGTCGTTCAAGGATCCGCCTTGACGGGCCGGGGAAGGAGAAGCCGGACTGCCACGAAGCGCGCGATACATGTCGAGCAAGGTGGACCAGTGCAGCTTGGTTCCGAACACCCCATTCGAAGTGCTGGTTGCCCGAATTATTCCCGAGACATAGTCCGATTCGCGGTCAATCCCGTAGTGGCGCCTCCAATACTCCTCGACCTCGATTCGGTGATCAAAGAATTCTGCGGGCGCGCCCGCAAGCCCGGAATGGGATAGTCCCTGACACAGAAGCGTGCTTCCGGTACGGGGACTCGTACATACGATGTAAGCAAGCCGCCTCATGAGTGCGTCGGGGAGTAGTATTTTCAAACCACGTCTTGATGCTGGGAGACTTTATTGCTAGCCGATTTAGAGGTCAAGTAGATAGGCCTATTTCTCCGTGTTCCCAGGAAACAATGCCATCGGGAATCATCAGCACGTTTCGAGGGCTCCGGCCGATAGTCAGCGGAGTGGAACCTTTCGCCCGTTACCACTCGCTCGCCGCCCGTTTCCTCCAAGAGCGTGATCTGGCCGCCAACTGGATCTATAACTGAAATCGGTTCCTCCATGGCTTGTTCGTCGATTCGAAAGGAGCGATATTCTCGTGGGGACTCTGTCCCCAGGCTCCTGGGATTCATCGCTGTCGATGCCAATCCCAGTTTGGTGTTTTTAAGTCTTATACGTGGGGGCCTCGAACCCATCTTACGAGCGTTGCGAATGCGGATCTGACGCGCGAGGGGTCCGATGCAATCAACCAGTTCCGCAACGCCGACGACGGTGCCGGAGCCGCTCTCGATTAAGCCGATCAATTCGCGAATCAGGCAACGCCCTCGTCGAATCTCCCAAGATTTCGCACCATCAAGTATCTGACGCATCGGTCGAGGCATGATGACGAGCGCACGCATTTTTTAGCAATTGTAGTACATCGCGGCACGAACATAGTGTTCAGGCTACCTGCGCCTGACTCGCGCACGACGCTCCAGCGGAGTGTCGGAGCATATGTCATCTTGATACTGCCGCGACACAGAGGTAATGTCCTAATGACTTAGCTACCGATATTGCCCATTAGCAGGACCTACTTCCGCGGTTGCGCATTCCAAAAAGCCTCCGCTTGATTCGTTGATCAGGTCGCAGATCTATTGAATCGGGATCGATGGTCGCGACCATTGGACCTTGATTCGTGTGCGATCAGTGAATTCGATTGCCTCGCTGAATCATTGAATCTCGCCGTCTAAGCGCTGAATGATGCAGCAGAACTTCGGTCTTGCTGGCCCGACTGCACGCTTGCACCTGGCGGTTAGGAGCCTTTGCGCAACATCAGCAGAAGCTGAGTCTCCTCGCCTGCAAAATCGGCGCTGCGGACGAGTGTCCAGGCCACAAAAATGAACTCGCCCTGCTGGGCTGCCCTCGCGGTGCTCGCCGGGGCTCACTCAAATCCGCCGGCGAACGAAAGGAAATCTTTGAGCTCAACAGCTCCTGTGACCTGCGTGTCGAGTTATACTTTTCTATCTGACTGCCACCAAACGTCGGTCAGGCCAGTTCATTTCGAACTATGTCATCTGACCTCACATTCATCACGAATGAGCCGGGCCATAGCATTGCCGACCGATTCGGAGTGCTGCTCGGGGGCAATACACGCATCTTCGATTGTCTTGTCGGCTATTTCTACATTAGTGGCTTTCGCCGGCTCGTTGGTCCTTTGACTTCCACAGAGAAGGTCCGTATTCTCATCGGTCTTGAGACCGACCGCCCCACCTTTGATCTCCTGTCCCGTGCGAAGGAGCAGATGGGCTTTGCTCACGCTTCTCACGCGGAAACCAAGGAAAGCATGCCCGGCAAGATCCTCGCCGAGCTTGAAAACGTCGAGGATACCACTGAAGTGGAGGAGGGTGTTCGCCGCTTTGTCGAGTGGGTCAAGAATGGCAAGCTAGAAGTCCGCGTTTTTCCGTCTGGAAAGCTTCACGCGAAGGTGTACGTCATGACGTTTGTGGACGGCCACATCGACAAAGGTCGGGTCATCACGGGTTCCAGCAACTTCTCAGAGTCCGGGCTCGCTGCGAACCTGGAATTCAATGTGGAACTGAAGAATCGCTCCGATTATGAGTTCGCCTTTGCCAAGTTCAATGAGTTGTGGGCAGGGGCTGTCGAAGTGTCGCAAAACTATGTCCAGACCATCGAGGTTCTGTCACCGTTTGCTCAATTTACTCCTTACCAGTTATTCCTGAAGTTCCTGTACGAGTACTTCAGAGCCGAATTGAGTCGATCTGAAGACACTGAGCTCTTCTACCGGCCGACCCAGTTCAAGAAACTGAAGTACCAGGATGACGCCGTGACTGCCGCACGGCGAACATTAGACGAGTATGGCGGAGTCTTCTTGTCTGACGTCGTGGGACTCGGAAAAACTTATATGGCTGCGCTACTCGCCCAACAACTTCCTGGGCGGACTCTGGTCATCGCGCCACCCACTCTTCTCGACGAGCACAATCCCGGCTCCTGGCCCAATGTCTTCAGGGATTTTCAAGTTCGGCAGACAAAATTTCAATCTGCCGGAAAGGTCGAAGACCTCCTCCGCCAAGGCGTGGAGAGTTACGACAACGTCTTCATAGATGAGAGTCACCGTTTTCGCACAGAAACGAATCAGACCTATGAACGTTTAACACAGATTTGTCGAGGGAAACGTGTCATTTTAGTCTCAGCCACACCGTTGAACAATCGGCCGCACGACATTCTTAGCCAGGTGAAGCTCTTCCAGAACGGCAAAGCTAGCACAATTCCGAACGTCAGAGACCTTGAAGCCTTTTTCGCAAGGTTGGAAAAGCGGTTGAAAGGCCTTGACCGCCAGAACGACCGGGAGCAATATATCGTCGTGGTAAGGGAGAATGCGCGGGAGATTCGCGAGAAGGTGCTCAAGTACCTTATGATTCGACGCACGCGGACTGAGGTCTCTCGCTATTATGCAACTGACCTCGCCGCACAGAATCTTCGATTTCCGGAGGTAATGCCACCCGAGCCGCTCTTCTATCAACTCAACCCACTGGAGAATCGAGTCTACACCAAAACGATCGAGCGTTTGGCGTACGATTTTTCGTACGCTCGCTATCGACCGCTGACCTACTATGAAGGCGAGCGCGCCGAAAGTGAAATCACGGCTCAGACGAACTTGTGGGGAATCCGGGGCAAGATGAACGCGATTCCGGGATGGTTCCGAACGCTGTTCCGGGATGAACCCGAACAGGATTCCGGGATTAAGGTGAATGCAGAGCATTTTAAGCAGCGTGCCGACG
>Ga0335078_10011173_pt1 | contig 13318 bp, 9 predicted proteins | sample Lox_Sample_32_FD_206711 | JGI IMG/M metagenome (GOLD analysis project Ga0335078, IMG submission 206711) | Soil microbial communities from Loxahatchee National Wildlife Refuge, Florida, United States - Lox_Sample_3.2 | ecosystem: Environmental > Terrestrial > Soil > Wetlands | place: USA: Florida...
CCAATAATCCCCGGACACATACTCGCCTTGACTGAATTCCACCTGGATGCCGTTCTCCAGGTCGAACCATCCGGTCGCGAGGCCGACGCCATTCGCGGTGGCGGACGAGCCAAACTGGTCCCAACGCCGCATGCGCGCGTTCAGGCTCGCGTTCACCGAGGCCACGGGTTGCGTCATGGTGACGCTGAGGGTTTCCGGACTTACGCTCTTGATCTGGTAGAGATCGCCGGGCTGATTGGGATTCTCGCCGAACAGGTTGCTGTCGTCGGAAATCTCCACCCATTGTCCGGGAGAAAAACCCAGGTTGGCGTCCGGACCGAGACTATCGACGTAAACCTGGCTGCCGGAAAGGCCCGTGACCGCCACGACCACGGAGCCATTTTCCCGCGACCATTTAAATGTCGCGGTTGACTGGTTGCCAGCCTGATGTATTTCCACCCGATAGAGCTGGTTCTCGAGGCCACGATAACCCGCCGCGGGAGTAGGTTGACAAGAACAGGCACCTGAGCTGTCGCTAGTCCGTGCGTTCAGCTTGCCCGCATCCTTCACCGGCACAAGCCCGGTAACCATGGAACTGCAGCAACCGCCACCAGCCCCACCAACGAGCGACGCTGTGGTGGACGGCGTGGTGGCACCCGCATAGTTCGAGGCCAGGCTGAGGCTGGTGTCGCTCGCGATGGTGCTGATGGTGTAGGGCGTTTGAGTCGTGTCTGAGGCAAACACCAACTGCTCGCCGACCTTTAAAGCGGTGGTGAAGGAAGTGCTGATTCCGCTTACCGCCGCCGAGCCATTCGTCAGGGCCACAGTCCCGGCCAGTTGCACAGGTTGGGTGGACGTCACACCACTGGCCACGACTCGCCAAACCGTTTGCAGGCGGGCCGTAGTATCTGCCAGGCCCAGGGCTGGCTCGCGCAGGCAGGGATCATCGAGGGCGGTTACCAGCCGCTGCCAGACCTGAAGATAAACCTGGATCGCGCTAATCGAGCCGCTACTTAGGCTATTGAGCAAGTCTTGGTCGGTCGGGTTGGGGTCAAGCAGGCAGGGCTGCTCCGAGTAGGGGAGGCGCCGCTGATTCTCACACATCATCCCGTCCACGTAATAGCGCCCTTTGCCGATTTCGATCGTGCTGCCCTGGACCCGGATTTTGAAGCCCTCATCGTGTACTGGCCCGCCCACAATGCCGATGACATCGACGGTCTCCTTGGTGCGGAGATAGTCGTAAATCGCACCCTGCTCATTGGTGTCGGCGTCCAGGGCAACCCGCCCCTGCTGCTGAAGCACGGAGGTGTAATTCTTCTTGGGACTGAACCGCAGCCTGCTAAAATCGCCTTTCATAGTGATCCTCTCCTGACTTATACGGTCGGCCCAATCGTGGCGCGCCGCTCGCGGCTTCCATCATCGAAATATCCGTGCCGAAGCTACGACCTTGGAGTGCGGCGCTTTCGGAATCAGATCAGAGTAAAGCTGCTCCCACGCCGACGTATCGAAGGTCGTCCTCTTCCTCGCCACCACAAGGGTTCCAGGCGTGGCCCCGAAAGCCGTAACCGTAAGCGAGTGGCTCCCGCCCAACCAGCACCGGGCATGACGGTTCCAGAAAGACGCCAACTTCCAGCCCGAAAGGCACGTACTCTTGTGACCGCAACCGGACATTGGTCACCGCCTCGGTCTCTTGCAAAAAGTAGTACACGCCTATTTGCGAACCATTATCGGCGCCGGTCCAAATCGCCATCGGGGTGTCGCCGCTGAGCAAACCGTAAGACGGATGGCCGTAACGCAGAATAACGAATTGGGGTGCGAACTCGCCTTCCAGCGCCGAGTCAGGCGGCACGCAGTGGAATTGCTGTGGCGTAATGGCGCCGGCCGGGAGGAAGCAAAAGCGCACACATCCGGCCTGCTGACGGCTGCACCACAAGGCAGCCTTCCAGGAATCGTGCCGCGCCCGGCGCGCCAGAAAAATGGTGTTTGACGCGAGCTCCATGGTCCGGGCGCGAACTTTGCCGACGACGGTGCTGTCTTCGATATGAAGATCCGCGCCTTCCGACGCCAAGTCCTCCGCCGCGTAGGCAACGCCACAGCGCGACCCGCTGTCAACCATGCTCGAGCAGATTCGAGTTGTGCCTTCCGCGGAAGCGCCAATGGGCCCCGTAATGCAACGCACCAGGCTCAGGGTTGCCTCAACTTTCGACGCGATAATGCTTGGCGCGCCCGGCTGGGTGGGCTTGCCGCAGCGTTCCAGCGCGATTCCGGGAACCACCGTGCAGTCCATGAGTTGAACATTGGCCGCGTCCCCAAAAATCCGAAGGGAGCCCGAAATCCAGACGCCACTTAGCGCAAGCTGCCCGGCAGGGGGAACGTCAACGCTACCGCCACCCCGATTCCCCCTGACCTCAATCGTGCCGCGGAGGACGACGCAAGATTCGTCGTAGGTAAAGTCGTTCGTAGCCACGGTATGAACCTGGGCAGAGAGAATCCACAATTGACTCTGCGCAGGCAAAACGATGGCAGCCGCCCCGGTCAGGTTCACGTCAAACCTGTCATAGCCTGGCAGAATGATCATGCCCGCAGACCCCGGCGGCAGCGTGTTCCAGGCCGCGACGGCTGCTTCGAGAGTCGGTGTGGCCGCGGATCCGACCACCGTGACCAAGTGGAACTGGCTGAGGTCGAAGGTAGGAAGATTCAGCGACCGGTCGTACGGACCGCCGCCAATTTCGGCGGGAAATCCGTAGCAGTAACTGACCTGCAACAACCTCGGTACAGGAAAGTCCGCCGCAAGCTGAATTCTTCCCAGGGCTGGATCGATCGAAACCATACCTGCCGGAGTGCAGCCCCACGAATGGTCCGGACCATCAGAAAGAATGCGACAACAGATTTTGGAGGTATCGATAAGTACGCCATCCGCGAAAAGGGCGACGCTATGATTCGGCCCATAGAACTCTTGGAGGTTCCGGTGGAATTCGCGCCGCAAAATCGGCTGAGGCACATCGAGGCGGGTGGTCAGCCGGCTGAAGGAATCGCGGGGCGGAAGGGCATTGAACAGGGGCATGTCTTGTCCCAGAGGACTGAACATGTACCGCCGGTCATCCACGCGATAGGCTTGGGCTTGAGTCACCGAAAACGACTTCCAGCGCCACAGGTACACGCCCACGTCCGGAATATTGAACCGCCCGCCTCCGTGCAGGTTGATATCGAGAGGGGTTGGGTCGGGGTCTGACGCGGTGCGGACGCGGGGTGCGATGCGACGGACATCCACCGTGCGGTTCAGCGTGTCGAAGGCGGAACCCAGCCGTTCGAGTGCCAAGCCCCGGCGCAAGTCCACCGTCGCCGAGTGGTAAGGGCGAACATGGTGCATGCTTTCGGAGGTGATCAGCCTTTTGAAGAACTCGACAGCCGCGGCCGGAAGCCCCGAAACATCCAGGGCCATTTGTTCGAGAGCCAGCAACGTACCTTTCCGCCGTCGGTACCCGATGGTGTTGGCCACTTCGGCACGCCGACCGCTCACAGCTCCGTCAATTTCATAGATCGTATTGGAGCCGACCAAGTCCCCGATGTAGGGAATAACCCATGGAGCGCAGGTTTCGATGAACTGGTCATCGTAAAGCTGCTGGATGTTCTCCTCCAGGATATCCGACTGCGCGGCCATCACCGAGAACAAGGCCCGGAGCGGCAGGCCGTTTTCGGCATCCCGCGTGCGATAAATCGCCGGCAATAGAGCGTAGAGTTGAGTGGCATCCAGGCTCATGACCAAACCTCGAAGTTCCCTTGCGACGATGGGTCTAACAACAGCATCTCAGCGCCCCGGGGAGTGCCCACCTGGCCGGATGTCGGCGACGAAGCAAGCAAAACCAGGGGCAGTGGTGCGCCGGCGACGGGCGGCTGGCCCTGCCGGTTGAGAGCTGTCAATTCCACCGCGATGACGCCCGGCGTTTGCTGAATCAACGCGATGATCTCACTCTGCGCCACGCCCTGACCCATCTGACGCTGATCGAAACTGAAACTGCTTAAGAGTGACTGCCAGGCTAGTGCCAAGACTTGGGTGGGATGGTAATTGTTCTGGTCGATGCGCACGTTAGCGCCCGCCTCAAAGAGCACCGGAATGTAGGACACCACCTGAAGCGGAACATGGGGATTACCCGCACTCCACAGCCCGTTCTTGAGATTCGAAAGTGTAAGGTCGTCCGGCTGAAATACGGCTCCATCGGCGCCGGCGACGGTCAGGAACACTCCGCGAGCCCGGCCAGACCAGGTCCACGTGGCCAGCGCTTTGGCAATTCCCGCGAAGGCCAGCGCGTAGTTTTGATAATCTTCCAGCGATACCACGCGATCCAGCGTCAAAACGTGCAAGGGCGCGCTGGCTCGGGCGTCCGCCGCGGTGTCCGGGTCCGCGCCGCCCGTGCCGGGGTCAGGGTTGGTCACACTCTTAAGCCCCTGCGGGCGGTCCAACGCCTGGGATAGTTGGCCGCTTTGAACGTTGCCGGCAGACCCGATGCCCTTGCGGTAGACGGCGCGGATGTTCATTTGCCCGGTTGGCGTGCGCTCTCCCTCAGTCCCGTCGCCAAATTGGACAGCGGTCTTCTGATCGGCGTCCGTCCGGGTGATGAACACACGATCAGTGGGGCCCGAGTCGAGGAAATTATCCACCTCGTGCCATTGCATGTTGTTCACCCAAACCTGAAGCGTCGAAACTGCGCCATTGTTCAGCGGTGAACTGACATAGGTCAGAGGTGACTGCTTTAGGGTGAATTCGAGTGCCGCATTGGTGGCGTCGCCGCTGCCCAGGATTTCGTTCATCGTCTCGCCTTGCGTCGCCGCCACCGTATTGGCATTGACGCTCACAGTCGGCGCATCGTAAATCCGCGCGAGGGGCGACTTTAACGCCAGGTGGGTCACATCGCCTTTCACTTCGACGGTGCTCGCCACCGCGGCCTCGCCGGCAACCGGGTCAGCCTGATTCGCCGGCAGGAACTGCACGTACTTCGCGGCAACGATTAGTGAGCCGGAGACGTTGGCGGCGGTCAGTACTTTCCAGAGAGGATGGCCGCTCGACTTGTCCGTTGTTGGGGGGTAGGCATCGATCAGGAATGCCTGGTTGTCGCTAACCTTGAGCGCAGCAGATGACCCGTCCGGAGTGAAAGTGGCTCCGGCCGACGGCAACGCCTGAAGGCGCACCCGCTGGCCCGAGACGCCGATCGGCTGATTGGCTGCGATCCCGAGGCCTCCGACGATGGAAAGCGAACTTCCCTGCACGGGCACGATCATGCCAGGAGCAAGAGGATAAGTTGTGGTCCCAATCCAGTTGGTGATGGGAAGATCAGCAGGGGTGAGCAGCGCGCTCTGAACGTAGGCAGTAGTAAGGCGGGTATCATTCGTGAAGTCGGTCAGCGCCTGATCGAGGCTGGCTCCGGAAGCGCCAACCAAAACCTGCGCAGTCGAGAGCCTGAGCTGCGTGGTCTTTGCCGAAAGCGAGTAGAGGCCAGGGTTCGACTCTGACGCTTGGCTGATTTGAAAGTAATATGTGTACGTCGGAGTGGTGAGAACCAGCCACTCAAGGTCGCTGGGATCTCCCGCAGGCGATGTGGCTGCGGGAGCCAATCCGGAATACGACGCATCCAGATTAATCACGCCGTCGCCCGCATAGGTGAAATTCCAATCCGTCTCACTGCCGGTCGGGTGCCCGGGAATATGGAGTAGGTTTTTCGACGGTAGCAGAAACGGGTTGGGCGCCTGCACGCCATACAGTGCCGCTTTTTTTCGGAAAATGTAGATACAGACGTCGCTCGCGCCCGCGGCAAAATCGCTCGACAGCGCCTGGTTCCACCAAACTTGGGTGTTCCCGGAATTGGAGTCGACACTTACTGCCGTCACATATCGGAAGTTCGCGGGCCCGCTGGTGGAGGGCTGGTCTGCGGGGGCGCTGATGAAGAGCAGAGCGTCGCCCACATTGATATTGTTGGCGGTACCTTGAATCCACGTCCACGTATCTGACCCGACAAGCCGCCAGGGCATCGTGGTTTGGACAGGGATCGCGTTGCTGGCTATCAAAGCGGTCAGGTCCGACGACGTTTCGAAGACCTGGGGTTGTTGTCCGGGGTTTGGCACGCTCTGAACGCGGGTCCCGGCGGGGATCAGGACGTTGTCGGGAGCGCCCGGCGCGCTGGTCAGGGTGAACGCCAGAAACGTGGAAGCTCCAACACCCGGCGAGGGCTTGAATCCCACCAGTTGTGCAAGCGCGAATACCGAAGCTGCATCCACGGCCGTGCGCAGATACGATTCGTTGGCGATGCGTTCCTGATAGAAGGTCAGGATATCCAGAGATGTTGCCCAAGCATCGAGCAGGGCTATCGAGAAGTCGGAGGGATCACGCGTGGTCAGCGGCGCGAGAGCCGGCACGGCGGAACTCGAGAGCGCCGCCACGAGGCTCGCCAGAAAGGTCCGGTGGGTCCCGACGCGATAGCTGATCGCACTGAGTCCGGGCCGATTCGTAATCGGTTCGGGAGTCTCGCCGCCAACACCCTCACAGCAACCGCAAAGGGTTGGATCTGGGGATTCACAGGAGCCGTTCATTTGCCACCATCCATGTGCAAAACAAAAATGCCGCGGTCGAGCCGGTTCGGATCGTTATCGCAGCGGGCGATCTCCAGCCTTCCCATGGTGAGATAGCCCAAAGCCACGCCGTAGATCGAAGGGTCGTCCATGCGCTGAAATACGGCCATCGTCGCGGAGCTCACCCCTTGAACGCCCTGGGCGGCGGCGATAAACGGGCTGGTATAAATCGTCTGGCCGAACGTGAAGTTTTCCGGATTGAGGATCCCCGGCTGGCCGCTGCACTGGTTGCCCGTGGTGAAAAGACCCATGAGCGCGGTTTCCACGTCAGCTTGGAAGAAGTTGGGGTCCACGCAGATGTTCATCTCAATGCGCAGTCCGACGATCTTCGCGCCTTCCACGGCCAAGTCCACTCCCATCATGCGAAAGAGATTCAGCCGCTTTTGGGTGGCGGCCAGAAGCCCGGCATCGGGTCCACCCGGAGCTACCGTGTCGACGGAAACGAACGCCGTGTACCAACTGCCGGTCCAGCGCAGCGTGCCGCGCGCTTCGCGGATGGCGGGGTCCATCTCGGCCATAACCGCATAATCGTCCTCAGTTACGGCCCGAAGCTGCGTGCGGAAAGCAAAAGGCGCCTGCTGTTGAATGTGCGCCATGGTTTCCGCATCAACGCCGCCCACCCCTGCCAGGGGATTGCGCACTTCCATGACGCCGTTGACATCGGTCAAAACATCATTTGTTATAGTATGGGCGAGTGAATCGCGCCCGATGTTTCCAATGCTTCCATTTCCCACGCGATAACGAGCGTGGAAATCCATCCCCTGCACCGGCGCCATCCCGTATTGGTCATCGCCAAAACGCAAGAATGCCGAGCCGGTGGATTCGATTTCCAGTACGCAAGCGCGCTGAAGGTCATTGCTGGACAGGAGGTCCTCCAGCACTGTCCACTCCTCGCCCGAGTCATCGTAGACTGCAATCTGGGGCGCTGGGCGCGACGTGCCGGAGGAAGCAGGAGTGAGGAACGCGCTGGCCGGACCGGTGTTTGCAAAGGGATAGGCAAAGGTGACGGGCGAGTTGGCAAGTTCGGGATAATACCTAGTCCGGGGCCATGGAGGAGTGCCCTCGCAGGTGCACGCGCAACCTGACTCCGTCACCGGAGCCACTGGCGCCGCGGGAACCAGGCCCAAATCCTCGATGACCGCCGCCAGCGTCAAGTTCGTGGACATTCCCGCGTATGCCGAGGCCAACGTCAGGCTGGAATCGGATGCGATGGCGCTAATTTGGTACGGCGTCTGGGTGGGGTCGGATGCGAATACCAGCCATTGTTCGGCCTGCAAGGTGCCGGCGAAGATTGTGCCGGTCCCGGTTACCGTTTCTGAGCCGCTGTTGAGGGCCACGGTGCCGAGCAGTCCCTGTTGCTGCCAGACGCCATGGTCTGCCGGAACGATATTGCCGCGCGCCACGCTCACGAATGGCAGGAACTTCGATCCGTTCGCCGGTTGTGTGGTCGCCGAGAGGCAAATCGGAAACGGTGGCGCATCTTCGGGCGCCCACGAGATTCGAATAACCGCTTGCTGGTTCCAGGGATCCGTGAGCGTATTACCCAGGTAATCAGTGGCTTGCACCCCGGTCAGACGGACCGCCCACCGGTGGTTGGGATTGGCATCCTGGGGATCGCCGGTGTTCGGTCCCATCACTTCTTCAAAGATCAGAACGGAACCAGGCGCTAGGCTGGTTGGAGTTCCTACGAAGGCTGGGTCGCGTATCAGAGTGGCGGAAGTGGCACCGCTCGCGAGGCAGCAATCGTCGTCACCCCAGGTGTAAAAATGGAGTTCATTCTGCTCCAAGTGAAGCTTTGCATCCTGCATGGTGGCGAACCCCAGAGGACTGGCCAGGAGCGTGGCCGCCTGTGGGGTGTTCCGCAATATGGTGCTGGCGAAACCCGGCACGCGAGGAAAAAGCAAAGTGCCCGAGGGAACGGTCAATCCATCCTGCGCCGTCTGCAGGTAAACCCAGGTTCGTGCGTTATTACCTTCGCCGATCTGGTAATCGACCAGTTTTACCAGGCGTCGCAGTGAAATGCGGCTGCGCGCGCTTCCCAAGTACGCCTCGGTGCCAACCGCATCCTGCTGATAGCTGAGATGGTCGGCCGCGTATGCCAGGATTTCCACCAGCGCAATGCCCATGTCCGCGGCGTGGGTCTCATTCCAGGTCGGCGCAAGCACCGCTATGCGGTCCAACATCACCTGACGGAAGCCGCCGAAGTCCTTCGCCAGGTAGTTGATGTCGGGCTCTGGAGTCGTATCCGGCGGACAGCAATTGCACGGCAGGCAGTCGGCCACCGTAGGGCATCCGGCTTTGAAGGAAAACGTCACCGTGGCGAGCTGTGGGTCGATGCCCTGGGGAGGATCGCTGGTGGAAGAGTTGGCAACAAGTGACAGGGTGTATGGGGAGAAGTCGCCTGACGGGTTAAGTTGGATGGTGACGACGCGCATCGCAGCATTTGTGCCCGGAGAGACGGAGACGACTTTCACCTGGGAGGTGGCCGTTCCGCCCGTTATTTGCACCTGGGATGGGCTCAAGAGGATGTTGCGAGCATCCTTGAGCATCGTCATCAGGAGTTGCTTGCCGCAGCCGTCATCCCCTTTTGACACCTCGAGGTAGTCGATGCCGTTCAGATTGGGGCTCTGCAACACCAGGGCGCGGCGATTTTTTTGTGAGCAAAAGTAAATCATGAATTAGGTCCGCCATAGACGAACTGCTGGGTCTGCTGCTGTTGAGATTGAATGATCGTATACGTAACGGTTATCAGCAGCGTGGACTCTTGCGCCGTCACCTCAATCGCGTTCACGCGAATGAGGTCGGAAAGCCACTGTTGCAAAGAGGCCTGAATCACTTGCTGCTGCGTGGCCGCCAGCGCATCGTTATTCGGCGCGAACACAAGCTGCGGCACGCCACAGCCAAAGGTCGGGCGATTGACGCGTTCTCCGGGCGAGGTCAGGAGAATTTGCTCAATCATGTCGGTGATATGGCCGGGTAAATCGGTCTGCGCCGTGTGCCCGGTGCTGTCGAAACCGTAAGGGTATTTGACATTCATAGAGTCTCTGTCTCGGCCACAGCAAGTCTTCACGTCGCGATGACGCGGGTCTGCATCACGATGGGAAGAAGCGGCGTGCCGTTGGGAACACTGATTGCCTGACCCGTCGAAATCACCAGCGGCTGGCCGTTGGACGTCACGCGCATCGTTCCAGTCACCCACTGTGCCGTCACACAGGGTGGAAGCGGAGGAGGCACCAGCGGACACCCCGCGACCACCCAGGGCCCGGAAATCAACGCGGTGGGCTGACCGCTGACCGTCACGCGCGGATTAGGCACCATAGCCATGGCTTGTCCGCCGTGGCTGCACAGGACCGTCGCGCCCGCCTGAAGCAGAAAACCTCCCATAGCCGAACCTCCTCTGTATCGGCAATCCTTGTGGTTGCTCCAGAGCGGAGACAACCGCCGCACCTTAACTCACGTTACGGCCAACGCCCCTTCATTGACCGTCACTGTGGGGCCAGTCAGCGTGATCGTTGCTCCTTGTCCGTTACTGATGGTAATTCCCGTGTCGTTAATTGCGATCATCGCTCCCGATGAGGACTTCAGGAGAATTCCCCCCGTGGGGCCCGGCACGTCGCTAATCATCAGGGTGTTCTGGCCGACCGATTGGAGCACGATCACTTGCACACCCGGCGGCGCGGCCAGGGCCATGGAAGGAACTTCGGCCGAGGAACCCCAGAAGCAACCTGACCAGATCGGATAGTCACTGTCGCCTTGTTCAAACTCCACCCAGACGCTCGCGCCCACCGGCGGGACGGCAAAAGATCCCGATTGGGCTCCGGCGAACGGAGCGGAGGGCATGGCCCACGTGGACGGCAATACATTGGAGACGTCCGGCACCTGCACCATCAACCGGCCCATCTGCATCGGATCGACGTTGTTGATCACCGTACCGCGATACTTCCCGTAAAAGTTGCCCGTCATTGATCCATGCCCCATCTGGCTAGCGTCATGTGATATTCGACCGCCCCTCAGTGAGAGCCGAGCTGGGCGTCGGCCCTTTGCTTCTTAGCTTTGTTTTTAGCTTTGTTTTTGCGGCTGTCCTTTTGTTTTCAATAACTCCCTCGCTTTGTTCCGTCAGAACTAATGTTTTTGACCGTACTATGCTACCCTCTCGGTACGTTGGTATCCGCGAGCGGATCCGAGTAGGCCAAGAGTTACTCATTGACAGTATTTATTTATTATTCTCATATTAATTCAGTATGTCTAGCACGTGTCAAATGCGATGAATAACTAGAATCTTTGGGACACTAGAACGCCGTTGGCGGAACGGCCGGCAAATTCGAAACCAGCGCGTTCCGTTTCAAGGTGAAATTCTGTTTGTATTCCCCGAGCTTAATCTGGTGCTTAGTGCTCTCCACGTAGTACAGCCCATCAAAGGCCAAACCCGCGCCGCGGACCCCTACCAACTGCCGCGCTTGGAGAATCCCGCCATAACGCAGCACGCTGAGCGTGCCATTGCCGGTCACGACGTCGGCCGTCTCCGATGCCCTGGCCGTCCCGATCATCATTGCCTGTGCCGGTGGCCGCTTGGCCGTATCATTCGACTTCTCGGTTACCTGAGGCGCCGGTACCACCGCCCCCAACGGAGGATCGAGGGGATTCACGCTCGGGATCGCGATGGGCAAAGTCACGCCGGTGGTCTGATCCTGGATATACACGATCGGGGTGACGGCCGTTTGAGGTGCGTAGCTAAAATTCAGGCTTTCCACGTTGGTCCAGCTATCCATGTTCACGTTCAGGGCCGGTTGGGGAATACCGATCTTGATCTGCGGCCCCCAATAAGCCTGGCTCATCCCCGGCGTCGGCCCCGGTTGCAAGTAGAAGACGTAGCCCGCTTCCCTCGCCAAGTGTTGGATATAGGCCAGATCGGTTCGCTTCTGGCTCCGGGTCTTATCCGCCGGCACCTCCACGTCCGGAGTGATGACCGGAGAGACATTCGGCACGATGCCAAACATGGCGTACTTGCCCAGAATCTTCCGTACCCGCACGTCGGGTGTCATTCCCGGGAAGGGATCTCCCGAGTTGTCGGTCAAATCCATAACCGCTGTAAGGTCTTCGCCCTTGATCACCAGTTGGGATGAACCCTGCATCGCATCCGGCAACACCTCATGGTGATTCACTATGCCATCCATGATCACTTGCGGCAGGCCGCCATAAGCCGCCAACAGGATCACGCGGACGAGGGAAATGGGCGCCCCCTTCGACAGCAGGAAGAAAGTCTGCATCGGCGAACTGTTGGCCAGCGTGAATCTAAGCTCAAACCCGCTCCTGCCGGTGGCAGACACGTTCACCTCCACCGAAGTCAGGGCGTCCATCAGCGGTTTGGGGGCCGGGGTCGCCTCCACCGCGCCCGTCAGGATGGTCAGGTAAAGCGGGCTACCCATTGCGCGCTCCCGAGGGAATCCCCGAAGCCAGCGGGACTTGGATGGTCTTCCCCACTTGCGCGGTCAACTCATCCGGATCGGTGGCGCCGTTGGCATCGCAAATCGTCCAATAGAGGAGTGGATCACCCAGGTACTTTGCCGACAGGTTGTCCAGACGGTCGCCGTCCACGACCACGTAGGTCTGGAGCGACGCGTAGATGCCCGGCTGGGGAATGATGCGCCGCTGCAAATAGGCCACCTGCACGCCATCGGGGCGGGTGTAGAATTCCACCGCGAAGCCGTAATAGCGGCTATTGGGATTGGTCGGCGCGCCCGTGCCCGCCGCAGCCAGGACCATCGATTGAATCGCTTGATCCATAAAGTGAGCTCCTTAATCCTCATGGAGAAAGTAAAGACAGCGCTTCCTTTTCCACCTGGTAAACCATGTACAGTGCGCCTGCCGGAGTCATGAATCCCACGTCATTCACATTCAAAACCCGCATTCCCAACGTAACCTTGGCGCGAATGGGATTCAGTTGTGGGTCGAACGCTTCCTCAGTGATGCCAAGGTCCGTGATGAGAACGGGGGTGACACGCGTCTTGCTCCAAACAAAAAGTGTGAGAGCTGACTCCATGGGAAGAATTTCAATCATTCCCACATTTGACAGCGCCTCGTTCGCGATCAGCGTGGCGCTGGAGGGATACACCAGCAGTTCCAAGGCTGCCAATTGGGGTTGGATTCCAAAGGCCACGGCCCTGGGGTCGGGGGTGCCGGCGCCAAGCTGGTCGGTGGCGTCGATCTCTACCGTGCAGTGGATCGTCTCAATCGGCGGCCCCTTCAGCCGGAAAATCTCGGCTCGGTCCGGCTCCGGACTCACCGGTTGGGGCTTCAGGGTACGAGTCACTTCGTCCGGGTTATACTGAAACGTGATAACGCCTTTGGGAACCCCGATGTTCGGATCGACTGAGACAATGGCGCCTTTCAGAAGAATCGGCGAAATTTTGGGCATTCAAAGCTCCTTCGCGGTCGTTCCAGCTTCAACAAGAAAAGCGATCCTTTCAAGCTCAGCCTCAACACTGTTCAGTTCGTGCACGTGTTCAGCACTGCTCGCTATGTAATCGTCACAGTCACCCGCGCCACCGATTGGTGTTGGTGGAATCCGCCACTTGCACCACGATCTTCCCATTGATCGTGCCGATGGTTAGCTTGGCCGCGTGTTGTTTCGCAGGATCGGGAGCAATCGTACAGCCTTGAGCCGCACCGACTATGGAAAAGGTCAGGCTCGAGCCCCGCGGGCGCCACTGGCTTCTTC
>Ga0335078_10011174_pt1 | contig 13318 bp, 5 predicted proteins | sample Lox_Sample_32_FD_206711 | JGI IMG/M metagenome (GOLD analysis project Ga0335078, IMG submission 206711) | Soil microbial communities from Loxahatchee National Wildlife Refuge, Florida, United States - Lox_Sample_3.2 | ecosystem: Environmental > Terrestrial > Soil > Wetlands | place: USA: Florida...
GACTTCGTATTTCGACGACCGGCTGTTCTGGGAATACTACTCGCTTCCGTTTCGCATGGCTTACCAGGAAGGCGGCGCCCGCGCGCTGATGGCGTCCTACAACGCGTGGAACGGGACGCCCATGACCATCAACCCCGTTCTGCGCAGCGTCGTGATGAAGCAGTGGGACGGCGACATCATCTCCAGCGATGGCGGCGCGGTAGGGTTGTTGGTTAACGGGCATCGCGTCTTCCCCGATCAAAAGGCCGCGGTGGTGGCCAGCATCAAGGCCGGCATCAATCAGTTCCTGGACCGCTACGCCGACGAAACCAGAGCCGCCCTGAAAGACGGTTCCCTCACCGTCGCCGATCTCGATGAGGCGCTGCGTCCGAAATTCCGCACCATCATCAAGCTTGGATTGCTCGATCCGCCCGAGCTGGTGCCCTACACGACCATCAAGGACTCGCCTGAACCGTGGGGGACCGAGAAGCATCATGCCATTTCGCTGCGCATGGCGCTTGAGTCCGCAGTCCTGCTGAAGAACGAAAACGATTTCCTGCCGCTGGACAAGCAGAAGATCAAGTCCGTCGCGGTCATCGGTCCGCTGGCCGATTCGGTCCACTGGGATTGGTACGGCGGCACCCCTCCTTACGCCATTACTCCGCTGCAGGGCATCAGGGCCGAAGCGGGTCCGGGAATCACCGTCAATTACGCCGAAAGTGAAGTGGGCGGCGCGGCGATCATGGCGGCGCGCAAATCGGACGTGGCCATCGTCGTGGTGGGCAACGATCCCACATGCGGTCCGTCGATGGGAATGGAATGGTTCAGGGACGGGACCCTGCCCTGCACAGTCCCGAGCGACGGGCGCGAAGGCCGCGACCGCGAGAGCATCCAACTTTACCAGGAGCAGCTCGTCAAACAGGTACAAACCGTCAATCCGCGCACCGTCATTGTTCTCGTCTCCAGCTTCCCCTTCGCGATCAACTGGAGCCAGGAGCACGTGCCGGCGATTCTGCAGATGGCCCACTCTTCGCAGGACGAAGGCACGGCCATCGCGCGGGTCCTTTTCGGCAGCTACAATCCGGGTGGCCGTCTGGTTGAAACCTGGCCCAAATCCCTGGACCAACTGCCGCCGATGATGGACTATGACATCCGCCACGGCCGAACCTACATGTACTTCCAGGGCGAACCGCTTTATCCATTCGGCTTCGGCCTCAGCTACACCACTTTCAAGCTCACCCATCTGACGACGAGCGCGCCAACGCTGCCGGGTGACGGTGCGGTTACCGTCAAGGTGGATGTGACCAATACCGGCAGCCGTGCCGGCGACGAAGTGGTCGAAATCTACGCCCGGCACCTCAGCTCGAAGGTGGACCGCCCGCGCCTGCAGTTAGTGGGCTTCCAGCGCGTGACGCTCCAGCCCGGCGAGACAAAGGCGGTGGAGATCCCCGTCAAAGCCTCGCGGCTCGCTTACTGGAACACTCAGTTGAAGCGGCTCGAGGTGGAAGCGGAGCAGGTCAGCCTGATGGCCGGCGATTCCTCCGCCAATTTGCCCTTGCATACGACGATCGAGGTGAAGTAGTGCGGCGCACACCCTTCGATCAGGCGGTGAGGCAGTTCCTCAACTAAGCCGATCCCATTCGTTCGGGTGAATGTGTGCCTGGTTGAGGATACTTCGGAGAGTGCCGACCGGAATCTCGCGCTTCTTCGGCACGACGGCAGTGTCGATGATTTCGCCGGCGCGCCGAACGAATTTGACGTGACTGCCTTTCTGATTGGCTTCGACAAAACCGGCCGATTCGAGCCGGCGCTTGATCTCGCGGAATGAAAGCGGCTTAAGCCGCCCCAACCTCGACCTCGATAGTTCGTACGATGGGTGGACGCGTCGCCTGCGGCGGATCGAAGTGGAGTTCGAGAGCCTCCGTCAGATTCGCTAGCGCTTCTTCCTCGGTTTCACCCTGGCTGGCGACGTCGACCTCAAGGCATTGTGAGACATACCACTCGCCCTCGCGCCACACCGTCGCCGAAAAAGGCCGCTTCATAGGCATATTGTTTCACAGGCCCGCGCCGCGCGTCTCTAACGCTTAACCCATAAAACGCAGCTCAAAAACGCCGTTGCCAACAGAGCGCGGCGTAAGCTTGATACCCTGCTTCTGCGCGAAGCGGCGGATAGCCGTGATCGGGAAAACAAAACCCAGGCCCAACTTGTTATAAAGCGGCTCAAGAGAAGCCCGTTGGGTGCCGATCCACGCGGCGGACTGACCGAGCATTGCGGCAGCGCGAACAACGTCAACAACGGGCAAATCGGTAATCTCCTGCGTTTGAAGCTGGTCGACCTCATGCGCTGAAAAATGCGTGCCGCACGACGGACAATCAAGGTCCCTGGGCGGAGCCGGAACTGCTTCGCCGCAGCAAGCAAGAACGATGTCTCTCACTTCTATTCCCTCCTTTCTTGCCGTGACACAACATCATTATCATCCCTCGTTACGCAGGCGGACGGATCGAGTCCGGATCGAGATAGGGGTTGCTATCCTTGTTCTGTCCCGCCATGCCCGCCGCCAAGAAGACCCGCCCGCGGTTGTTCCTGATCGATTCGTTTGGCTTCGTCTTCCGCGCCTATCATGCGCGGGCGCGCTCGGCAGCGGCGCCGATGCGCACCTCCACCGGCCTCTCTACCGAGGCCATCTATATCTTCCACAACATGCTGCGGAAGCTGCGCACCGCGTACCAGCCCGAGTACATCGCCGCCATCTTCGAAAGCGGGCCCAGTTTTCGCGAACAGGAATTCACCGAATATAAGGCAAACCGAACGGAGATGCCCGACGACCTGCGCGAGCAGCTCCCGTGGATTCGCAAGCTGCTCGATGCCATGAACGTGCCTATCCTCGAATACGCCGGCTTCGAGGCCGACGACGTCATCGGCGCGCTCGCGCGAAAGGCCGAAGAGCAGGTGGACGTGGTCATCGTCTCCAGCGACAAGGACATGCTGCAGCTTGTGGACGAGCGCGTCTCCATGTACAACCCGGTGAAGGAAGACGAGTGGTACGACCCGGCGACTGCCGAGAAATTCATGGGCGTGAAACCGACGCAGGTGGCCGATCTGCTCGCGCTCAAGGGCGACCCCATCGACAACATCCCCGGCGCGCCCGGCATCGGCGACAAAGGCGCGCGCGATCTGATCTCGCGCTTCGGCAGCGTGGAGGCCGCGCTCGATCGCGCCGCTGAGGTAGAAAAGAAGATGTACCGCGAAAGCCTTGCCAACAACCGCGAGCGCATCCTGATGAGCAAGCGGCTGGCGACCATCGACACCACGGTGCCGGTGGATTTTTCGCTCGGCGCGCTGGAGACGCGCGAACCGCGGGTGGATGAGCTGCGCCAGGTCTATAAGGCCCTCGAGTTCTTCAGCCTGGTGAAGGAACTCGGGCCGATTGACGATTCGCACACGCGGGATTACGCCACGTTCTCTGAAGCCGCCGACCTGCGTGCGTGGATTGCCGCGCTGCCGGCCGACTCACCGATGGCCGTGGCCGTCGATTCCACCGCCGAGGGCGAGCTGCCCATGACCAGCGTCGGCCTCTCCGTCCGGCCGGGCGAGGGCCGCGCGTTTGACGCCGCAATGATTGAAGAGGCCCGCGCGCTGCTCGAAGACCCGAGCCGTCCCAAAGCCGCTCACGACGTCCGCGCGGTGCTCGAGAAGCTGGCCGAGCTGGGCGTGAACGGCCGTGGCTTCGAGCACGACGTGATGCTGTACGCATTCCTGCTTTGCGCCGATCCTGGCGGCTGTTCCGCCGAAGCCTTGGCCGAGCGGCATCTCGAGCGCAGCCTGCCACGCGCCGCGGATCAGCACGCCGACGCCGTCCGCACCGTTCTGGACAGGCTGCTCCCCGAAATCGACGCTTTCGGCCTGCGCGACGTCTACGAACGCATCGACCTGCCATTGGCCGCCGTTCTCGCCCGCATCGAGCGCAACGGCATCCGCGTCGAGCCGGCGCAACTGGCCACGCTGTCCGGGCGCATGGATACGGACATGACCCGGCTTCAGGAAGAAATCCACGCGCTTGCCGGCAAGCCGTTCAACATCAACTCTCCGCAACAACTCGGCAAGGTTTTGTTCGAGGATCTCGGCCTGCCCGCGCCGTTCAAATATGGCAAGGGCAAGACCATTTCCACCGCCGCCGACGTGCTCGAGGGTCTCGCCGCCGATCACGAGATCGCGCGCAAAGTCCTCGACTACCGCCAGCTCTCGAAACTCAAGGGCACCTACGTTGACGCGCTGCCCGCGCTGATCAACCCGCGCACTCACCGTCTGCACACCAGCTTCAACCAGATCGGCGCGGCCACTGGGCGCCTCTCGTCCTCGAATCCAAATCTGCAGAACATCCCCATCCGCAGCGAGCTGGGCCGCGAAATCCGCGCGGCGTTCGTGCCCGAGCCGGGCTGGAAGCTCATCGCCGCCGATTATTCGCAGATCGAGCTGCGCCTGCTGGCGCACATGTCGCACGATCCGGTTCTCGTCGCCGCCTTCCGCGCCGGCCAGGACATCCACGCCGCGACCGCCGCCGAGGTGTTTCACGTGATGCCCGAAATGGTGACGCCGGACATGCGCCGCGCCGCCAAAACCGTGAACTTCGGAATTGTCTACGGGCAGACGCCGTTCGGGCTCGCCGCACAGCTCGGCATTGATCGCAAGGAAGCCGAGCAGTACATCCGGCGCTACTTCGAAACTTATGCGGGAGTGAAGGCGTTTATTGAGGAGACCATCGCGCGCGTGCGCCAGGACAGCTTCGCGTCGACCTTGTTCGGCCGCCGCCGGCCCATCCCCGACATGAATAGCCGCAACCCAAACGCGCGATCGTTTGCCGAGCGCACCGCCGTGAATACGCCGCTGCAGGGCACCGCGGCAGATCTCATCAAGCTGGCCATGATCCGCATCGACGCGCTGCTGGCCGGCGAACGCGCACGCATGCTGCTCCAGGTGCACGACGAGCTATTGTTCGAAGCTCCGCCCGAAGACGCCGAGCGCGTGGCCGCGCTGGTGAAGCACGAAATGGAGCGCGTTCACGAGCTGGACGTGCCGCTCGTGGTGGACGTCGGCATCGGCGAGAACTGGCGCGACGCGAAGTAGGTGGGCCGCCATCGCCGAGCCTGCTCTCGCGATAGAATGGCAGCCGAGATGAAACTCCTCTGCCGGCTCGTTCTCCCGACTGCATTGCTCGCGCTGCTGGCCGCCTGCTCCAGGCCCGTCTCGCAGCAGGCCGCGCCAACTCAGGCTCCCGATGTCTACCGCGTGAAGTTCGACACCACGAAAGGGCCTTTCATCGTGGAAGTCCATCGCGAGTGGGCACCGCGCGGCGCGGACCGCTTCTACGAACTGATCCAGGACAAGTACTATGACGGCCTGTACTTCTTCCGCGTTATTAAAGGCTTCGTGGTGCAGTGGGGCATCAGCAAAGACCCGGCGGCCACCGCCAAATGGAATGCCATGACCATTCCCGACGACCCGGTCAAGGAGAGCAACGTCCGCGGCACCATCACCTTCGCCACCTCCGGTCCCAACACCCGCAGCATGGAGCCCTTCATCAACCTCGCTGACAACGTGCGCCTGGACAGCCAGGGCTTCTCTCCCTTCGGCAAAGTCGTGGAAGGCATGGACGTGGTGGACCAGCTCTATTCTGGCTATGGCGACGGGCCACCCCAGGGTGAAGGGGTCGACCAGAATAAGGCGGAAGCCCAGGGAAACGAGTACATCGAGGGCCGCTTCCCCAAGCTCGACAAGATCAATTCCGCGCGGCTCGCGCAGTAGTCCGTGGAGATTCCTGTTTCGGAATCGGGGCTCCCGTTTATCGTAGAAATCGAAGTTTTACGGTTAGTGTGCAAGCCAATCGCGCAGGCCCGGTTGCAGGCGTCAACTGCGCAAGTTAACCCAATTGCAGCGGAGCTGTGCTGCCTCCAATTCACGACAAATCGAAGGCTTCTGTAAGGCAAGTCACGTAGCCGCGTAGAATCAAGACCTTATACCGAGAGGTAGTGTCGGCTGGACGGCGGAGTTCTCACTCTGCGGTGGGGGCTCTTTGCGCAGGGGTGCGCAATGTCACTCAAGTATCTCATTCCACAGGGCATATACCCTATTTGGCCCGCAAGCTGCAACGGCAGCGGCAAATGTCAATCGCGTCTTTGCGGGAGGTTGTTGTCCGTCTGTCCGGGATTCCGGCCATACTCTCCCGCAGGAGTGCGACACGCCAGAACAACAGCTCTGACGGATCGGCGCCGGTCGGCGCGGGCTCCGGGCAGTTAAGTCGGTTCCTGGGTGAACGGTTAGACCAATTCGAAGGGATGGGAGGCTTATGAACACTCGTAACTATGCGACCAGACTGCTGTTGTTGCTGGCCGCCTTTGCACTTCTAACGCCCGCCGTCTACGGACAGGCGATGGACAGCAACCTTGTGGGTATCGTATCGGACGCTTCCGGCGCTGCAATTCCGGGAGCAACCGTCGTCGCTCTCAACAAAGCCACAGGCGTGAAGTCCACCACTTCGACTGGCGGCAATGGTGAGTACCGGTTGAACAACCTGCCAGCGGGAAAGTATGACGTAACCGCTTCGGCCAAGGGATTCTCTACCGTGACCACGGCGGATGTCGCGCTCGATCTCAACCACACTGCCAGCGTCAATCTCACGCTTCAGGTAGGGACCGTTTCGAGTTCGGTGGAAGTCACCGCCGCCGCCGCCCTGATTGACACGTCCACGGCGCAACTGCAGACCACCTTCACAACGAACATGGCGGAGGACCTGGGTGTAGCGGCTTTTTCGAGAGTCATCAACGGATCGGGCATCTGGAACCTCAGCCTGCTTGGCGCCGGTGTTGCCTCCTCGGGCGGCATTGGCCAGGGAACCGGGCCTGCCGTTGCCGGCCAGCGGCCCGAGAACAACACCTTCGCTCTCGACGGTGTGGACAACAACAACCACTACGTCACCGGGCCCCAGATCACCATTCCCAACGATGCGGTTGCCGAGTTCTCCCTGCTGCAGAACCAGTTCAGCCCCGAGTTTGGTGGCGCTTCGGGCGGCGTGTTCAACGCCCTGATGAAGTCGGGCACCAATGAGATTCACGGATCCATTTATGAGTATTTCCAGAACCGCGACCTGAACGCGCTCGATCAGCAGCAGCGCCAAAGCGGCATTTACTCTCAGCCCCGTTACGACAACAACCGGCTCGGCGCCACGGTCGGCGGACCGATCCTGAAGAACAAACTGTTCTATTTCGGGGACTACGAATACAATCCGATCGGTCAGGCTGCCAACCCGGCATCGACAGTGTACGCTCCAACGTCCGCGGGCCTCTCGGTTGCCGCGAGCACTCCCGGCGTCAGCCAGACCAACCTTAATGTCTTCAAGCAGTATGTACCGGTGGCCTCGACGACGACGGGCAATGCGGTGATGACGCTGCCCAGCGGCGCCCAGGTGAACATCCCTATCGGGCCTCTGACGATTTCCTCGCCAAATTATACCAACGACTACAACGCCGTGATCGCTATCGACTACAACATGAGCGACAAGGACCAGATTCGCGGCCGTTACATATACAACAACAGCCAGGGCATCGACTTCTATGCCAATCTGCCGGTGTTCTTCGAGCCGGTCCCGAACATGAACAAGAGCGTCTCGGTTTCCGAGTTCCACAACTTCTCCGGCAGCCTGGAGAATGAACTTCGAGCCTCTTACAGCCGGAACAATAACAACATTACCGCCGGCAATTTCAAGTTCCCCGGTCTCGACATGTTCCCGAACCTGTCGTTCGATGACCTGAATCTGCAGGTTGGACCGGACCCCAACACTCCTTCGGGTTCCATCGAGAATCTCTCCACCTTGCAGGACAATCTGACCAAGACCTTCGGGCGGCACACCCTGAAGGCAGGCTATTCAGCCACCGACGTAATTCTGGCGGGCTACTTCGTGCAGCGTGCACGCGGCGACTATGATTACTCCACGCTCGGCGAGTATCTGCTCGATGAGATGCCCGACGGGGGCAACATCAGCGGCGTCTCGGGCGAACGCACCGCCGGCAGCACCCCGGTTCCGTTCGGCTTCTTCCAGCAGGCCGAATACTTCAATGACGATTTCCGGCTGCGCCCGAATCTCACACTCAACCTCGGCATTCGTTACGACTGGGCCAACGTCCCGGTCGGTTCACGCTATCAGGCAGCCAGCGCGCTCGCCGACGTTCCCGGCGTGATTAACTTCGCCGCGCCGGGGAACACGACCAACGAGTGGTCGCCACGCGTCGGTTTCGCATGGTCGCCGGGCAAGAGCGGAGAGTGGTCAATCCGCGGCGGTGTCTCTCGCGCATTCGACAACACGTATATCAACCTCAATCAGAACGCTTCCCCAGCCTATTTCGCCACTACGCTGGATTGTCCGGATGAGTGCGTGCCCACCGGATTCCTCGCCAGCGGCGGACTGAAGAGCACTGGCGGAGGCGGCGGATGGACCAACGCGGCCGATGCTCGCGCAGCGGTAGCCTCCTACACCTTCGATCTGAAGAACCGTCCATACGCCATGACCGGCACCATCGGCGTGCAACGCCTGCTCCACAAGGACTACACCATTGAAGCGCGCTACGTTTACACGAAAGGCGTCCACCTGTGGAACCAGACGCGCATGAACATTATCTCGAAGGTGACGCCGGACGATTACCTGCCGACGTTCCTGACTATGCCAAGCGCGTCGCAGATTGCGGCCCTTACGACAACTCTGGCTCAGATCAGTGCGAAGCCCAGCAACGATCTGGCCCAGTATGGCTTCCCGAACAACATCACCGGCTACCATCCCTGGGGCAACTCCCTCTATAACGGGCTCGCCCTGCAGATGAACAAGCGGTACTCAAATAACTTCCAGTACATCGCGGCGTTCACCTGGAGCCACGCCCAGGACGATTCCACGGCGACCAACTTCTCGACTATTCTTTCACCGCGCCGCGCGCAGGACTTCCAGAACATGGCGGCGGAATGGGCGGATTCGGCCCTGAACCGGAAATACCGTTTCACTTTCACGCCCATCTACGATTTCAAACCCTTCCAGAGCGGCAACTGGTTTTTGAAGAACGTTGTCGGCAACTGGAACGTCTCGGCAACCCTGACCTATCAATCGCCTGAGTACGCTACCGTGCAGAGCGGCGTGGACTCGAACCTGAATGGCGACTCCGCGGGCGACCGAACGATCATTAATCCTGCCGGTGAGGCGGGCGTGGGCAGTGGCGTGACTCCCATTGTCAACGCCAACGGCGACACCGTCGGATACGTTGCCAATAACCCGAACGCCCAGTACATCGTGGCCGGCAAGGGCGCGCTGGCCAACGGCGGCCGCAACACGCTTCCGCTCGATCCGACCAACAACATCGATATGTCGCTCCAGAAGCGCTTTAACTTCAGGGAGCGGTATGGATTCCAGATCGGCATCCAGGCGTTCAACGCGCTCAATCATGCTCAGTTCACGGGCGGCTACCTGTCCGACGTTTCAACGTTCGGGACGAATGCGGTGCCTCGCAACCCGCTGATCCCGAGCAATGCGGATTTCAATCACTACGAGTTGTACTTCCCGAGCAACGCGCGAGAAGTGCAGCTTGTGGCCAAGTTCACTTTCTAGGTGCATCTCACTTAGTGGGAGTTGTCCTGCGGGCCGCCGGTCAGGCGGCCCGTTTTTTTCATCTGCCTTCCTCACCCCGCAATGGATTGGAATTCCGAAAACAGAATTTCATTGCCCCGCGAACGCGGCGCCAAGTCGTGAGATGCCGGTTATTTTCGCGTTATCCCTTTAATCTGATCCAGCAGACTCCTGGGGCCGCGGCGTGATCTGATTCCTCGACGCTCGGCTCCCCGCGTACTGGCACGACTCCTGCACACCCCGCCTCAACTCAGGGCGCCGCTCACTCACCACCGGGCGCCTGATGCAGGAGACCACATGAGACTGAAACCGCTCGATTCGCTACCGGAGCTCGCACGGGCTCTCACCATTTGCCTGCTGATTCTGGTAACCAGCTTTGCCGTCGTCACCACGCCGGCCTGGAGTCAGACCTTGACCACCGGCGATGTCACCGGTGTCCTCACCGACCCCACAGGCGCCGTTGTCGCCGGGGCTGCGGTCACGCTTCACAGCGTGGCAACCGGAGCGGCGGTCACCACCACAACCAACACTGCCGGATCCTACCGCTTCACACTGGTAGCCCCCGGAGCCTACATCGTCAGCGCACAGACATCCGGTTTGAAATCGCAGGAGGTGCGGCTCACCGTCGGTCTGGGACAGGTGGTCACCGTAAACCTCACTGCGGAACTGCAGTCCACGCAACAGGTGGTGGAAGTGCGCGAGGCGGCGCCGGTGCTCGACACGGAAAACGCCAATCTGGCCCACAGCTTCGATACCAGCCAGATGATGAATCTGCCGGCGCCCGGCGGCGACATCACCACCGTCGCGTTCACCGTGCCTGGCATTGCCATCAACACCGGAAGCGGCTATGGGAATTTCAGCTCGCATGGACTTCCCGGGACCGCCAATCTGTTCACCATCAATGGCAACGACTACAACGATCCCTATCTGAACCTCAACAACTCTGGCGCCAGCAATCTTCTGCTCGGCCAGAACGAAGTGGCCGAGGTATCGGTGGTGCAGAACGGCTATAGCGTCGAATACGGCCGCAACGCGGGCGCCAACGTGAATTACGTGACCAAATCGGGCACCAATCAGTTCCACGGGGATCTGATGGAGAACTGGAACGGAACTGCGCTGAACGCCAACGACTTCTTCAACAACGTAAACGGCCTGCCTCGTCCGCACGCGATCTCCAACAACTATGCGGCCAACTTCGGCGGTCCGGCGCTGAAGAATAAACTCTTCTTCTTCACCGACACCGAGGGCCTGCGCTACATTCTGCCCACCAGCGCCGATGTGGCCATTCCCTCACCCCAGCTTCAGCAGTACGCACTGGCTACCGCGCCTGCTTCCGCCACTGCGTTGTATCAGGCGGGCTTCAACGAATTTACCGGAGCGATGTCGAAGGCGCAGCCCGTGACCAACGGCAATGGACCGCTGCAGGATGGTTCGAACACTCTCGGTTGCGGCACCGCCTTCGCCGGTACCAACACGCCAGCACCCGGCGGCGGAATCTTCGGCCAGACGGTCCCCTGTGCCTATTCCTTCGCGACTAACGCCAGCAACGAAAACAAGGAGTGGTTGCTAACCGACCGCGTGGACTGGAACATCACGGATGCCGAAAAAATCTACTTCCGGTTCAAGACCGACCACGGCTTCCAGCCCACCGGAACCAACGTCATCGATCCGACCTTAAACGTCCAGAGCGTCCAGCCGCAGTTCGAGGGACAAACCAGCCTGACCAGCGCGATCTCGCCAACCATGGTGAACAGCATCGTCGCCTCGGTCCTGTACTACAGCGCGATCTTCACCAGCCCGGATCTTTCCAAAGCCGCTTCGATTCTTCCGGTCAATTTCAACATCGCCAACGCCGGCATCAACGGCGCTCCCGGCGGGTACTATCCGATCGGCTTCGGATATCAGGCATTTGGGGTTTTCGACGAAGACTTCAACACGTTTCCACAGGGCCGCAAGGTCGGCCAGTTCGAGCTGGTGGACGACTTTTCGTGGCAGAAGGGCGCGCACAGTCTGAAGCTGGGCGTGAACTACCGCTACAACCGGGTCTCCGACTACAGCACGCAGATCGGGCAGTACGGCACCTACACGTTCGACTCGCTGACCGATTTCGTGCAGGGCATGACGAATTCCGCCACCGGCAGCAACTACGCTCAGACATTCGCGCCGGTGACCGACGTTCATATCCGGCTTTACAACGTCGGCTTCTACGCGCAGGATGAATGGAACATCGCCAGGACGTTGAAGCTCACCTATGGGCTTCGCGTGGAGCGGACCGGCAACCCGTCCTGCCTGGATAACTGTTTCTCGCGCCTGAACGTGCCCTTCGAGACCGCTGGATATCAGGGCGGGGCGGCTGTCCCGTACAACTCAACCGTGCAGACCGGCCTCGGGAGCGCGTACCCGGCAGTGGAGAGCGCCCTGGTGCTTCCGCGCGCCGGCGTCGTGTGGAGTCCCGCCGGCATGGGCGGGCTGGTGATTCGCACCGGCGTGGGCCTGTTCGCCGACCTGCCGCCGGGCGGCATCGTTCAGGACATCTTCTCGAATTTCCCGTACATTTTCCCAGCCACCATCTTCGACCAGGCCGTGGGCGCTCCGGCTGCCGGCACCGCCCTCGCCGAGTACAACGCATTCAAGTCGGGCTTCGGCTCCGGCGCCACTCTGACCCAGTTGCAGAACCTGATTCCCGGTTTCAGCGCGCCCAACTACTTTTCTACGCCCAGCAAGCTGAACTCGCCGAAATACCTGGAATGGAGCTTCGAAATCGAGAAGCCCTTCGGCCAGAAGAACGTGGTGGTGGCGACCTATTCAGGCAACCATGGCTACAACGAGCTGCTGCTCGATCCGTGGGGAAATTCGTTCTACAACGCGGCGAACTTTCCCAACGGCTTTGGCGGGCTCCCGGCGGCACAGCCCGATCCCCGCTTTAACGGCGTAATGGAGCTGCTGAACTCCGGCGTGTCGAATTATGACGGCCTCAGCATTCAGTACCGGCGCGCATTCGGCTATGGCTTCCAGGGAGAGGTCAGCTACACGTGGAGTCACGCGCTCGATGAAGTCACCAGCTATCCCGGCGAGCCTTTCAACTTCGCCAATTCCGTGGAGACGCTGGTGAATCCCATCGTCAGTCAGAACTACAGCAACGCAGACACCGACATTCGCCACAACTTCCTGGCTGACTTCACCTGGGACACGCCGTGGAAGTTGTCGAACCACGCGCTTGGATATATCCTCGGGAACTGGACGCTCTCCGGGAAGTTCTACGCCCGCACCGGCTCGCCGTTCACGGTAGTTGACGGTTCGCTTTCCGGCCTCGTCACACCCGCGATTGGAACGGCGCCGTTTGTCCCGCCTGCCAACATCGACGCTTCGCCACTCCCGGGCGTGTCCACGCACTGCGGCACCAGCGCAGTGAACACCCCCTGCTTCACCGCCGCGAATTTCGTGCCTTCCGGAGCGGAGAACGGATTCGGCGCCGACCGGAACACGTTCTACGGCCCGGGCTATTTCGATATCGACACGGCTCTCTACAAGAACTTTCCCATCGGTGAGCGGGTGAAGTTCTCGCTCGGCGCGCAAGCCTTCAACCTGCTCAACCATCCGAACTTCGCCAACCCCAGCGGCAACATCGCGGGATCGCTGGGAACCATCAGCAGCACGGTTTCTGCACCGACCAGTCCCTA
>Ga0335078_10011176_pt1 | contig 13316 bp, 10 predicted proteins | sample Lox_Sample_32_FD_206711 | JGI IMG/M metagenome (GOLD analysis project Ga0335078, IMG submission 206711) | Soil microbial communities from Loxahatchee National Wildlife Refuge, Florida, United States - Lox_Sample_3.2 | ecosystem: Environmental > Terrestrial > Soil > Wetlands | place: USA...
GTCGTCGCTGAGCAGGATGATCGGAGTGGTTCGGTTAGACTTAGGCTTGCGCATTTCCTGCCCAAGCTCGATGCCGTCGGGAGAGCTCATGTGCAGATCAATAAGTACCAGATCGAACTTGCCTTCCTCGAGGAACCCGGGAGCCTGCCCGCTTTTTGTCAGAGTTAAAGCTTCCACGCCGGCCGCATAGAGGACCTTCTGAATCATCTCGCAAGTAGCCGCTGCATCGTCGACCAGCAACGCCCGTCTCGGCATTTTCCCTCCAGCTTCCACGCGGTAGCTCGAATCCGGCTGGTTGCGCTCCGCGCGATTGGCGTGTGTCGCCATTCACGCTAAGAATGCGGATACTTCAGGGCCTTTCGCCGCGCGATACCTCGTAACAATCGAAGCGCACGCCTATACCCACTTTGCCGCCCTCTGCTGCCGTTCTTTCGACGCGCACCACATGGCCCGTACAGCGCCACTCCGTGGTTGGTTCGGTCGTAATCTCCTCGGGCATTTTGAAGAAAATCTCCACGGTTTCGCCTTCCCGGAGCGGCGAGTCGGTTGCGAAAAACACGCCATGTTGCGAGAGATCCAAAGATTCTTCGCATCGTTCGGGCGCTAGCGATTTCCAGATGCGCACGCGCAGCGGCGTCTTATGCTTGTGGCGTCGCGAGATACGACGGTCCGAGCCCGATGCTTTCATGGCTGTCTCCAGACGCGCCGGAGAGGAGCGGCACACTGACTAATTTGGGAGGGGGATAGCGGAAGGATAACAGTATGCCTGGCAGTTCAGAAGACGGATTTCCAGCCGATTTCCAGAACGAGGAGCTGGCACACCGTTTCACATGGCGCCTGCCGCACGTATAGAGAGCTTTCTTCTATGCCGTTGCGGAGATTCTCCCGGAATTCCAATTGGCGCAGGTTTCCTTGAAGCGCTACAGTAGTCTCAATCGCGGCAACTTGGCCGTTACGGAGGGCACCATGAGGGTCATAAAATCGTTCCGTCTCTCTTTGAAATTCTTCATTGTGGTCTTTGCGTTCTTTTTCGGCATGCCATTCTTCGCCACGCGCGCGGGCGCTCAGGACGAAGGCTGGCGCATCATCCGGGCCGACTATGGCTTCCGGGATCACCGAACCGATGTGAGTGACCTGCTGCGCGATTTGGTTGGGCGTGGCGGCGTAAACGGCAGAGTTGCCGTCAACAACCAAACCATGGGCGGCGATCCGGCCGTCGGCAGAGACAAAGTCCTTCACATTCACGCCCGGAACAGAAGAGGCGAAGAGCGCGACTTTGAGTTCAGGGAAGGCTCATTCGTCGATGTGGCGATGTTTGCTGTTCCCTCTGACGATTGGGGCGAACGCGGTGAGCGTGCCGATCGCGGCCCCGGTCCCGGCGAGCGGGAAGGCGGCCTGTTCATCATTCGCGGCTTCTACGGTGTGCAGGGACGAACCGTGAACGTCACGGACGCGCTACGCTCGATGGTCCGCGGGGGCATGCTCTCGCTGAACGTTAATAACTACAACCTGGGCGGCGATCCGGCGCCCGGTGCGGACAAAATCCTCATCGTGATTTACCGCTTTCAGGGCCAGGAGCAAGCGACCGCTGTACGGGAGGGGAATCGCCTCACAATTCCCTGAGACCGCCTCCGATGACGAGACGCAATGAGGCTGGTTGCGTGATTTCCGGTGGCTCTTGCCCAGGCTTTACATGACGCGTCAAAACCAGTCACTGCGGTAGGCAAACCACCAACTCGCCCAGAGAATCGGAATCGTCGCGACCACCGCCCACCAGAAGGGCAGTGTGAGGTCCGCGAGCAGTCCGAGCGCGGCAAAAGTGATCCAGAAGATTTTTTTCTGCACAGCTCAAGTTTAGACGCTCTGAAGGCGCGTGCGGCTGCTCCCGTTCCGAAACAGCAACTCCTCCAGGCTGCGTACCATCTAGCTCTTGGGATGCCGGCGCAGCTCCCAAGCCAAATAGACAACCACCGCCACGTTAACAAGCAGCGCTACGCTCTTCGCCACCGTGACGTGCTTGAAGAGTTCGTAGAGTTCCAGCGGAAGGAAAGACGAAGTCACGATGATGGTCAAATACTCCGCCCAGCGCTTGCGGAAGGCCAGTCCCGTGCCTTCGGTCAGAAAAATCGCCGCATAAAAGAATGTGCCGACGCTGAGCTCTTTCAACCGCCGGTCATCCACGTTCGCCAGCTTTGCGAGCAGCCAATTGATGTAGTGGTTGTGCGGATCAACCCGAAACGCGTTGATCCAGTGGTCTGCGATGGCCGCCACGTCTTTGTGCAGCAGGTGCAGCGCGCCGACGCCCAGCGCCACCAGCGCGGCTCCCTTCAACAGTTTGAAGGCCGCAATGACCAGCAATCCACGCGCGCCTGATTTTCCGGTCGCCATTTTCGAAACTCGCCTCGCTCGCTTTTGTGTCGTCCGGCGGATCCTCGCCTGGTACTACGCAAGAGCGCGCGCGAAGATTACGATGAGGTTCGTGCCGATTGCTGCGCCGGCATCGCCGATCTTGGACGCTTTCCGGTAAACTGCGGGCTTCGCCGCGCATTATTTGTGCGCCGGCAGAAGGTCCCAGATGGCAGGATCCTCCGTGCCTAATACCCACGAACAGAATCCCTGGAGGCTGCGCTCTTGCACTAGCTTGTAGCGCTCCAGAAACGTCCGCGAATCCGTATAGAAAATCCACTCGCGCATATCTGCGCGATAAAAATAGAACCACGCCGTCCGGTCCGTGGCGTCCCATTGAATATGCCCGCCGTACGCTTTGGCCAGGTCCAGCGCGTCATCCGTTCCGATGTACTCGGCGGACGGGTTCGGCTTGTCGCCAGAGCGGTCATCCGATTTCACCGGTGTTCCTGCAAACCAGTGGTAGCCATAAAGCGGAATTCCGAGAGAGAGTTTTTGCGGCGGCACAAACTTCATCGCGTAATCCAAATTGCCCGTCGTCCACGCCCAGCCCGCCACCGGTCCCGGCGCGGTCCACCGCGTGTGCTGGTCATAGGTCATCAGGCAAATCAAATCCACGGACTGCGCCAGCTCCTTCAAGTCGTAGGCGCCGCGCCAGTTCTCATAAATCCACGCCGAAAACCCGCCTTCCCCCGGCTCGCCCGGTGCGTTGGGGACGGTAGCGATGGTCAGTTCGAACCCGGCATGATGAAACGCCTCCGCTGCTTCCTTCACCAAGGCAGAAAGCGCGTCGCGGTCCGTCCAGTGCACATTCTCAAAATCGAATTGAAATCCCACGTAACCGTTTTCTTTGCACGCGCGAATCAGCTGCGCGTTCATATTCGTGATGGCCGCCGGATTTTTCAGCAGCTTGTGGAAGTCCTCTTGCCCAAAATCGCCGTTGGCCACAATCGGCATCACCGGAACGTGATGCAACCGCGCCGTTTCCATCACCAGCGGATTCGGCCCGCCGGAAACCAAGCCATCCGCATCCACGCTGTACCACGCCGGCACCAGAAGGTCGATTTTGTCTGCGTGCGCCAAAAACGACCGCACCGATTTCGGCTCACGGGTCATATAGAAGAGTGCTTTCGGTTGCTGCGCGCGCCCGGCTGGCGCGAAGAGGAGCAGGGAACTAGCCAAGACAAGAAATGAAAGTAAACGTTTCATCATGCGCGCAGTTTATCCGCGCCGGCGTTTCAGCGCAACGCACAACCCGGCTAGGCCACGAGTAGACTTCAATTCCCGCCCAACTTGCGGCGGGGCGCGTCGTGGAACTTCTTCTTGATGCTTTCTTCGTCTTTCAACTCGGCTTCCACCAGATTCAGGATGTCCTTGACGAGCGCCAAAAGACCCGGCTTGCACTCATCTTCCGGGGCAATGGTAGGCCCGCCCGCGTAGAGCGACAGCAAATAAATGTAGCTCGATAGAATGTGCCAGCACAGCGGATTCGGCTGCAGTCGCACCCTGGGCGGAATCAAGGTCAGAGAATCCAGTTCGATTTCCGCGCACACGTGTTTGTAAGGCAGACCGGGAGCTGGGGCAGGCAGCTTCGGCACCAGGTCCACATTGTCGACGAAACGATATGTGGTCGAGACCAGCTGACTATATTTCGTCGCGAAATCCGCGTTGCCGGTGTGCGGGCTCGCGTACGTGTACACCGTCGGGTTATTGAAGGGAGCAGGCACCTTCCCTGCCACCTCTAGTGCGAATAAAGTCGCCAGCGCTCCTCCCAGGCTATGTCCACAAACCGTCAAAGAGGTCACCGCCCGCTTCCAGGGAATTCCCGCTAGACCCTTCACGACCTTAGGGGCTCCCGCTCCCTTGCCAATCGTCATCGATTTGTACATGTCCGTGAAACCGTCTTCGGTCCGCCCGGCTCCGGCGACAAGATCGAATTCTTCGTCGTCGAATTTGGCATCCTGCACCCATTCCTTGATTCCTTGTGTTCCTCGGATGGCCACCACCGCGTCACCGCTATTCTGAGCCTGTAGGATGAATCCAATGGACACAACTGCCACGGGATCGCCGCGCTTACGGCTCTCATCCGTCGCCAGATCGTTGGCGTAAATCGTCGCCAGCACTTCGAATCCGGGCGTGGGATACGGGTTTCCCTCAAACGCGTTGTACGCCGCGTTCACCAGCTGCGCAAACTGAATGGCTTTGTTCCAGTCCATAGCGTTCTCCTCCTGATCGGTGCTGCCGGCCAACACGCGCGCGAAGTTGCCGCCCAAACGGCAAAAAAAACCGCTGGCTGGGGTTTCCTGCGGTACGTAACTGTGCGGGTAATCCTAGGCACCGCCGCTCCAGAAGTCAACGAGTGATATTGGATTGTCTTGCAGACGGCCTTCCGGCTTCAGAGGCTCGATGAGATGCGCAACGTGCATTTCAGCGCCATTTTTTGAGTTGCGGCCACACTTTCTCGAGCGTGCCGAATTTGGCTCCGCGACAAATAAAGACGGGAATCTCTCGCTCCAAGGCGTAGGGATTGTCTGCCGACAAGCCAACGTATTCGACGCTGTCGAACAGGCCCTCCAAAACTTCTCGTCTGTCGTCCAGCACGATCATGCAATTACCCGAGTAGCCGCGCGGACCCCACAGGAAATAGGTCTGGTGGCCACTCAAGGCCGGTGGCAATCCATAACGCGGCCCAAAAAAATCAATCGCGCCGGCTTGGCCGTAGTCCTGGGCAAACACGGCGCAGCCCGCGCGCTCCGCGGGCGCAAGCTTGTCGTAGGCCTTCGCCGTCTCCGCCACAATTTCCTGCCATCCGAACTGGTCTGCATAGTGTTGCGGCAGCGCCGCGCGCATGTGGCTGTGCTCGCTGGCGGGAACCTTAAAGGGCAGCCGATGCAGATAAGTGACAAAGCTTTCGATGGGCAGGATAGGCACCACGATGGGAGCCAGCCATGCCCCGCCCGCCAGCAGCAGCGCCAGCGTCACCGGCTTCAGCCAACCTTGACGCACTCTCTCGATGCCACTCTCCAGCACCACCGCGCCGGCGGCCAAGAGCATCGGATAAATCGGCGTAAGGTAATAATTCTTGCCGTGCAGGACCACAAACACCGTAAACGCCGCCAGGTAACTCCACCCGAGAAACCGATAGGGCTTGAATCGGCGAAAGAAGAGCAGAGCCAGCAAACCCCTGATCCACACCGGTGCCGCCGGCCCTATCAACAGCACGTTTTGTAAGAAGTACTGCAGCGGCGAAAGCACCACATCGCGTCCGTCCGCCTTAATGTTGTGCATCAACTGGACAAACGGAAAATGGTTCTGAAGGTTCCAAAGGAGGTTCGGCAGAAAAACCAGAAGCGCCGCCAAGCCGCCCAGCCAAATCCATTTGTTCGCAAACGCCCGCCGCTCTTCCGTCAGCAGCAGCCCCACTACAATTCCGAATCCCATCACGGCGATCGAGTACTTCTCCTGCAATCCGATTCCTGCGACGACGCCAAACCACAGCCAGTAATGCGGCTTGCCGCGTTTAATCGCCAAAATCGCGAAGTACGCGCAGCCCATCCACAGCATCGGCTCCAGGCAATTCGTCGTGAGCAGGCTGCCATCCGACAAGTACATCGGCGCAATCAGCACGGTTACTGCCGAAAGAATCAACGCAAAGCGGCGCCCGCCCAGTTCGCGGGCCATCATCGCGGTTACGACCAGCAATGCCGACGACGCCACCGCCGGAATCAGCCGGATGCTCCGCAGCGAATCACCGAAAAGGAAGCGGCAGATCCGAATCAACACTGGAATCAGCGGCGGTTGATCCACATAGCCCCACGCCAAATGATTGCCGCAAGCCATATAGTCAAACTCATCGCGAAAGTATCCGTAGCGATTGTTGAAGTAGAGGTGGAAAAGGAATTTCGCGACACTCAGCAAGACAACGATGAGCATCCCCCCGCCAAAAAACGCCGCCCCCAGATGCGGAGCCGCGCCTGGTCCTCCCACAGCTTGATTCTTCATCGCGGGTTCGGAGAGCGCTGGACTGAGCGTGGATGCCGGCACGGCTAGTTCTTCCCCGGCAGCGCGAACGCCATGACGTAGTCGCCCTGCTTGGTGCCCAGCTTACCGTGCCCGCCGGCCGAGATGACCAGATACTGCTTGCCGCCAATCGTGTACGTCATCGGCGTCGCTTGCCCGCCAGCAGGAAGCTCATACTTCCAGAGTTCCTTGCCGCTATCTGAGTCAAAGGCGCGCAGGTAGTTGTCCATCGCCGCCGCCGTAAAGACGATTCCTCCCGCCGTCACCATGGGCCCGCCCAGCGTAATCGTGCCGGTATTCCCTCCCGGGAAAAAGCTTCCCAGCGGCACATCCCAAACTTTTTTCCCTTCGAACAAATCCACTGCCGCTACCGTTCCCCACGGCGGCCGGTTGCAGGGAATCCCGCTTGGCGACAGCATCGGCGTGCGGAACATCGCGTAGGGCGCTCCCGTCTGCCGCGCAAATTCGCCGTGTAGACGGTCTGCATCCGTGGCGTTCTTGCGGGCCGCCTCCAGTTCGGCGCGCGCAATGAGCTTCACGAATATTGGCAGCCGGTTCGTATCCACGAACAGCAAATGCCGCTGGGGATCGTATGCCGCGCTGCCCCAGTTCACTCCGCCGACGTTGCTCGGGAACACCACTGTTCCTTGCAGGCTCGGTGGCGTGAAAATCTCGCCGTAGCGCGCCGCCTTTATCTGCTCCGCGCACGCCTCGCGTTCTTTATCGTCCTTGCCCCACGCGCCGTCCGGCGAAATTCTCTCTGGCACTAGCGAAATCGTCGACTCCGGTTGCGTTGGCCACGACTCTTCACCCGGAATATCGCTCTTCGGCACCGGCCGTTCCTCCACCGGCAGCAGCGGCTTGCCATTCAGCCGGTTCAGCACAAACACCCGTCCCATCTTCGTCGTTATCGCAATCGCCGGCGTGCCATCCTTCCACGAAAAAAGCGTCGGCTGCGATGCCACGTCGTAATCCCAAAGATCGTGGTGCACCACCTGAAATCCCCACACGAATTCGCCAGTTGATGCCTTCAACGCCACAACAGAATTCGCCCATTTGTTGTCGCCCTTGCGAAAGCCGCCATAGTAGTCAGGGCTAGCGCTTCCCGTCGGTATAAACACCAAATTGCGCTGCGCATCTACCGACAGCGTGGACCACGCGTTCCCCGCGCCGGTTCGCGGCGTCGATGCATACGCCCACGGCGCAATCGGGTCCCACGTCCACCGCAACTGCCCCGTGCGCGCGTCAAATGCCCGCACGATCCCGCGCTCCAGCGTCACCGCGCGATTGTCACCCTCCGAAGAGCCGGTGATGACCAGATCCTTATAAATCGCCGGCGCGGACGTCACCTGGTAATCGCCGGGATCGCGCATCTTGACATTCGCGGTGAGGTCCACTTCGCCGTCAATTCCAAAATCCGAGCACGGCTTGCCCGTCTCACCGTCCAGCGCAATCAACCGCGCGTCCAGCGTCCCGATAAAAATTCGCAGCGTACACGCTTTTGCGCTTTTGACGCCTGCCGGATCCCGCCATGCCGACACCCCTCGCGAGGTAACCTCGGAAAAGCCGTAGGGATGTTCCAGCTTTGGGTCGAACTCCCACAATTTTGCCCCGGTCACCGCATTCAAAGCGATGACGTGGTCGTACGGCGTGCTCAAAAACAGCTTTCCCTCAATCAAGATGGGCGTCGCCTCAAACGCCGCCTTGTGATCGAGGTCTTCGTCGTAGGGCAGCGCGCCGGTCCGATACGTCCACGCCACCTGCAACTGACTGACATTGCTCCGGTCAATCTGCTTCGCCGTCGAATAGCGGGTCCCGCTGGCATCATTTCCATAATTTGGCCAACCGCTATCCGCCGCTGACTGGGCGGACACGCGCAGCGGCCAAATCGCGAGACCGCCGGCGAGTAAGCAAAGGAGAAGGGAACGAGTGGTTGTGGTGTTCATGGAGAGGAAGATAGGCGCGGTGACGGACGTCACGCAACAAAACTGGGACCACTGGGCCCAAATCCGTGACCACCGGGCTTGTCCCGGCTCAGCCGTATCGTGCATTCCGTTGCAGGCGAAGCATGCTGCGCCCCATCTCGGCACGATGTCAGCGTCCGTCTGCCCGCATGTTAGGGGCGGGCTCCAGCCCGTCCCCTGCCTACCGCCCCTTCAACAACTGCGGCCGCTGCTTCACGTATCTTCGGCTCCAACGCAACTCCGTCGCGTCCTGCAGCAGCACCTTGTACTCCCCGTGAAACCACGGTACCAATTCCCGAATCGCATCCAGCTTCACCAGACTGCTGCGGTTGATCCGCACAAACTCTTTCGGGTCCAGCATCTCCTTTATCGAGTCCAGCGTCCCTCGCAACGTATACGTCTTCGTCCCGCAGTGTACCTGCACATAATTTCCATCGGCTTCGACCCACGCAATCTCCCGCGCCGCGACAAAACGCGCTCGCCCATTCTCTTGCACCAGAATCCGCTCCGAGTACGCCCGCTCCCGCTGCAACTCCTGCATCAGGTTCTGTAATTGCGACGCGAAGCCGCCATTCGCCTGCGCATGTTCCTCGCGTGCCCGGCTCAGTGCCGCACGAAAGCGCTCTTCGCCCACCGGCTTCAACAAATAATCGAACGCGTGCACCTCAAACGCCCGCAGCGCATACTGATCGTGCGCCGTCACGAAAATGATCCGCGGCATGCTCTTCTGCGGAATCGCGCGCACCACCCCGAAGCCGTCCGTCCCCGGCATCTGCACGTCCAGAAACACCAAGTCCGGCTTGTGTTTCTCGATGGCCTCCATCGCCGCTTCCGCGCCGTCTGCCTCGCCCAGAATCTGCACATCCGCTTCTTGGCGCAGTAGCCGCACAAGCTTCCGGCGTGCCGGTGCTTCATCGTCCACCACCAGCACCCGAAGTTTGCCGTTCGAATTCATGCCTGAAATCTACGAAGGTTGTTCCGCCAGGTGAAAAGGGAAGCGCAACGTAACTTCTGCGCCCCCGGAAGCGCGGTTGGCAATCGCAAATTCCTGCCCGTCGCCATACAGTTGCTCGAGCCGCCCGCGAATATTCGCCAGCCCCAGCCCGTGACTCAACGCTGCCTCGGCATCGTGCGTTCCAAGCCCCGCGCCCGTATCCGTCACGCGCAGCACCAGACTCCCGTTTTCGCGATGCACGCCAATCGCAATGTCGATCCCCGCTCCGCTCTCCTTCAATCCATGCCGCAGCGAATTCTCCACCAGCGGCTGCAACACCAGTTGCGGTACCAGCGAATTTTCCAGCCCCGGATCCACCGCATAGCTCACGCGCAGCTTGTCCTCGAAGCGCTTCTGCATAATCTCCAAATACAGCCGCGTGATTTGCAGTTCCTGCGACAGCAGAATCTCGTGCGAACTCGCCGTGCGCAGCGTCAGCCGCAGCAAGTCGCTCAATTGCGTCAGCATGGCATCCGCCGCGCGCACGTCTTCATACATCACCGACGAAATCGTGTTCAGCGTGTTAAACAAAAAATGCGGCTGCAATTGCAGTCGCAGATTCTCTAGTTGCGCCTTCGCCAGCTTGGTTTGCAATTCCGCCGCCGCCAGTTGTTGCGCCTGCGCCATTCTCATCTTCAGGTAGAAGTAATAAATCAGCACCGTCGTCGCGTACGCGATCAGGTCGTTTGAGCCCTCCATCACGTACCGGTAGCCCATAAGTCCGTAGTCATAGGATCCCAGACCAACAAGCGGCGCAATCAGCCAGCGGCTCACGGCCATCAAACTCGTGTGCGCCAGCGAAAAAGCTATCGCCGTGACGAAATGCAGAGTGATCTGTCGCGGCAGTCCCTTGACTCGAAACAGACAGTAGCGCGCCACCCACAGCACGAGGGGCAGCAGCAACAGCACCGAATACACCCCGGTGCCTTGCTCGAGAAAACGGATCCCGAACGTCCCCGTCCGCTGGCGCGACAAATCGTCCAGATAGTGGTATCCGAAAACGAGGATAAAAATCGCCGTATAGAGGAGGAACAGGCCTCCCCAAACTCGCTGCTTGTTGAGGTTCAGAATTCCCGGCAGCTTTTCCGCTTGGGCCTGGGCGCCGGCCCCACTCCCCTGCGCCGCTCCATCCACGCTCATACCTCTACCCCTGAGCGCTGATTATGCGCCAAAGTCTCTGTTGCTCCAACGCGAAGATGGAACTGGGTTGTAAAGGAGAGCGGAAAGCTCGGGAAGCTACCTAAGAGAACGAGGTGGGAAGGCAGCCGCGAACCAAGCGCTAGCAGTGCTGGTTCCGGTGCTCCTGGAGATGACCTCAGGAACCGCGTCCCCTCGATTGCGACGCAATCGAGCTAGCAACCATAAACGAAACCAAAACGACCAGCGCGAACAAGAGACCAAGGACGACCAAAGCAGCCCCCTAATAACGTCACGGAAAACCGTCGCAAGCTGCCTTCCAAACTCAACCTCATTGTTTTCAACAAAGTGCAAGGGTGGGTGGCTGATTTTTCCGCAGGCTGGAGTAGACAGATGTCGCCTAAGAAGGACAAATTTGCAGGTTATAGTACTGTCTTCTTAATAGTCCCAAAAAATGGCTTTTCTAATTACGCCTTGCTCAGCCGAATCGACCCGTCGCCCGTATGAATCGTCAGGGGCTGCCCGCCGCCATTCATCTTCCCGTGAATCTCGGAGTTCTTGTACGTCCCTTCGACCGTCAGCGGCATGCCCAGACTGATGTGCCCATCTCCCGTGCTGGCGTCAATGTTCGCTTGAAAATCGGGCGGCAGCGACAAATCCACGCTCCCGTCCCCCGTCCGCACGCTCCAACTCGCGGCCATCTTCGATCCTGCCTGCACCCGTGCGTCCACGCTGCCGTCCCCCGTCTTGACATTCAGCGTATCGAACCGCCCCGAGATCCGGATATGCCCGTCGCTGGTGTCGGCGTCCAGCTTCCCATCCAGGTCTCGCCCCTCAATTGAGCCATCCCCCGTATGTATCCGCATGTCACCCTTCAACGTGTCCACGTTGATGCTGCCGTCACCGGTGTGCAGGTCAATCGTACCGGTAAGGTTGTTCGCCCGCACGGATCCGTCGCCCGTGTACACCTTCACGTTCCCCTGGATTGACGCGGCCTCCACTGACCCATCTCCCGTATGCGCGTCCAAATCCGCCTGCCGTGGCATCAGCACTTCGATGTGCAACCGCCTCGACGTGTGCCCCCACGAAAATCCCCAATGCCCAGTCACCCGCGCAATGAGCTCCACCGTATCGCCATTTTGCGACGATTCGATGTGCAGGTTCTTGTCCAGCTCGTAGCCCTCATATTCCACGCGAAACTGCACGCTCTTCGCGTCGCTCGTCGCCACGCGCACGCTGCCGTCATTCGTGTCAATGCGCACATTCGCGCGCCCGGTAACCGTGTAGTTCTTGACCACCTCCGTCGCACTCGCTCGCGGAGCCAACACCACCGCCGCCAGCAGGGCCGTGCCGCCCAGCGCGACGCGCAACCATCCTGACCGGCTCAAACTTGTCTTCATGGCTCAAAGCCTCCGTAATCACTGCCAACGTTTTGCTGACAGAAGGTACGTCAACCGGGGTAAAAATGTTCCCTAAGCTCGATACTTGCCTCTAAGCTCGATGCCAGTTGCCCACCCGGGCCCGTCCTGGGCCTTCAGACGTCCCTCCCCGCCCAAACGTCGCATCCCTTAACGGGGGCCAGCACGCTGCGCCCGCGCGGTCGCCGCGGTCGCCGCCGTAGCCGTCCTCTTCAGAGAGCCGACCTTTGTCGGCGCGTCCGCTACGCCGGTCCCCTGGCGGACCCTCAACTCCACCTCTTGTGGCTCGCTCGTCCTGTTTACCCAGAGGCACGAAGGCCCCCGCGAAGGGCACACGGCTCCCTCTCACCGGCTCGCCGCCCGTTTCCTGCCGGCTTTGGTCGTCTGCCCTTGCCGCTGGCCTCCGCCTGTCGGCTTCGGCCGCAGCGCCGCCAAAAACTCCTCCGCTGGCAACGTGTTAATCACATCTTTCTTCTCCAGCCATCCCCGCCGCGCCACGGTCACCCCATACCGGATGTACGCCAAATTCCCGTCCGAGTGCGAATCCGTCGAAATCACCACCTTCACTCCGCGCTCCTTGCACATCCGCAAATACACGTCCTTCAAATCCAGCCGATCCGGATACGAGTTGCACTCCATCGCCACGCCATGTTTCGCGCACGCCTCCAGAATCTTCTCCATGTCGTAATCCAGCTCTTCCCGCCGCATCAGCAGCCGCCCCGTCGGATGCCCGATAATCTGCGCATAGGGATTCTCAATCGCCGCCAGCATCCGCTCCGTCATCTCCGCGCGCTCCAGATTGAAGTACGAGTGGATCGAGCACACCACCACGTCCAGTTGCTCCAGAATCTCGTCCGAATAATCGAGCTTCCCGTCTTTCAAAATATCCACTTCCGCGCCCGCAAACACGCGAATCCCCAGCTCCTTTTCCTCCAACGCATGAATCTTCTTGATGTGCTCCGCCATGCGCTTCTCGTCCAGCCCGTTCGCCACCGTCACGGCCTTCGAGTGATCCGTCATCGCAATGTACTCGTGCCCCAGCTCGCGCGCCGCCGCCGCCATCTCTTCGACCGTGTTCTTCCCATCGCTGGCCGTGCTGTGCATTTGCAAGTCGCCTTTGATGTCCTTCCGCTCGATCAGCTTCGGCAGCTTGTGCGCCTCCGCCGCGGCAATCTCTCCGGTGTTCTCGCGCAGCTCCGGCGGGATGTAGTCCAACTTCAGCTTTGCGTAAATCTCTTCTTCCGTCCGCCGCGCCACGGGCTTTTCGCCCTTCAGCGTCGCCAGCGCATACTCGTTCAGCGTCAAGCCCATGTCGTTGGCGCGCCCGCGCAACGCCACGTTGTGCTCCTTCGAACCCGTAAAATAGAGCAGCGCGGC
>Ga0335078_10011177_pt1 | contig 13316 bp, 13 predicted proteins | sample Lox_Sample_32_FD_206711 | JGI IMG/M metagenome (GOLD analysis project Ga0335078, IMG submission 206711) | Soil microbial communities from Loxahatchee National Wildlife Refuge, Florida, United States - Lox_Sample_3.2 | ecosystem: Environmental > Terrestrial > Soil > Wetlands | place: USA...
CCAGTCCGGGGTGCTGCCTGACGGCGTAGGGGTGGGCACCGGCGACCAGGCGGTGCCGTTCCAGTTCAGCGCGACCGGGGCCGCGCTGGCGGTTGCGGGCCCGCCGACCACACTCAACGTCAGGCTCCTCCCGGACGGGCGCCTCGCGGCGAAGGCCTATGGCCGGCCGGCGGCGGCCGCGGCACCTACGTTTCGTTCCCCGTGCCTGACAGACCCGAACTGGCGACCCTGATCGCCAGAGCCGCCAGCCGCGCCGGCGCGCTATGGGCTGCTCACCGCGGCCTCAGCTGATGTCCGGCCGGCGGCGGTCTGGATGACCGCCCGACTGAGGTTGCGGATCTGACGCTTCGCGATGCCGATTTCCACCACGTTGGCGGTGGCTTGGCCATTCCTCATCGCGGCATGAGCGCGCATTTCCGAGCACGATCGTAATGTATAAGTATGCAGGCTGACAGCTGGTCGCGATTGCGATTGCGTTCGAGGCTGCGTGACGATTATCGGCGAGGCAGCGGTCTCTGGCTCCCGTGCCGCGCAGTCCCGCCGTTATGCGCGGGCGTCGGCTGGAGTGTGATTATGACGCGGCCACAAGGCCAGCCGAGCAGCCGGGCGGAGCTGATGCATCGGCATGAGCGGCCCGCCCGCGTCGGCGGGAGCGTGATGACCGCACCGGCGTTACCCCGGGCCAGGCCGGACTGGCTAGAACCCTGCTCTCGCACCCGGGCGGCCCTGGCCCGGCGCGGCGGTCCCGGGAACGGCCCGCCGCGCCGGTGACCCGTGGCCGGGCTGTAAACCGCGCGCTCTCCGCAGGGTCACCAGACCCGGTACGCGGCCGTGGGATACCACCATGGCCCCCAGCTGACCCAGCCGACACGCTGACCCCAATCATGCGCCCCGAACGTGGCGTGATACCAGATCGTGTTGATTTCCACGTGCCCGGAGCCGTAGAACATCAGGTCGCCGCGCCGGGCCTGGGACAGCGGGATCCGGTGCAGGTGCGGGTTGCCGAGCATCGCGTAGGTCGAATGCGGCAGCCAGATCCCGGCGCCGTGACCGAAGGCCTCCATCACCAGGCCCGAACAGTCGAAGCCCGGAGAGCAGCCGGTCCCGCCGTAGTAGTACCAGCAGCCTGTCGCGTGCCGTTCGGCCCAGTTCAGGGCCGCGTTACCCGCCCGGCTCCCGCCGTAGCCGCTGGTAGCGGCGGAGTGGGACACCGAGGCCTGCGCCGCCGGGGCAGCGGCGGCGACCGCGGCCGCACCCGGGCCGAGCAGCGCGGCCAGCAGCGCGATCACCGCGACAAACCTGTGCCTGCGCATGGCGGCAACTGCCATACTGAACATGTCGGGATTCCTCCTAAGGTCGGTCCGACATAGGTCCCGGCCGCGTGCTGCGAACACCTGGCCGGGACCGCCTGGCTAGCAGGCGAAGCGCGTGAGGGTCACCTTCTGCCCATCACGCGGGAGAGTGTGTAAATGCGATATGACAGGCTCTCTTCGTCGATTCATGCTCACTTGCGTCTGTTTGTGCCGTTTTGGGGCCAGGATAACAATCTGTGCATAAGCCTGCGGAGCTTTGGGCAAAGACGCTGCTCAGCGGCTGTGCGAGGGACCTATCCGGCTTGACTTCCGGGTAGGGTTCTTTGCTTTCCTGCCCAGGTTCCTTACTGAGCAATTGACCTTTCTGGCCCGCGGTTGACGGCCCGCGTCACGCCAGCGTGGAAGCGCGCGCGGGCACCGGCCAGGGCCAAGCGCTCCGGTCAGAGATCTCGCGGGCAGATACGGGAGAACGCGAGCCGGGCGCTTCAGGACGGGCCCCGGCTGGTTCGTCAACCGCAGGGCGGAGACTACCCGGCCACCGGGTCCGGCCGCCGCAAACTCCGCATGGTGCCACGCGCCGCTACGCCACGGGCCGCAGGCCGCAGGCGCGAGAAGCCCCTCGGACCACAGCCCGGAGGTCCCGCTCGTCTGCGGCTGCCACAGCACCTTGGGCTCCATAACGCCGGCCAGCATCTCGGCGGGTTCACGGAAGAAACGACAAGGCTGAATTGACGGTCGCTCTAATCGTCAGAGATATACAACCCGACGCACAAGTATGCGAGCACGCAACTCCCGCTCATCGGCAGATCCGGACGTCGATTCGACCTCGGGCCATGCGTGCGGCCGGATACAATTATCCGTTCGGTATGGCGTCAGGCGAGGTCTTGACAGCCAGGCTGCCAAGCCTTTCGGCGGCTCGGCGAACGTGGTCTGCAGCCGCCTTTATTACTCGATGCGTTTGCCCGCTATCGACGAAGACGATGCGATGCCTGGTGCCTGGGCCGGTATCGAGCATGGTCAAGACCCGGTGCGTCGCCCTGCGCCTGGTCCGGCGGCATGGCGTCATGCCGGTGAGCCGGGGAAGATGGGAGTCATGGATATCAGGCCCGCCCGGATGCAGGACGTCCGGGAGATCGCCGTTGTCCACGTGCGGTCCTGGCAGGCTGCCTACCAGGGCCTGCTACCGCAGGCCTACCTTGACGGCCTTGACCCCGGCCAGCGGATCGGCCAGTGGGAACGGGCCTTGCTGGCGGCAGGCTGGTCTCATGGCGGGACCTTGGTTGCTGACGCAGGCGGGCCGCTTTCCGGATTCGTCAGCTACGGTCCGGCCCGCGATGACGATGCCGGTTCACGGCGAGCCGGGGAGATTTACGCGATCTACCTGGTGCCCGCCGCCTGGGATCAGGGAATCGGCAGGCAGCTGATGACGGCCGCGCTCGGCCGTCTCCGCGAGGCGGGGTTTGACCAGGTAACCCTGTGGGTGCTCGATACTAATGCCCGGGCGCGCCGCTTCTATGAGGCCGACGGCTGGCATGCTGACGGGGCAGCGAAGCGAGATGACAGTTTCGGCGTTCCGATGACCGAGGTGAGATACCGGACGTCAGTGCCCTGACGTCATCCGGTTGCCTCCTCGTCCCTTTGAGGAGTCACCAGGCGCCTGCCCAGGCCGCCGTGGCGATAGGTCTCCGGCGCCCGGGGACAGTCCCGGAGCTCGTCAGATTGGCTGAGCGATGCCCGGCCTTGGACCATAAGCTGACCCGGGATCCGCTCACGTGCTGCGAAACAGGCTGGTGAGCAGCCCCACGGCCGCCGGGGTGGCCGGGTGCTCGTCGTCTCGCCACCACACCAGGCGGACCGGGACAGGCGGGGCGTCGCGCAGCGGCCGGTAGACGATCCCCGGCCTGGGGTACTGCGTCACTACGGATTCCGGGGTGACGCCGACGTAGCGGCCGGCGCTGATGGCGGTGAGCCAGTCGTCAATATCGGCGGTGTACTCGATGGCCGGGCGGGCCCCGGTCGGCCACAGGTCCGGGGTGGTCGTGCCGGTGCGCCGGTCGATGACCAGGACGCGCTCGCTTATCTCGGCCAGGCGCAGGGAACGCCGCCGTGCCCACGGGTCATCGGCGGCCATGGCGCAGTACCGGCGCTCCAGGCCGACGATGGCGTCCTGGAAACGATGCCGGTCGGGCTCGATGCGGATGACCGCGATGTCGCAGGCACCCTCGGCCAGGCCGGCGGTGGCGGAGTTGGTCCGGATTAGCTGGAGCTCGACGTCGGGGTGCTCGGCGGCCCAGCGGCGCTGGAAGGAAGTGGTGTGCCGACCCATGGCTGACCAGGCGTAGCCGATGCGCAGCCGGGCAGTCCCGGCGGCCGCCTCGCGCACCACGTCGTCGGCTGCGGCCAGGGCGCGACGCGCATGCGCCAGCACCCGGGTACCCACGGCGGTGAGGGCGACTTCCCTGGTGGTGCGCCGGAGCAGCCGGACGCCGAGCGCGGTCTCGAGCGAGGCCAGCGTGCGCGATGCGGCCGCCTGGGAGATGCCCAGGTCGATCGCGGCGTCGGTGAAGCTGCCCGCCTCGGCGACGGCGACCAGGCAACGCAGGTGCCGCAGGTCCACACTCATAACCAAAGTGTATAGATTACCTGCGTTATACATTGCACAAGCACCGGGCTGCGCACCCTGGCGGTATGAGGATTGCGCGGGGACGGCATGAAACCCCGGGGCATCGCGTTCTGACGCGCTGAAAATGCGGTTTCATAGCGCCCGGCACCGGGCCGACCCTCATGATCAACTTGAGCCAAGCGGCATTGGCCCTGGGGCCCGTTGTGGTAATGCTGGCTGGTCATCGGAAGGGCCGGGGCGGGCTGGGTTTTTCGGGTTCCGGCCCGCCCCGGCATTCGGTATCAGACGAGCGACTTGTCCAGTTCCACGGACGCCTCGGTCTCCACGTCCTCCACTTCGGCGCTGATGCGCTGCTGGGGCAGGGTGCTATGCACGGCCCAGTAATAGATCGCCAGGCTGAACGCGGCGATGACGGCCAGGTCCCACCAACTCGGCAGGATCAGGCGGGCCGCCATGGTGATGCCGAACACGGTGGGGGGCGAGCCGTTGTAGCGGCCCAGCCAGGACAGCAGGAGCAGGCCTCCCAGCCAGGGCAGGACCCACAGAGCCGCTCGCGGGTCGATGATGGTCCGGCGGGCCGCCGGCAGCCTGACCTGGTAGATGGCGAACGCGATGAAGCCCAGGACGATCAGCACCTCCAGCCAGAACACGGTGCTGAACCCGGCGAAATACACCAGCAGGTTCGCGAAGATGAACGCGAGCGGGCTGAGCACGCCGGCGGCGGGCAGCCGGTAGGGCCGGTACCGGCCGGGATCCTCACGCCGCAGCCCGCCCAGCGCCAGCGGCGCCAGCGCGTACATGAACACCATCGCCGAGGTGGCCAGCCCGACCAGGCCGCCCCAGCTGGGGAAGGGCAGGAAGATGAGTATGCCGACCACGAAGGAGATGATGATGGAGGCGAACGGGACGCCGCGCTTGCTGATCCGGCTGATGACCGGCGGGAAGTAACCGTTGCGGCCCAGGGCGTAGGACACGCGGGAGGACGTCCCGATATAGACCAGCCCGGTGCCGGCCGGGGAGATCACCGCGTCGATGATGAACAGGGTGGTCAGCCAGCCCAGGCCCGCCGCGGTGGCCAGCGTGGCGTAGGGGCCGAATGTCTGGACGCCGCCGATCGGGTTCGCCCAGCCGTGCAGCAGGTGCGCCGGGTTCAGCGCGCCGACGAACGCGACCTCCAGGAGCAGGTAGACGAGCGTCCCGATGATCATCGACAGGATGATTTTTCTAGCAGACGGAGGAAACTCATGATGCTGACCCCGCAATGCCGCGAACTGCTTCGCGGCCCGAACTTCGCTGTGATCACCACGATCAATGCCGACGGCACGCCGCAGCAGTCCGTCGTATGGGTCGCCGAGCACGACGGCAACGTCGTCTTCTCCACCGTCGAGGGCCGGGCTAAGCACCGCAACCTGGTGCGCGACCCCCGGATCGGCGTGCTCGTGCTCGACCACACCGACGGTTACCGCTACAGCCAGATCCGCGGCATCGCACGACTTGACAGCACCAACGCCGACGCGCTGATCGACGAGCTCTCGCGCAAGTACACCGGCGACGCATGGGTGGAGAAGCAGACCCGGCCGCGCGTGAATGTGATCGTCACGCCGACGCATCAGCACGACTACTCCGAATGAACCCCGGTATGACGGCCGATCACCGTCCCGGCCAGCCGGACCTGCTCGTCAGCGCCGCGGGACTCAGCGCGGCGCACACCCGGATGGGCGAGGACGAAGCGGAGCACCTGGTGACACGCTACTGGGGACTGCCGGGTCATGCCACCCGGCTGGCGACCGAGAAGGACGACACCTTCGCTGTCCGTGCCGGCGATCAGCGCGCTTTCATCCTCAAGGTCACCAACCCAGCGGAGGACCCGCGAGAGGTCGACCTCGAGATTCAGCTGATGAGACACGTGGCCCGGGCCGGCTCTGCGGTTCCCGTGCCACGGCTATTCGATGCTCTGGACGGCCAACTGCTCATGGCCCTGCAGGACGCCGCGGGACAATCGCGCCACGCCCGGCTCATGTCCTTCATTGCCGGAACACCCCTGGACTCGACCAGTTCGTCAGCAGCCGAGCGCGAGGCGGTCGGCTGGACGCTGGGCCGCCTCCGGCATCTCACCAGCAGCTTCTCACATCCCGCGCAGCACCGGGTGCTGGCCTGGGACGTCCAGCATCTACCGTGCCTGCGCCCCCTTGCCGAGACGATCGCCGACCCGGAGCACCGGGATCTTCTCCAAGCCGGACTGGCTCGCTTTGATTCCATCGCCGGCATCGTGCCGACGCTGCGCCGTCAGGTCCTGCACAACGACTTCAGCAAGTCGAACATCATCGTCGACCACGCCGCCGCCCGCTTCGTCCAGGGCATCATCGACTTCGGCGACGCCGTTCACACCGCGGTTGCCATCGACGTCGCCACCGCGCTGCTGAACCAGCTGCCCCGGCAGATCCCACCGAACCCCGACGTGGACCTCTTCGCAGACGGACGCGACCTGCTGCGCGGCTATCTGAGCGTTGCCGACCTCACCGATACCGAACTGGCCACGATCCCGTACCTCGTGCTGGGGCGCGTCATCGCCCGCGCCCTCATCACCTCCTACCGAGCGGCCCTGCTGCCGTCGAACGCCGCCTACATCCTGCGCAACACTGCGCCGGGCTGGAGCCAGCTCCGGTGGTTCCGCGACCAACCCGACGACCGCCTCACCACGCTCCTGAGCAATAACGCCAGCCATGCCAGCCGTCCTGGCCGGCAGCACCACGATCGCGCGCAACCGGAACGGAGTCTTTCATGACCGCTACGTCCACATCGCAACGCGGCAAGATGGTCAACGCGTTCAATCCCGACGCTGACGCCAAGCTGCCGGCCCGCACCCGGGAACTCATCGAACGGCGCGCGACGGTGCTCGGTCCCGCCTACCGGCTGTTCTACCAGACGCCGGTCCACATCGTCCGCGGGCTCGGCACCAAGCTCTGGGACGAGAGCGGAGACGAATACCTGGACGCGTACAACAACGTCGTGTCCGTCGGCCACGCGAACCCCCATGTCGTCCAGGCCGTGCACCGCCAGATGGAAACCCTGTGCACCCACACCCGCTACCTGCACGACGGCATCCTCGGCTACGCCGAAGAACTGCGCGCCACAGCCGGCCGCCCGCTCACCGACGGGCACCTGATGCTCACGTGCACTGGTTCGGAGGCGAACGACCTCGCGCTGCGCATCGCCAAGCACCGCACCGGACACCGCGGCATCATCGTGACGTCGGAGGCCTATCACGGCAACTCCGACCTCACCGCCAGCTTCTCGCCCTCGCTGGGCGAGGGCTCCCCGCTGGGCACCTGGGTCCGGCGGGTCCCGACTCCGGACTCCTACCGCATCGATCCCGCCGATCTGTGCCGCCGATTCGTCACGTCGGTGCGGGAACAGATCGCCGACCTGCAACGCCACGGGGAAGGCCTCGCCGCCTTCATCGTCGACTCGCTGTTCTCCTCCGACGGCATCTTCTCCGAACCGACCGGCCTGCTCGGCCCGGTGGCCGGAGCCGTGCACGAGGCCGGTGGCCTGTTCATCGCGGACGAGGTCCAGTCCGGGTTCGCCCGGTCTGGAGACGCGATGTGGGGACACCAGCGGCACCAGGTGCAGCCTGACATCATGACACTCGGCAAACCGATGGGGAACGGCTTCCCCGTCGCGGGCATCGTCGTCGCGCGCGACACCGTAGCGCGCTTCGGGCACGAGCAGCGCTACTTCAACACCTTCGGCGGCAACACCGTCGCCGTCGCAGCCGCCCAGGCAACCTTCGAGGTCATCCGCGACCAGGACCTGCTCGGGAATGCGGCCCGCGTCGGACGCGAGATCCGGGACGGGCTCCGCCAGCTCAGCGAGAAGCACGACCGGATCGGCGACATCCGCGGCACCGGGCTCTACATCGGCGTCGAGATGGTCAGCGACCGCGACGGGAAGACACCCGACGCAGCCACCGCGACGGCCATCGTCAACGGGCTGCGCGACCGGCGCGTCCTCATTTCCGCCACCGGGTTCCACGCCAACGTGCTCAAGATCCGGCCACCCCTGGTCTTCTCCTCCGCCGACGCGGATCGCCTCCTCATCGCACTCGACGACACCCTGTCATCCGTCGAACGCCATGAGTGATGACCTTATCCGGTCCCCGGACTTGCCCAAGGACGCGACAGTGGTGGTCATCGGCGGGGGGGTAATGGGCACCAGTACCGCGTACCAGCTCGCTCGCGCCGGGATACGGGACCTTGTGCTGCTGGAGGCTAGCGAGCTCGCGTCGGGTTCTTCGGGTAAGCCTCTTGGCGGGATGAGGGCCCAGCCTGTCCGGCTCAGCGGACGGTGAGGCCACCGCTGATGACGAGGGTTTCGCCGGTCATGTAGGTGCCATGGCAGAGTTTCCAGACCCAGTCGGCGATCTCCCCCGGCCGTGCGGCCCTTCCCAGCGGAATGGTCTTGACCGCTTGCTCGATGCGGCCTCCAGCGCGGGTGCCGGGGGTGTCGACCCAGCCGGGGGCGATCGCGTTGACGGTGATGTCGTCGTCGCCCAGTTCGATCGCCAGCGAGCGGGTCAGCGAGACGATCGCGGCCTTGGAGGCGCTGTAGAGGAGCTGGCCCGGGGAGACCGCGAAGGCGTCGATGGATGCGAAGTTGACGATGGCGCCGCCGCCGGAGGCACGCAGGGCCGGGACGGTCTCGGCGATGACGTTGAGTGTGCCGAGGACGTTGACGTCGAAGATGCGGCGGTAGACCGCTTCGTGGTAGTCGGCCAGCGTGGTGGGCGGGTAGATGCCCGCGGCGTTGACGACGGCGCCGGCTCCCGACGACAACTGGGCGCCGAGGGCCGCGGAGAGCGCGGTGCGGTCGGTGATGTCCGCGATCACGGGGTGGTACGCGGGCTCGTGGGACGCGGCCGCTTTGGCGAGGGCCTCGGCGTCCCGGTCGACGCCGACGACAATCCATCCCTCGGCCAGGAAGCGTTCGGCCACGGCCAGGCCCATGCCGCTGGCGGCCCCGGTCACGACGGCCGTGGGGTCCGTGCCCGCCCGGGCCCGGGATTCAGTGGGCAAGGAAACCTCCGTCGATGATCATTTCGGTTCCGGTGGTGAAGCTGGAGTCGTCCGATGCGAGGAAGGCGACGGCCCCGGAGATCTCGCTGACGTGGGCGCGGCGGCCCATGGGCGTCTGCGGGACCACGCCGCCTTCCTTCTCGTGCTCGTTCATCGGGGTGCTGACCCCGCCCGGGCAGATGGCATTGACGCGGATGCCGTCGGGGGCGAGCTCGAGCGCAGCGGTCTTGGTGAGAGCGATCAAGGTTCCCTTGCTGGCGCAGTAGGCGACGTAGCCGACGGCACCGGCGATCCCGAATACCGAGGCGACGTTGACGATGGACCCGCCGCCGCTCTGGCGCATCACGGGCACGGCGGCCTGGATGCCCAGCAGTGGGCCAGTGGTGTTGACGGCGAGCGTGGCGTCCCAGTCCTTGATCTGCTCCTCCAGGAGGGGGGTGACATGGATGATCCCGGCATTGTTGACCAGCACGTCCAGTCGCCCGGTGGCCGCCTGGGCATGATGGACGGCTTGAGCCCAGTCGTCCGGTGACGTGACGTCAAGGTGGAGATACTCCACCTCCAGTCCCGCCCGCTGGAGCCGGTCGGCGGTGGCTTTACCTTCGGCGTCGAGAATGTCGCACGCCAGGACGTGCGCGCCTTCGGCGGCGAGCCGTTCGGCGTGTGAGGCACCCTGGCCGCGGGCCGCGCCGGTGACGATGATGCTCTTGCCCTGCAGTCGCCGGCCGGCCGGGTTGGTGGTGTGAATTCGCAACGTGGACTCCTCAGCCGTCGATTAATGGTGTCTTCAGGCCGAAGCGGAGACCGCAGGCCGGTCCGGCGCTAGGAGGTGCTGGTGCCGTGCCGCAACCTCGAGGGCCGACACCATCCGCTCGGTGTCGGCCATCTGGTCAAGCCAGACGTGGCGGACGACATCGATGCGGGTTTCGGGCTCCTGCAGCTCGGCGAAGTACGTGCTCAGGGCCAGTCCGTCCGGGCCGGCCGCCTCGTGCAGGGCGATCATCCGGGCGACGATCTTGGCCTGGACGCCGTAGATCGGGATCTGGGGTCCGCGGGGGGCGATGAGCCCGACGAAGTACAGTTTCTCGGCTCCTTCGGGGAGGATTCCGCCCGCGTAGCGGACCGGCGCCTTATCTCCCCACGCGATCAGCTGGTCGTCCAGGAACGGCAGCCGGACGTTGAAGCCGGTAGCCCACACCATGCTGTCGTAGTCCCGCGAGGTCCCGTCGGAGAAGTGCACGGTCGTGCCCTCGAACCGGCTGATGCCGGGCACGACCCGGACGCGGTCGTGGTGAATCCAGTACAGCAGCAGGTCGTTGACCGTGACGGGGCCTCCGGCGAGGGTGCTTGCCTCGGGGGCCGGCAGGCCGGGGTAGTCAGTGTCCTGCCCGATCGATACGCGGGCCAGCAGGCGGCTGATGAGGTCCTGTTCCTCCGGGCTGAACTCGCCGAGGAAGGAGACCTGCTGCCGGGGGCGGCCGAAGAAGGTCTTGGGCTGGAACAACCTGCCCTTGTGTATGACGATGTCTGCTTCCAGGCGGTGCTGGGCGACGTCGACTGCGAGGTCGCAGCCGGAGTTCCCCGCCCCGACGATCAGGATGCGGTCGCCCTCGAGGTCCCTGACGTTGTTGTACTCGCCGGAGTGCAGCTGTTTCCCCGTGTACTCGCCCGGTACCTCGGGCGCATAGGGGTCCCACAGGTGCCCGTTGGCCACGAGGACGCCGTCGAAGGTGCCTTCGTCGCCGCGGGAGCTGAGTACCCGCCATCCGTTCGACCCGGCGGGACCGAGCCCGGTGGTCTCGGGAGTGACCGAGACGATCTCGGTATTGAAGTTGATGACGTCGTAGAACCCGTGGCGGGCGGCGTACGACTCGATGTAGGACCGCACCTGGTCGCGCCGGGGGAAGTGCGGATAATCGGCCGGCATCGGGAAATCCTCGAAGTGCGTCGCAGATCAGACGGCTGGAGAACGAGCTCGGTGTCGCGCTGTTCGTCCGGACCAACCGGCGGCTGATCCTGACCGAGGCTGCCCAGCTGCTGCTGCCCCACGCGCAGCGCACCCTCGCGGCAGCCCGCGAAGCAGCCGATTCAGTACGCGGGGTCCGCACCCTCACCGGCGGCACGGTGGCCTTCGGCACCTTCAGCAGCGCTCACCACCTGCTGCTCACCGAGCTGATCGCCAGCTTCCATGCCCGCCACCCGCACGTTCGCGTCCGCATGGTCAGCCTCAACTCCTCCGAGGTCGCCGACGCCGTCCGCGACGGCGCCCTGGAGGCCGGACTTATCGCCCTGCCCGTGGATGACCGGGGACTCGACGTGAGCCCGGTGGCATGGACCAGCGAGGCGGTCTACCTCAGCACCGAACCGTCCCGCACCACCCACCCGGTGACCACCGCGGACCTGGCGAGCTCGCAGCTGATCCTCCCGGAGGCCCGCTGGGGCAGCGCCGACCCCACCCGCCGTCAGCTACTCGAACGCAGCCAGAACGACGGCGTCTCCCTCGTCCCCATAGTCGAGGTCGAGTCCCCGGCCTCTGCCCTCGCCCTCGCCGCCCGCGGCGTCGGCGACACCATCATCTCCCTCCCCCTAGCCCGGTACCTGGGCTACGCCGGACGCCTGCACTGGGTCTCCCTCGACCCTCCCCTGTATGAGACCTTCGCCTTCATCACCCGCCACGACGCCCACCTCTCGCCCGCGACACGAGTGCTGATGCACCTGGCCAGCCATAGTTGCCAGGGTGTCGTCCAGCGCGGCGAGAAGCTGGCCTGCATCCGCTTGAGGGAAAATCGGCAGCCGGATCTCAAGACGTTCCCCTGGGAGCCCGTCGCGGAGATCAAGACCCGCCGCTCTTCCCGGCGAGACGAATTGACTCATGATGAGGTCGACGTGCCGCCGCGGTCGCGCTCAGTGACTATTTTAATGAGCTCGTCGGCACTCGCCCTGGTATGCCGCTCCACCTCTGCCTCGATTTCACCGGGGTCTCCGCTGAAGATGGCGTCGATCAGCCGCTCGTGGAGGTGAAGGGCCCGCTCGGGATCGGCGCGTGCATCCTCGTCGACGCTGATCGCGGTGTTGATCTGTGCCTCCATGGTGGACCAGATGCGCTTAAGAAGGGCGTTTCCGGAGGCGAACCAGATGCTCCGGTGCAGGTCGAGATGGGCTTCGTGCAGGCGCTCCGGGTTCTGGGTGCCGTACGCCTCCTGGTAGGCATGCCAGGCCTGCTTGACGATCTCCTTAGCGGACCCGTCCGGATCGGTGGCGATGGCCTTGCCTGCCAGTGTTTCCAGCGCCACCCGGACACTCGCCATGTCGGTGACGAACTTCGCGTCGATCGAGGCGACCACCACACCGCGATAGGGCTCCTGCTCGAGGAGCCCTTCGTGAATTAGCTGAGAGATGGCTTCGCGGAGGGTCGGGCGGCTGATCCCCATCTGCTGTGCGACGTGGACCTCACGCACCCGCTGACCTGCCACGAGTTCTCCGGCCATGATCGCCCGGCGGAGCTCAGCCACCACCGCGTCCCGGCGAGTCTGATTGGTAACCGGCCGGGGGCCGCCTGATCGAGTGGGCTCACCCATCGTTTCCTCCGCAGATTGTCAGACCGTATTCTAGTGGTCGGCCACGGCCCGGCCCGACACCGGCTGAAGACAGCGCTATCCGCGCCTGCCTGTAGCACGCTTCGGCCGAGGAGGGCCTGCCCAGTCCCGCCGCCACCATCCCGACGTTCCGCGCCCTCGATCTCCGACGGTCAGTTGGAGCTGGCCGCCCCGGTGAAGCACGGCGAGTGGTCGCAGCGCTGGGCCCGCGCCGCCGCCACGGCGCTGCCGGAGCAGGTGCCGGACATCGACGCCATGCTCTGTGGCTCTGACCAGCTGGCCTCGGGTGTCCTGGTCGCCTTGGACGAGATGGGCCGCCGGGTACCGGATGATGTGGCCGTCACCGGATACGACAACGGGAAGGTGTTCGCCCTGGAGACCGAGCCCCAGCTGACCACCGTGGACATGAACCTGGAAGCGCTGGGCGCCGCCGCGGCCCGGGACCTGTTCACCATGATCGGCGGCGCCCGGCCAGCGGGCGGCGTCCAGCGGCACCCGTGCGAGCTGGTGATCCGCGGGTCCACCGCTCGCCAGGCTTGATGACTATGACTGGGCCGTAGGGTCCGTCGGCCGCTGATCGCCCCGGGGTTTCATCCCGCGGCGCGACTTCGGCGTGTTCGCGCGGGCCCGGTCGATTCCCTGATCACGAGCTTCGCTGGGAACAGCTGCTGACGAGGCGGTGTGTTCTGCACCGTGAGCCGCTCAATCA